>ENA-OURQ01002065-OURQ01002065.1-human-gut-metagenome-genome-assembly--contig:-NODE-2065-length-15722-cov-3.316461_pt1 | contig 15722 bp, 10 predicted proteins | sample MGYA00242105_ERZ508999 | MGnify/ENA primary metagenome ERZ508999 (study PRJEB26280, sample SAMEA2338771) | human gut metagenome | biome: human gut; feature: human-associated habitat; material: faeces...
AAGGACGGTTATTTGAGAAAAGAGGGTGCGGCACGAAGTACTATTTATGTAAAAAGTACGGAAGGGAGATAATGCAGCCTGGATACAGACAAAATAATACAAGATTTAAATTGCAGGTTTGTTGTACTCCTGCCGGAGTTTTAGCAGTGGCATATCATTTTCTGGTACGGTGAAGATAAGGAATTCTCGGAAATAAATTCCCTCGCTGTCTGGCTGTCGCCCTATAAAATGGCAAAAATAGACGTCCTTGCAAGTAAACTTGCAGGGCGTTATTTTCACCATTTTGCATGGCTCGTAGCGTTCACAAATTTTTCACAAAATAATTAGCACTCGATGCTTGACGTGGCTAATAATAAGTGCTATATTACAGCTAGAACAAAGGAAGAGAGATAAAAGGAACACAGAAAAGTTCCGCAGATCTCAAATCCGGTTGCTCAAGTAATCAACACTTCGGATTCTCCGAATGTGCACAAAATATAGTTACTGAAAGGAGTAATGACCTATGATGATGCCTAGAATTTTTGGAGAAAACTTATTTGATGATTTTATGAATGACTTTGCATTTCCGGATTTTACAGACAATGCAAATATTGAGAAAGCTTTGTATGGTAAACATGCAAAAAATCTGATGAAGACTGATGTTAAAGATACCGAGAACGGATATGAAGTAGATATTGATCTTCCGGGCTTCAAGAAGGACGAGATTACCATGAAGCTGGAGAATGGTACACTGACCGTGAGCGCAGCGAAAGGTCTTGATAAAGATGAAGAGAACAAAGAGAAAAAATATGTAAGACGCGAGCGTTATGCAGGCGGAATGAGCAGAAGCTTCTATGTAGGCGAGCACGTTGATGTAGAGGATATCCATCCGAAATATGAAAATGGTATCCTGAGCTTCATCGTTCCGAAGAAGGAACAGAAGGCCGTAGAGGAGAAAAATAAATTCATCTCTATCGAAGGCTAATGCCTGGAGCAGGATTTTTTGTTGACAGGATGCTCGGATGTGTGTTCCTTAAAAGAAATGCCCGATATCGGACATTCAGACAGACATAGCATAAAATAAGATAAATATGTATCGAAAACTCCGGTGGGAAGTAAAATTCTCACCGGAGTTTTTTTGTGGTTTTCTATGCGCGTTGCTGTCGAATCCGTGTCGGATTTTGTCGAAATCGTGTCGAATGCTGTCGACAGGTGAGCAGATGTTAAACAATTATGTAAAAGTCTCTTGAAAAATACGACTAGATTGATAAAATAGTTGCAAATCAGAATGTTGCAGAGATTCTGAGAAGAATATTACAATGTTAGGAGAAAAGAGATGGAAAAGAGAGTATCTATCAGGGACATTGCAGAAATGCATTTGTCACAGCAGTTGGAACGAAAAAAAGCATTATTGTTAAATCTGGAACTCGATGCCTGTGCACGTCAGGGGATTCCGTGGACACCGACGCAGGGTATTCTTTCGCTGGAAGACCGCCGCAGGTATGAGATGAATCAGAGTATCATTTTGCCGAATGGCACCTTTACCAAGCAGTTTTCTCTGCCTAATTATTTCCGGGGTGAAAATGCATATGCACCGACAGGAAAAAATCTGCAGAAGTACGATGTTGCGGACAAATATATTCCGGGGATCAGAAAAGAATGTGCCGGCGGTCCGGAGGAATGGCTGGAATTCACCAGCAATTTTGATCTGGCATTGTTTTATGCCTGTTGTAAGTGGGATGAAGAACAGTTGGAATGGCTTCCCATGACAGAAGCGGATATTGAGCGTCCGTTTGGCGAGGGTGAGCCGGATCCGCATTATGGTGTGATCTATATGGCGAATGCGGAAGATGCAAGATTCTTCGGTACATACGCAAATGCACCGGAGTATCATATCATGACACCGGCAGGAAGTCTGGTAGATGGCGGGAACCGGGAGTATATTTTTGCAATGCGCATGAGAGATAGAGATGAGCTGCAGAAGGATGCACGTTTTGACATCCTTGTGTTTGAACATACAGAGAAATTCTGTCAGGATGTATATGAACTGATGCAGAAATCATTGCCGACCGGTTCCGCAGTGTTTAAAAAAATTTAAGAAAATAAATAGTTGAGTTTTTATAGTCCTTGGAGTATGATATTTTCATGCATGTAAAAAATTGACCGTGCATAGTCCTGCCATGTCCCGGCGGGGCAGTTACAAACGTTGAATGGTAAGAGTTGACGAAGAAAACACGGAGATAAAAAATGGCAAGAACTAAAAAAAATTCCAAGAGACAGAGAAGAAAAAGAAAACTGATTCTATTTATTATTGAGATTATTATTTTGATCCTGGTTGCAGGTGCACTGTTTGTGTACAGTAAACTGGATCTGATCAAATCAAAGAAACTGGATAATACAAAGGTTGGAAAAAATGAGGTTTCCGAAGAAACTCAGAAAACATTTGAAGGATATACTACTATTGCATGTTTTGGTCTGGACAACCGTGAACAGGGTGTTTACGAGTCCGGTAACAGTGATGTGATCATGCTGATGAATATCAACAATGATACGCATGAAGTAAGTCTGATGTCTGTATATCGTGACACCTATCTGAATGTTGCCGGTGAGGGACAGGAGGAGAAGTTCCAGAAAGCCAATGCGGCTTACGCATACGGTGGACCGGAGCAGGCAGTGACGATGCTGAACCGTAACCTGGATATTGATATCGATAATTATGTAGCCTTTGATTTCAAAGCGGTTGCACAGGCGATTGATATTCTCGGTGGTGTAGATATTGATGTTGAGAGTGAGGAAGAGCGTAAATATCTGAATGATTATGTATCTTACACCAGCCAGTATGTAGGCGGAAGTGATGAAGAAGTAGAACATACCGGATTGCAGACCTTAAACGGTGTACAGGCAGTATCTTATGCACGTATCCGTTATACAGCAGGTGATGATTACAAACGGGCAGAGCGTCAGCGCCGTGTTCTGACAGAGATGATCAAGAAGGCAAAATCTGCAAGTCTGCCAGAGTTAAACAGCCTGATCAATACTGTATTTCCGCAGATTTCTACAGATCTGGACAAGAAGGACATTATCAGCATGGCAACTGTCATGATCAAATATGATATGGCAAACAGTGGTGGATTCCCGTACAGCAAAGATACCTTTACTCCGAGCAAGAGCATCGGAAGCGTGGTAGCACCATGTGATCTGGAGAGTAATGTTATCGAGCTGCACAAGAGACTGTATGGCACAGACAATTATACACCGTCTGAGACTGTTAAAAAGTACAGCGAACACATTGTGGATGTGAGCGGATATACGGCAGAATGGAAGGCGGATAACCGTTTCAGCGGACAGGATGAATTCTTTGGAAACGGAACACAGACAACCGATGATGGATCCGGTTCAACGGAGGATACAACAGAATGATGCGTTTGTTCATTTGCCCGGAATGCGGGTGGATGCGTACTGTTTCAAGACGGGCTTCTGTGGAATGTTTCAAGTGCAACGGTGTGATGATGCAGCCGGTGAAACTGGAATATACCCAGTATGTGAAGATGTCGGAACAGGAACGAATGGATTATGCAGACAGTTGGATGTATATCCATCGGAAAAAGAGCAAATAGAATACAAATCCCCATGCAGAGAAATCTGTGTGGGGATTTTTTGTGCTAAGGCTCCTTTACGAATGATATTTCTTGAATTGACAGATAAATTATGTTTTTTTACAATAGAGGAAAAGTGGAAAAACAGGAGAAGAAATAATGGGAAGAGCAAAGCAGATACTCGTAGTGTTGCTTGTGGCAGTGTTAATGTGTCTGTCGGCCTGTGGACAGGCAGGGGACAACAGCAAAAAGCAGACGGACAGCAATGACGCACAGACGGGCAACTATGTAACACTGAAGGCAATCACTCTTGGACAATTGCCGGAAAATGGAATGGACGAATTTTATGAGGAGCTGGATGCCATGACAGAGGAACTGGGATGTCATCTGCGGTTTGATTATATCCCGTGGGGGGATGAGCGTTCCCAGTTGAACATGGCTATCGCATCCGGGAAATATGATTTTATCTCAAATGGAAATTTTTCAGATTATTATCAGCAGGTGGCGAAGGGAGCATTTCTAAATCTGAATGCTTATCGGGACGTGGTACCGGAGCTGTTTGCACATTATGAGTCCTATCGGGAGGATTATCTGACGAATCTTGAGTGGAACGGTGGTCTGTATGGCATTCCACAGTTTAACAAAGATACCATCAGCGACACCGGTGGAGGATTTTTCTACCGGACAGATTTGCTGGAGGAATGGAATCTGCCGGAGGTGACAGACTTTGACAGCATGCAGCAGTATCTGTATGCGGCAAAAGCGGACGGAAGATATCAGGATGCGGCGCTGATCACGGACAACCGTGCATGGAATGCGCTGTGGTATCTGAATAATGAAAAGTATGAGGAGATCGGAACATTGGAGACAGTTCCCTATGCAGTGACAGACCGGGAGAGTTGCCGGACTGTGATCAGCCGGTTTGAGACACCGGAGTTCCGGAAGACGCTGGATGTACTGCATCAGTGGTATGTAGATGGCATTTTGAATCCGGGAATACTGGCTTCCCTGGATAATGAAGGGGTGACAGCTCTTGAGATGATGCTGGCAGATGAAAAGCCGTGTGAGACGAATGCACCGATCTGGACCGTGAATAGTAGTTATGTTCCGGCTTTGTATCGCAAACATCCGGAGTGGATGTATGGATTTTTCTCTTATCAGATGAACAATGGGAATATTACAAAAAGAAAGCAGGGAAAAGAGGTGTCCTGCATTTCGATATCCTCCAAATGCAAAGAGCCGGAGATGGCGGTGAAGCTGTTGGAAAAACTGCATACGGATGAGAAGTTTTACACACTGATCCGGCAGGGTGTATCGGGAATTCATTATGAGCTGAAGGATGGTGAGGTTTCCCATGAAAATATTCCGGAGGAAAATTTATTTTCATACTGGACGGGGTGTGTGGATTTTACTCTGGAACAGCCGGAGTATATGGAAGATAGGCAGTGGGAACAGGAATATCAGAAGATACAGGAACGGACAGAGGAGTTGTGTGAGACCGCACCGGATGACCTGCTGATGGATTTTTCATGGGAAGATAATGGACTGAAAGAGATTGAAAGCCGGTTGGAGGAAGTGCGCCGGGATTATCTGCTGCCGTTGTGCTGCGGGGTCTCTGACAACATTGAGGAAGATTATCAGACAGCAATCCGGAAATTGTATGAAGCAGGATTACAGCAGTATCTGGACATTTTGCAACAGCAATTAGATGCGTATTGGGAGGAGAAGTCATGAAATTGCTTATCGTAGATGATGATATCTATACCAGAGAGGGACTGGCAGAGACGATTCCCTGGAACCTGTATGGCATTGATGATGTCATGCAGGCGGAGAATGGAAAAGAGGCATTGCATACTGTGTCCTGGTATCTGCCGGATCTGATCATTACGGATATCCGGATGCCGCAGAAAAACGGCATTGATTTCTGCAGGGAAGCGATTCGTCTGGTACCGGACTGCAAGATCATTTTTATTACCGGTTACATGCAGACGGAGTATCTGAAAGATGCGATAGATTTGTCTGCGGTGGCATTTATTGAAAAACCGATTCAGCCGGAAGCAGTAATGGAAGCACTGGAAAAAGCGGTGGGAAAGATTCAGAAGCATCAGGAACACACCCAGCTGAGAAAGGAAAACGAAGCATATCAGAAGAATCGTTTTTTGCAGGCAATGCTGCAAAAGGGAGTTACAGAGGAGCAGCTGGAAGAACTTTGCAGAAACTGTGGATTTTTCTGCACCCGTCAGGAACGGTATCTATGTATTCGGATCTGGGAGCAGGGTTCCGCAATGGATGATGCACAGTGTGATCTATATTTGCAGCAGTATTTTGCGGAGGGTACGGAGTTTGTTCTGAGTACCCGGCTGCCGGATGCGGAACAGTGTGTGGCTGTGTTTGCCTGTGAAGAGAAACGTCAGTCCGAGATTCTACGGAAATTGAGGATGTTTGTATCCAAATACACAGAGTACACGGTTGCGGTGGGGTATTTTGTGGATTCCCTGTCTGGTGTATACAACAGCAGCCGACTGGCACAGATAGCCATGGAGCGTGGATATTTCGAACCGGAAGTGCATTATCTGGAGGTGGATCGTCTGGTACAACGGAAATACATTGATCCGGGAATTTATCAGGTATTTTTACAGGTATATAAGGAAAATCCATGGCGTATCCGGGAGTGGTACCAGGCACTGCTGCAGCAGTTTGCAACGAAAAAACAGGCTATGACAGAGGGGGCACAGATCATTGCGCTGACAAGGACCTTTGCCAGTCAGATTTTAAATGACTATCCGGAGAGCCTGACGGCAGTCGGAGAGTCCGATGTGGAGACCTATATGCGGCAGCTGGAGCGCACCAGTAACATCCGGGAGACGGAACAGCAGTTTGACTTGCTTTTGAATGGCATGGAGCGTTGCCTGGTAGAGCAGAACCGTTACAGCCGGCTAGTGAGCGATATCCGGACATTTTGTATCCGGAATTTATCGGACAATACCCTGGGAGGGCAGATGATCTCAGATCGGTTTCATCTGTCTGTGACCTATTTAAACCAGCTGTTCAAGCAGGAACTATCTGTGACCATCAAGCAGTATATCAGCGAGATGCGGATGGAGCGGGCCAGAGAACTGTTGACACAGACTTATGATACGGTGGATGAGATTGCGGCAAAGTGCGGTTATTCCAATGGCAATTATTTTGCTAAGGCGTTCCGTGAGAATCAGCACATGTCACCGACCGATTATCGCAAACAGATGGAGAAGCGTTATGAAAAAGAACCAAGGACGTAAGCTGCCATTTTTTTATCACTGGAAACTGTCCAGGAAACTGCTGCTGCTGTTTCTGGGGGTCTGTGTGCTGCCGATCACGGTGATACTGGGGATCACAATGTATCGTATGGTATGCAGTTCCATTCAGATGCAGCTGTATACCATGGATCAGAACTATGATCGTGTCGTACAGAATTTTGAAAATATTCAGGAGCGGATGGAACGAATCGCATCACTTATTATGGTATCAGACGAAGTGGGAGATGCCCTGCGCAGTAATAAGCAGGACAGTCTGGTAGATGAACTGCAGAGGTTTGACAGACTGTCGGATTATACTTATCAGCTGGAGATGAGTTCCGATGATATCTCAATCCTGTATTATATCCCGGATCAGTTTTTGATTTCAGGTAGCGGAAATACCTGCTATCGCCCGGAGAGTGAACTGACAAAGTGGAGCGTGGATGCGGAGACGATGGAGCAGACCGCCGGTGATTCCTGGAAAGTGATACAGGAGAAGAACCGCTATGGACAGCGGAAGAGTTATCTGGCAAACTTCCGTGTGATCTGGAATACAGAACAGTATACGCAGCGGCTTGGCATCGTGGCGGTGATGATTCCGGTAAATACGGTAAAAGAGAGTATGAATAATGTGATGCACATGCAGAGCATGTATCTGCTGGATGAACAGGGGACGGTGCTTGTATCCGGTGGAAACGAGCAGGCACAGAATCTGCAGATGCCGAAGTTGCAGGGAACGGTCTCGGAGACACATGAAACCAATGGAGCCTGGATGGTACGCAGCGGTTTGCTGCAGGAGGGCGGTATGACACTGGTTTCGCTGGTGCCGCGGGATGTTCTGGTGCAGGAGTCAGGCAGAATCATCCGGGAAATGCTGATCTGTTATGGAATCATCTGTGCACTTACTTTTGTACTGCTTCAACTGGGCAGCCGGCAGTTTCTTGGCCGGGTACACCGGCTGGATACGACCATGGAGGCTGTGGATCAGGGAATCCTGGAGCCCATTGATGTGCCGGAGTGCCGGGATGAACTGGGGCGTCTGATCCTGCGTTATAACGGCATGGTGGAACAGATCCAGCGTCTGATGGAAGAGCAGTATATACTTGGTAAGGAAAAATCCGAAGCGCAGCTGCATGCATTGCAGGCACAGATCAGTCCGCATTTTCTGTATAATACGTTGGACATGATGAACTGGATGGCGGTAAAAGGTGAGACGGATAATATAAGGGCAGTGCTGTCCGCCATGTCACGGTTTTATCGGATGGTGCTGAGCCGGGGTGCTTACATCATCACTATCGGCGAGGAGATCCGCATGTGTCAGGCCTATATGGAGATCCAGGTGCTGCGTAAAAAGAACAAGCTGCAGTTTGAAGTGGATGTGGATGAGGAGATCTATCCATATCTGATTCCAAAGATCACGCTGCAGCCGATCCTGGAAAATGCCGTGCTGCACGGAATCGATGAAAAAGAGGGCGGTCGCGGAACCATCCGCCTGTCCGGGCGGATCCAGGAGGATCAGATTATTCTGGAAGTGCAGGATGATGGTGTCGGTATGGATCCGGCGCTTTTATCAGAAGAAAACCTGTCCGAACACAGTGGAAAACATTACGGTCTGTCCAATGTGAGGACACGGCTTTGGCTCTTTTATGAAAAAAATGCAGAACTGTCCTGCAGTAGCGCACCGGGTCTGGGTACAAAAATTACCCTTCGATTTCCGAAAAAATCCGATGTGGAAGATACTGACGGGTAAAAACAGAAAAAAACGGGTAGTTTTTAGAAGTACATGGAAGAAAACGCAAACTTCCATGTGCTTTTTTTGTGTGAAAAATGAAAGGAAATACAAAAAAAGTCCTCTTAAAATCAGACTGCCGGTTGAAATATAATGTAAAAGAAAGAAAAAACTGCAAAGTAACAGAAAAATGGAAAAATATGCTGATCTGAAAGCGGATGGAAAAAGGAGAAGGAGGAGAACAATGAACAGACACTCACACAGAAGGAAAAAAATATCAGCCAGAGTAATGGCACTATCCATGGCAGCGGCAATGGCGGTTACGGTGTATCCTGTACCTGCTTTTGCGGAGGAAGGTCAGAATGTGGCCCAAAAAGTACAGGTGCTGGATAAAACCGGGGGAAACATTCATGATTATGGAAAAACCGGAGATGATCCGGCAACACCGGATGTGGATGAATCCGCAATTGTTGCAAATTCTGATGTACTGAGATCCGCACAGTATCAGGAATCTACAAAGTATGAGTTAAAAGTAAACGGAACACCGGTTTCTGTTTATAAATATCAGAAACAGACGGATCCGGGAAGCCATTATCATATGGATATTGCAAGATTTTCTTCCGATGATGCGGAGCCGGTTTTTGAGATAACCATGAAAGACGGGTCAACCATTGACAGTATCTATGTATCACCGGAAAGATATTATCCGGAAGATTCCTTTGAAATCAGTACAGATAAGAAAACTGTAAAATTTAAAATGTCAGCAGACTTACGTTACTGTATTGTAAATATCAATGGCAGCATCAATGATACCAATGGCAAACCGCAGCTTGCAATTATTAATGATGCGACAGAAACAGATAAACCGGATGTGACAGCGGCAAATGTACTGAACTTTAAAGATTTTGCAGAAAAATATCTGCAGGAGCATCCGATTACGGATACCGTAGGCGAAGTTTGCACAGAGGCAGGTACGGTTACAGATACATCTATGAATGATGGGAAAGAGTACACCTGGTCCTACGGGGAAGGAACATATGTGGCTTATGATGCAAAAAAGGTTATGTTCCCGAACAAGCGTGTCCGTCAGAAAAATGATGTATCAGAAGCATTTCAGGCAGCACTGGCAGAAGTGAAAAACAGTGATACACTGGATACAATTTATTTTCCGGCAGGTACATATCTCTGGTCCGGTCTGTCCATTAAGAACTGGGATGGAAATGGAAAAGACGGAAAGCTGAATATCTATCTGGATGAAGATGCATTGCTTGTAAATCGTCTGCAGGAGTGCACACAGGCGATGGAACCAGCGATCGGCATCTGGGATTCCTCCAACATTACTGTTTCCGGACGGGGCATTATTGATGGTCAGGGAACTTATAACTACAGCTGGGACAAAGCGGATGCGGAACTGAGCCCTCATCAGGGCGGAAGTATGGTAGTTCGTTCTCAGAATATTACGTTTAATGATACTTATGTCAGAGATGTAAAACAGTGGAACTGGGAATGCCACACGGTAAAAAACATCAATTATAATAATATCAAAGGTCTGAGCCCATTTCAGCATGCCTGGGTGGATGGACTGGATCTGACAAGCGGACAGGGAATTCATTTAAATGGTGCAATTACCATGGGCAACGATGATACCTTTGCATCCGGACACTATAATCCGAGTAATGAATTCCCGCAGAGACGTCTGAAGAAGAAAGATTTAAACAATCTGTCTACGGAAGATCAGAACATTGCAGCAGCAGCGGCAATTTACAACAAAGACAGACTGCAGTGGGATACAGACGATACAACAGATGTAAATATCAGCAATACATTGGGTTGGAGCACCTTTGCCAATGCAGTCCGACTGGGACACAATACACGCTTCAAAGCAGATGGCGGAAGCTATCAGATGCGTGATTACACATTTAATAATGTCAATACATTGCATGTTACAGGTTATGGAACGAATGGTGGTGGCGGTGCACTGAGTATTCAGAACGGTACGAGTGGCTGTACCCCAAATTATGAAAATCTGATATTTAATAATTGTTCCTTTACGGCAAATAACGGAAACAATGTTGCAAATATTCCGAGTGGAAACGACCTCAATCAGTTTAATCCGAAGAACGTTACCTTTAAGGATTGCTGGTTTAAAGATGCGGACACACCGTTTTCATTCAAAAGCATTGATAATGTAACGATTGATAATCTGTATCTGGGCGGAAAGCTGATAGAGTATGATTCACAGGTTGATCTGACCGTTGCAGACAGCGTGAAAAACTTTACATTCCTTGTAAACGGTGAAAATATTAAGAAAAATGCGGCACCGGTATTTGAAAATCCGGATAACGAGCCATTTAATGTGAAAGCAGGAGAAACCGTTTCTTTCCAGGTAAATGCAACTGATCCGGAAGAGAATAACGTGACCTTATCGGTTGTCGGCGCACTTCCGAAAGGTGCATCATTTGATGCTGAAACTGGCGCATTTACATGGGAAACCTCTGACAGTGACAGTGGAAAGAGAGAAATTACGTTTAAGGCATTGGATGAGTATGGTGCTTCCACACAGAAAACGGTTACCATCAATATTGAATCTGACAGGGTTCCTGGAAAAGATGTGGAAGTATCCAGAACCGTTGTGTCACAGGATACATTTGCAGGCAGCTGGAGCGGAGATCAGACAGCGGACTTTGGTGCAAAGAATTTCCTGCGTACTTCCTATGGAACAGACTCTAAAGGAACATTGGGAACAGCAGGCGGAAGTGATAATAAAGTCACATATCTGAAATTTGACGTGTCACAGATTGACCTTACACAGGTTGACCGTGTAAAATTGCAGATGACTTTACTGGGTGTACGTTATGATGAAGCTGCAAACCTGGATGCACAGCTTCAGATTGCCATGACAGAAAATACAGACTGGACAGAAAATACTCTGAACTGGAAAAATAAACCGGCAATTTTAGATGTAAATGGAGTAATTATTTCAGAAGAATTTAACCTTGGAGATATTGTAAGTAATGATCCTGGACAGATCAGCACACCAAATGGTACTGTAGCAACCGCAGATGTCACATCACTTGTTGCAGTGGCAAAATCAGCCGGACAGGACAGTGTTACACTGGCTGTAAATGTGGTTGACAAACAGGTTGACAAAGCTAATCGTATTTTCTTTGTAAGTAAAGAAGGTGCAAAGAATTTTGAAAATGCAGAAAATATGGCACCGGCATTGGTAGGTACAAAGACAGTGGCAATCTCCGGAATTAAAGTAAATGCACCGACAAAAACGGTATATGATCTGGGAGAGTCATTTGACACAACCGGTATGACAGTTACTGCTTCCTATGAAGATGGAACCGAAGATGTTGTAGATCTTTCTAAAGTAATCATAACTGGTTTTGACAGCAGTAAAGTGACAGAAAAGCAGACAGTTACTGTAAAATATGCAGGAAAGACAGCTACATTTGATGTAGAAATCAGAAATATCATAATTCCGGAACCGGAACCGACACATGCAGACGGACTGGCAAATGAGATGGCAGAAGATGGAAAATGGTATGTATACAGAGATAATGCGGTGGATTATGGTTATACCGGACTTGCAGCAAATGAATATGGCTGGTTCATGGTAGTAAACGGAGCAGTAGACTTTGGCTACACCGGACTTGCAGCAAACGAATATGGCTGGTTCATGGTAGTAAACGGAGCGGTAGACTTTGGCTATACCGGACTTGCAGCAAACAAATATGGCTGGTTCATGGTAGTAAACGGAGCAGTAGACTTTGGCTATACCGGACTTGCAGCAAACGAATATGGCTGGTTCATGGTAGTAAATGGAGCGCTTGACTTCACTTACAACGGACTGGTACAGAATGAGTACGGCTGGTGGAAAGTAACTGCCGGAAAAGTAGATTTCAATTACAACGGATTTGCAACCAATGAATATGGAACCTGGTATGTACGCGGCGGAAAAGTAGATTTTTCTTATCATATGTAAGATGTAAACACAAGTAAGCGGTATGAGAAAAAGGTGAATGAACATAGCGTTTTTGCTTGTATAACAAAAATGACGGATGAAAAGTTGAAAAATAACCAAAAATAACATCATATTTTCTAAAATTTTGGTTAATCTGTTTCTGCTACACCTGCTATAATGACGCTGTAACAAATAAAGAACTACTTAACAAAACCTCTTTGTAGAAGGCTGCTAAGCAATTCAGATTTTTGGAGGAAAAGATAAATGAATACTTTAAAAGCTGAAAAAAGAAGCATGGATGTCAAAGCAAAGAAACTCAGAAGAGAGGGATTCGTAACAGGTAACCTGTTCGGTAAAGCGATCGAGGGCTCTATTCCATTGAAGATGGACAGATTCGAAGTGGAACGTCTGTTAAAGACAGATCACAAAGGAAGCCAGATCATGCTGAACGTAGAAGGTCAGGATTACGATGTTCTGATCAAAGAGGTAGATTATAATGCAATGAAACGCTGTGTTGATGAGATTGATTTCCAGGCACTGGTAAGTACTGAGAAAGTTCACTCAACAGCAGCAGTTCAGATTGAAAACCGTGAGAAAGTTCTTGAGGGTGCTCTGCAGGAGTGCTTGGAGGAGATTGAATACAAAGCATTACCGGCAGCATTGGTTGACCATGTTACCGTTGATGTAGCAGGCATGAAAGTCGGCGACGTGATCCGTGTCAAAGATCTTGAGATCTCTAAGAACCCGGATGTCGATATCCACACCGATCCGGAAGCTATCGTTGTGATGGTTGATGCAATCAGAAACAGCATCCCGGAGGATGAGGAAGCTGACGAAGAAGCAGCAGAAGAGTAAAAACCATATAAATTTTCAATTCACCAAAAAATGTAAAAAAAGCGGAGTCACAGAGTTATGCGCTGTGGCTTCGTTTTTTTGTCTGCAATTTTACAATGTTCTTTATTTAGAATTGCAGGATGGACCGTTTTTCAGATTATTTTGTATGTATAAAAATTCGTGGAACAGGAATCTTAAATAAAGTCAAAAATATGATTATGAGAAACCGGAGGAATTGCGATGCAGAATAATATGGAACTCGGATACGAGATGTTTTGTTATCAGTGTGAGCAGACAGCAAATGGGAAAGGCTGTACGAAACAAGGTGTGTGCGGAAAAACCCCGGAAGTAGCCAATTTGCAGGATCTGCTCATTTTTCAGTTAAAGGGAATCAGCTGTTATGGTGACATCCTTCTGAAAAAAGGGATGCGGCCGGAGAAACGTGTGGTGTCCTTTGTAGAGAACTGCCTGTTTACGACATTGACCAATGTAAATTTTGACCCGGAAGTGCATGTGAAACTTTTACAGGAAGCACAGAAGATTAAGGATGAACTGCGGCAGCAGACCGGTGGCACCGGAACGGAAAATATTTATATGGCGTACCGGCTGCCGGAGACAAAGAGTGAGATGCTGCGCACGTCACAGATTGCCGGTATTATGTATGACCAGAATCTGGATGAAGATATCCGTTCTCTTCGTCAGCTGGTGATCTATGGTCTGAAAGGGATCAGTGCCTATGGACACCAGGCACGGGAACTGGGATATTACAGTGATACGGTGGATGATTTTTATATTCAGGGACTGGCGGCAGTCACCGACGATCAGCTGACGGTGGAAGAACTGATCCAGCTGGCGATGAAGACAGGAACTATGGCATTGGAGATCATGCAGAAACTGGACGAGGCAAACACAACCGTTTACGGTAACCCATCGCCGCATGCCGTACCGATGACGTTGAAGGCAGGGCCGTTTATCATTGTTTCCGGACATGATTTTCATGATCTGGAGATGTTGCTTGCGCAGAGCCAGGGGACCGGTGTCAATATTTATACCCACGGAGAAATGCTGCCGGGGCATGGTTACGAGGGGTTGAAAAAATATCCGCATCTGGTGGGAAACTTCGGTGGTGCATGGCAGGAGCAGCAGAAGCAGTTCGACAATATTCCGGGCTGTATTCTAATGACGACAAACTGTCTGATGAAACCGCGGGACAGTTATAAAGACCGGATATACAGCACAAACGTGGTTGGATGGGATGGTGTGAAATATATTCCCAGAAAGGAAAACGGGGAAAAAAATTTCAGCGAGATCATTCAGCAGGCATTGGCGCTTGGCGGATATGATACAGATCGGGATGTACGTCCGACAGAACCCTCTGACTGTCCGGAGTATCAGCAGGTGGACGAACTTCTGACTGGTTTTGCCCATGAGGCTACACTGAGCCATGCGGGAGAAATCGTGCAGGCCGTGAAGGACGGACAGATCCGCCACTTTTTCCTTATCGGCGGCTGTGACGGTGCCAGACCGGGAAGAAATTATTATACGGAATTTGCAAAAATGGTGCCGCAGGACTGTGTGATTCTGACACTGGCATGTGGAAAATACCGGTTTAATAAGCTGGACTTTGGTGAAATTGCCGGATTGCCGCGTCTGATGGATGTCGGACAGTGTAACGATGTTTATTCGGCGGTACGCATTGCCACTGCACTTGCCGATGCGTTTAATACCGATGTAAACGGACTGCCTCTTTCCATGATTGTGTCCTGGTATGAGCAGAAAGCAGTAGCGGATTTGCTCGCACTGTTAAGCCTTGGCGTCAGAAACATTTATTTAGGACCGACACTCCCTGCCTTTTTAAGCCCGAATGTATTGCAGTATCTGGTGGATACGTTTCATATCCGCGCAATCAGCAACGCGGAAGATGATATTAAGACGTGCCTGAAGCAGAATATTGCATAAAGCGCTTAGAATTTTCGAGAGTTGTTTATATTATAGGAAATAAACAACTCTCAAAAAATCCTGTTATGGAAAGAGAACAACAGGCGGAAATTTTAAAATCCATATTAGATTAGGCTTCAAAAAAACAAAAAAAAACAAAAAAATACAAAAAGATTCTGCACTGTATTGTTGGTGCTATGTGTGCTTCTGTCAATGACTACTGTGATATCGGCTAGATACACGGCCATAAGGTCATTAACAGCGGACTTGACAATCAGCAGCGGCGGTTACGCTTCTTGCCTAGGGGATTGTACGGTGCGGTCAGAATATGACGCAGAGGTGATATTGGAACTCCAGCAGAAGAAGGGGTCTTCCTGGACGACCATCATGGATTGGAGCGA
>ENA-OURQ01002074-OURQ01002074.1-human-gut-metagenome-genome-assembly--contig:-NODE-2074-length-15630-cov-3.790177_pt1 | contig 15630 bp, 15 predicted proteins | sample MGYA00242105_ERZ508999 | MGnify/ENA primary metagenome ERZ508999 (study PRJEB26280, sample SAMEA2338771) | human gut metagenome | biome: human gut; feature: human-associated habitat; material: faeces...
GACTGCTCGATCACTTCCAGTTCAAACTCCGGGTCAACATTCTCCTTGTAGTCTTCCGACTTCTTCTACCAGACCATATTCCACAAGTTTATTTACTGCGTGATCAGATTTTACTCCGCGGATCTTCTCCACCTCGATCTTAGTGATCGGCTGTTTGTATGCAATGATTGACATTGTTTCAAGAAGAACGTCCGTCAGAGTATATTTCTTTGGCTGCTTTGCCACACGGATCAGATAGTCATACATTTCCTTCTTTGTACACATCTGATAAGACTTGTCCAGTTCAATGATGCGGATTCCTCTGTTCTTTGATTCGTATTTCTTCATCAGATCCCGAAGTAATTCTTCGGTTGTCTGATCATCCTGTTCGATTGCTTTCGCAATTTTACTTAGTTCAACAGACTCTCCCATCGTAAATAAAATAGCTTCAATTGCAGCCTGAAGTGTTTTTACTCCTGCCATTTACACTACGTCTCCTTTTCTCTCGATCATGATCTCACCACAAATAGATTCTTGTTCAACATAAATTTCACCCAGCTTCATCATTTCAAGAATCGCAAGAAATGTAACAACAACATGCATTTTACTCTTCTGCTTCTGAAGAAGCTGACGGAAACTGAACCGGCGGTGTTCCTGTAAATAATCACGCACATAAAGGAACTTATCTGTGAGTGAAACTTCCTCTTTCTCAATCTTGCCAAATTTACTTCTTACCGGATCCACTTTATCTGTCTGTCGACGCATAACTTCCTGAAAAACTTTCTTTAACTGTACCATTGTCAGATCCCCAAGTAAAAGGTCAAGATCAACTGGCTCCACATATTCCAGAACTTCTTCCGGAATTGTCGGATTCTTATATAAAATCAGATCCGCATCTACCTGGCGGTCTCTGAGCTCATAAGACATGTATTTATACATTTTATATTCCAAGATTCTCTCGACGAGTTCCTGCCTTGGATCCTCAAATTCTTCCTCCTCTTCCTCCTCTACCGGAAGAAGCATTTTCGACTTGATGCGCACAAGTGTCGCCGCCATTACAAGAAATTCACTCATCACATCCATATCTTTCGTATCCATCTTACTGACATAGTCGAGATACTGCTCTGTGATCAAAACAATGGGAATATCATAAATATCCACTTTATTTTTTTCAATCAGATGCAGCAGCAGATCCAAAGGTCCTTCAAAGACCTCCAATTTAACAGGTATTCCCATGTTTTCACTTCCTCTCTACCAATTTATTTTTACCCGGACGGACTTCAATCACCGTCACTTCCGGCCGATTAAAAAACCGGAACGGCAGATGATGCGTTCCCAGTCCACGGCTCACGATCATAAATGTGTCATTTTCCTTAAAAACGCCCTCGTAGTATTTTGGAAATAATCGGAAATCAGGTCCAATCACACCTCCGAGAAACGGCAGGATCATAATGCCGCCGTGCAGATGGCCGGAAAGCACCAGATCCGGATTTCCATTATGGTATTTTGAAAAATACATCGGATTATGCGCAAGCAGGATTGTCACTTCGTCTTCCTTTTTCACAGGATTTCCAAGCAGAGTTTCAATCTGCTCCGATGTCGGAATTTCCTTTTTTCTTCCCCGGTGATAACATTCCGGCGGAAGATCCAAGCCATAAATCCGAAACTTTGTGGAATTTTTCTGCCATAAGACAGATTGGTTTCGCAGTACGACAACGCCAATTTTTTCCAATTCTTTCACGTATTGTTCATACTCCGGCATACGGATCTCATGATTGCCCATCGCATAATATACCGGTGCCATTTCCATTAGTCTGCTACATAAAGAAAGAGCGGACTTGCATCCCTCTCCTTCCTTTACTGTCATGTCTCCTCCGATACAGATGAGATCCGGTTTGCCCTGTGCCACCTGTCTCAGAAGTTTCTCATTTTCTTTTCCGTAAATCCAGCCATGCAGATCCGTCAGAAAAACCAGCCGCACCGGCTCTTTGCACGCCGCTTCCGGCAGAATCACTTCGTATTCACTGCGGCATTTTGCATTCATTTCAAAATTTGCAAGATATCCATATACAAATAATCCAATTAAGAGTACCAGGATTCCCGCTGCAAGCACATATCCTACCAAAGCTGCCCCTCTCTCTGCTTATACTTCTTCTTCGTCCTGCTCGGCAAATGCGATATTAACACCATGATCTGCCACACGTTCCAGATTACTTAAAAGATCCGAAAAGATCATGGCGGCATGTGGTTCACATTTATTGTTTGCCAAACGGTTTACATGCTTCTTCTGGAATTTCTTTTCCATTTTATCAATCTCATCTTCCAATTGCATGATCTCAATGGCATGCGTCTCATCTCCGGAAACAAATTTCTTGATTGAAAATTCCAATAATGTACATACCTTTTCGTATAATTCCATCAATTCATTGGTTGCTTTTTTACTAAATTGCAGATCTGCTTTGCGCATCGTCTTTGCAAAATCCGCGATATTTTCTGCATGGTCGCCGATTCTCTCGATATCGTTGACCACATGGAACATAGCTCCCAGTTCTTTCCGGTCCTGAATCGGAAGGGATAACTGGTTTGCACGAACAAGATAATTGGAAATTTCTGTATTTAAGAAGTCAATTACTTCTTCTTTCTTATACACTTCTTCCAATGCTTCCTCATCTTTTTCCATCAAGGCTTTCATCGAACGTTTTAAATTATTGACTGCCATCGTTCCCATACGCTCCGTCTCGTGAATCGCCTGCGGAAGAGCTGTCGTTACATTAAAGATCGAATGATTGCCGATATATTTGAGTTCCAGGCCATGTACTTCTTCGTCCTCGCCCTTTACAATCCATCTGGTCAGTTTGATCAGATACTTGCTGAATGGGAACAGAATGATTACCTGGGAAACTTTCAATATGGAGTTAATATTTGCCACGTCACGCCCCGCACGAAGTCCGGTATCCGCGATGGATGCGGTCAGACCGTGGATGGCACTGCGGATTGGATTTCCTGCCACTGCCAAAAGGATCATAACGATCACAGTCCCGATCACATTAAATGACAAATGGATCAAGGCGGCACGTTTTGCATCTTTGTTACCACCAAGACTTGACAAAACGGCAGACCCACACGCACCGATGTCGCATCCCATGATGATGTAATAACAAATGTCAGGATGAATCAGTCCGGAAGATGCCAACACGATCAAAATACCTACTGACGCAGAAGCACTCTGTAAGATCGATGTCAGTACAAATCCGATGAGAACAGCCAAAAACGGATTGGTAACACTTCCAAACAATGTTTTTACTGCCGCAAACTGGTTCAAATGTTTTACCGACGAAGAAAGGGTGGACATTCCGAAGAACAAAATACCAAACCCCAGTACTACTTCACCGATCCGCTTTGCCATCGGCTTTTTAATAAACATGACTAAAATCACACCGGCAATGATAAAAAATGGTGCAATCGCATCTAACTTAAACGAAATCAGCTGTCCCGTCACGGTCGTACCGATATTGGCACCCATGATCACGCCGACAGACTGCGATAATTTCATAATACCACTATTTACAAAACTGACTACCAAAACGGTCGTCGCGTTAGAAGACTGGATAATACCGGTAAATATAATACCGAGGAGAAGTCCCATAATCGAACTTTTTGTCAACTTTTCAAGTACATCTCTCATCTTCTGGCCGGCTACTTTCTGCAAACCATCGCTCATAAGATTCATTCCATATAAAAACAAACCAACACCGGCTAAAATAGACAATATTAATTCCATCGTTTTCCTCTTTTCTGAATTTCATCATTTTTAACGTCGTATACTTCTACTTTAATATAATTTTGGTTCAAATACAAGATTTTTTTAAAATATTTCTTCACACAAGAGGAAAATCCCCCTCTTTATCGTCTCTGTATCAGGTACTGCAAACCCAAGTAAAAACGCAGGTTTTCCTACCTCTTCTGCGTTCTTGTAATACACTGATAACGGCCGCAGATAAATTTCTTTTTTTTCTGCTTCCCGTATCATCTGCTCTTCCCTTTTTCCGGTCAGCACTTCTACTATGACATAAAGACCGGCATAATCACCGTGCACCTTAACTTTTTCCGGATATTTCTGCAGTTCCGACAGCATGACGTCGTGCTTTTCCCGGTAAATCTTGCGCATCCGGTTCAAATGTTTATCAAAATGGCCTTCCGACATAAATGCTGTCACGATCTGCTGATCGAGTCGGGAAACCGGGCAGTTATACGCACCACATTCCCGGTGAAAGAGCGAAACAAGTTCTTTTGGCAGCACCATGTACCCAAGACGCAGTGCCGGTGTGATCACTTTGGAAAAAGTACCGATATAGATCACTTTTCCTTCCGGATCAAGACTCTGCATCGCCGGAATCGGTTTTCCTTTATAACGGTACTCACTGTCGTGGTCGTCTTCGATCAGATACCGTCCCTCTTTTTCTCTTGCCCATTTTAAAAGACGCTGTCTCTCCGGTGCCGGCATTACTGTGCCAAGCGGAAATTGATGAGAAGGTGTCAGATAACAGAGGCTGGTCTGCGCCCGGTCAAGTTCTTCCGGCGTAACCGTTTTCTCCGCAATCTCCACATTCACAACATCAAATCCATACGAAGCAAAAATCTCCTTCGCCCGGACATACCCCGGCTCTTCAAAAGCAATCTTTCCGTTTTTACGAAACAATACCGAAAGAAGCTGCAAAAGATAACCGATTCCCGCTCCGATCACAATCTGCGAAAGTTCGCATTGCACCCCGCGCGACCGGTAAAGATATTTTGCCACCTGACTGCGAAACTGCCTGTCTCCCTGCGCATTTCCGGAAGACAAAAAATCTTCCCGGTCCATCACATTTCTGGCGATAGAACGAAATACCGCATAAGGGAAATGACTGCTGTCTACTTCATCCGGATTAAAATTATATTTCCGGCAAACCGGTATTTTTTCTTCTTCCGGAGCCGGACTGTCTTCTTTCTGCCCACTATACTCCCGGATATAAGTGATTTCATTAACATAATACCCTTTCTGGGCGACAGCATAGACATATCCTTCCGCGACAAGCTGCTCATATGCAGTGTCCACCGGATTTCTGCTCACGAGAAGAGAGGCCGCCAATTCTCTTGCCGAAGGTAATTTTTCCCGGTAAGAAAGACGTCCCTGCATGATTTCTTCTTTTATATATTCATATATTTGTTGGTATAACGGTTTTCCCGATTCATTGTCCAAAGAAAAGACCAGCATTCTTTTTATCCGCCTCCATTTGGTGCATCAATTGTTCCAGACCGGCAAATTTACGCTCCCCGCGCAGAAAACTACAAAGCTCCACTTGTATTATTTTTCCATACAAGTCACCATCAAACTGCAGCAGACAAGTCTCCACTCCAACTTGGTTTTCTCCCGGTATCGTAGGTTTTACGCCAAGATTCGTAACGCCGTAATATTCCATTCCATCCACCGCCACCTTCGAAGCATACACGCCAAACGGCGGAAGTATTTTTCTGGAATCCGGAATCTGATTTGCCGTCGGCATATCCAAGGTACGACCGATCTCATTGCCATGGACCACTTCTCCCTGCACCATGTATGGCATTCCCAGAAGTTCATTGGCAAGCGGCAGATTTCCCTTTGCCAGCGCCTCGCGAATCCGGGTACTGCTTATGATCTCATCGTACATTTTTTTCTTTTTTACAATGATACAGGTAATCCCTGCTTCTTCTGCTAATTTCTGTAAAACATCCACATCCCCGGCGCGGTCCTTTCCAAAATGGAAATCATCCCCGACACAGATGACTCTGGCATCACACTGCCGAACCAGTATCTCCTCAAAAAATTCTTTTGGTGTCATCGCTTTTAACGACTCATCGAAAGGGCACTCAACATAAGTATCAATCCCCAGTTTTTCAGCTTTCGTTCGTTTTTCTTCCGGCGATAAGATGTACGGTGCCTTGGAAAAAGCAAAGGTAAAAAGCACTTTATTGCAGTCAGAAAAGTGCGAGATCTCTTCAATCAGGCTTTGATGCCCCCGGTGAAGGCCGTCAAATTTGCCGATACAGACGGCACTGTTTTTCAGCTGATAAGGTCTTTTGTTAATTACTATCATGATTCTTTCTCCTTCCCGTCATGCTTCCGTATGAGGGAAAAACATTTTATCATTCACAAATACATTCTGCCCGGCATCCCATCGGTAAATGGCATAAAAACGATCTTTCGTATCGTACATACGCACTTTTTTTCCATCTTCTCCGGGAATATTCCCCTGGCAGAATCCGGCATTTATTTTGTTTCCGTTTTGCAGATAACAGATTGCTTTATCTGCCACCACGATCTTGTCATAATATTCAAATAACTGATCCACCGGCAGGATAAACGGTTTCAGTTCATTTTCCTTTTGCAATGCCTCGATGCGTTCTAATGTCAACGCATCCTCAAGCTGAAACCGGTCAACCTGAGTGCGTACCAGAGATGCCATCGCCGCACCGCAGCCTAATTTTTCTCCGATATCCTGACACAATGTGCGGATATAGGTTCCTTTTGAACAGGTTACTTCCATCGAAAATTCATTCTTTGCAAGAGCAATGTCTCGGATATCGCAAGTGTAAATGTGTACCCTTCTTGCCTTCCGTTCGACCTCTTTGCCCTGTCTTGCCAGTTCATATAACCGTTTTCCATTGACTTTTACAGCCGAATACATCGGCGGAATCTGCTCATAGTCCCCCAAAAAAGAAGCCGTAGTCTCCCGAATCTGTTCTTCGGTTACCTTCACTTCCTTTTCTTCCAGAATCGTTCCTGTCAGATCCTGCGTGTCCGTCTGCACGCCAAGACGCACGACAGCGAGATATGTTTTTTTCTTATCGGTCAACAGTTCACACACTTTGGTCGCCTTTCCCAGACAAACCGGCAGTACCCCGGTCGCATCCGGATCCAGCGTTCCCGTATGCCCAATCTTTTTCTGGTGCAGAATGCCACGAAGTTTTGCTACTACATCGTGGGATGTATAACCTTTTTCTTTATATACATTGATAATTCCGTCCACGCATCTGCCTCCGTTATTTTCCCTGATTTAACTGTTTTTCAATATGTTCTGTCAGGTTATTGATCACATCATAGGAGGAGCCTTTGATCGTACAGCCGGCAGCTCTTACATGCCCGCCGCCGCCAAAAAAGACCGCGATCTTACTTACATCCACGATCTGATTGGACCGCATGCTCACTTTAAATTCCAAAGGCTCCTTTTCCGACAGCAACACAGCCACTTCGACTCCCTGCGTCGTACGCAGTTCATCGATGATTCCATCCAGATCGGAAGATTTTGCTCCATAAAAATCCATCATCTGTTTTGTAACAACCGATACGATGCATCTGCCATCCATCACTCGGATGCTCTCTAACAGGCAGCGTCCCATGATCTGCAGCTGGCGGTACGTTTTCATATAAAAACTTTCGTCAATGATCTTCCCAAAAGGGATCCCCTTTTCCACCAGATATCCCGCAGTCTCCATCGTTTTCTTCGAAGTATTCGAATGTTTAAACACACCGGTATCATGAATGATCCCGGTATAAAATGCAATCGCACTAAATGTTCCGATTTTATCCATCGGTAAAAGTTCACACAGGATTTCACAGGTGGAAGAAGCATTTGCTTTTACAATATTTTCCTTTGCAAAATTCGTATTGCTGATATGATGATCCACGCAGACTGTATCTACAGCTTTTTCAAAGATCTCCTGTGCTTCGCCCAAACGGTCGATGGAACCACAGTCGAGTGCAATAAACAGATCATACTTGTCTGCTTTTTCTGACATTGCCTCGTCGATTTTCAAATAATCAAATGCCTCCGGAATTTCCTCCAGATACACACAGACTTTCTTTTCCGGATAATGGTCCGCAAGATACCCAAAAAGTCCCATACACGATCCTACACAATCGCCATCCGGACGCACATGACCACCAATGGCGATCGTATCCGCACCTTCTATCTTTTCTATGAATTTCATTTTGACTCCTTATGATTTACTTCATCAATTTTTTTCGACATATTGACACCATATTCAATGGATTCGTCCAATATAAATGTCAATTCCGGTGTATTTCGAAGATTCATGCGTTTTGCCAGCTGCATGCGGGCAAATGCTGCGCTCTTTTTCAAGCCTTCCATCGTCTTTTCTTTCTCTTCCTCATTTCCAAATACACTGATAAAAATTTTGGCAAATTTTAAATCCGGAGTAACCTCCACTGCCATAACCGAAGTGAGTGGATGCACACGCGGATCTTTAATATCCTCGCGGATGATCTGGCTCATCTCACGCTGCACTTCGCTGTTAATACGGATATTTTTAACACTGTTTTTTTTCATGTCTTTTCTCCTTTAGCACGAAAGCAACTGCGTTTCCGCAGTTACTTTCGGATTTTCTGCTATCTATTGTAACTATTCACGACGCCCCTCCTCCACATTCGCATTTCGAACACTTCGTGTTCTTTTCTCGCCTTTGACAAGGCTAAAAATGCTCATATGTGGAGGGGAAGCCCTATTAGGATCTCAATGTATGGAAAATCAAAGCCTCTTACGTGCAAGCACGACGATTCATTGATTTCCCATACATTGGCTCCTGAATAGTTACTATCTATTTACAAACTATCTTGGAACTTCTACCATGATATAACATTCTACACGGTCTTCCATCTGAATATCATTGAAGTTGCTAAATACAAGTCCACATTCGTATCCGGCTGCCACTTCCTTGACATCGTCTTTGAATCGTTTCAAAGAAGCAAGATCACCTTCAAAGATCATATCGTCACCACGGTATACACGGCAGCGGCATCCACGCTGTACTTTACCATCGAGTACATAAGAACCGGCGATCGTACCAACTCCGGAAGCCTTGAATGTCTGGCGTACTTCCACGTGACCGATAACTTTCTCTTCATAGATCGGCTCAAGCATACCTTTCAACGCATTTTCGATATCTTCAATCGCATCGTAAATGACACGGTACAAACGTACATCGACATTTTCGCGCTCTGCCACTTCTTTCGCAGTATTGTCCGGACGGATATTAAATCCGATGATGATCGCATTGGATGCACTTGCTAACGATACATCCGACTCTGTGATGGCACCAACACCACCGTGGATCACGCGGACTGCGACTTCTTCATTTCCAAGTTTTAACAAACTCTGTTTTACGGCTTCCACAGATCCCTGAACGTCTGCTTTGATAATAAGATTCAGGTCTTTGACATTACCTGCCTGAATCTGGTTAAACAGACCATCGAGAGAAAGTTTCTTGGATTTTGTCTCTTCCAAAAGTTTATCCTTACTCTGATCAATGTATGCCTGTGAGATCTGTTTTGCTTCTTTATCACTCTCGGTAGCAACAAAGATTTCCCCGGCATCCGGTGCACCATTCAACCCCAGAATTTCTACAGGAGTAGAAGGCGCTGCCACTTTCACACGCTCTCCCTTATGATCGATCATCGCACGAACTTTTCCGTGAGCAGGTCCGACTGCCACATGATCACCGATGTGAAGTGTACCTTTCTGTACCAATACGGTAGCAACCGGTCCGCGTCCTTTATCCAAACGAGCCTCGATCACGATACCACGTGCTTTACGGTTTGGATTTGCTTTTAACTCCAGCACTTCTGAAGTAAGCACGATCATCTCAAGAAGCTGTTCGATACCTTCTTTCGTATGTGCAGAAACCGGTACAAACACTGTGCTTCCGCCCCAGTCTTCCGGAATCAGTTCATATTCTGCCAATTCCTGTTTTACACGTTCCACATTGGCGCCCTCTTTGTCAATCTTATTGATGGCAACAATAATCTCTACGCCGGCTGCTTTCGCATGATTGATGGCTTCGACAGTCTGTGGCATAACACCATCGTCTGCAGCTACTACAAGGATGGCAATATCGGTAGACTGGGCTCCACGCATACGCATGGAAGTAAATGCCTCATGTCCCGGTGTATCCAGGAATGTGATCTTTTCTCCATTGATCTCAACAACATAAGCACCGATGTGCTGTGTGATACCGCCTGCCTCGTGGGAAGTAACATTTGCTTCGCGGATGGCATCCAGAAGAGATGTTTTACCGTGGTCTACGTGTCCCATTACACAGACAACCGGTGGACGTTTTACAAGATCTGCCTCATCTTCTTCGTCCTCTTTCAGAAGTTCAGCCACCATATCAACTTTCTCTTCTTTTTCAGCAATAATATCAAATTCAAGGGCAATTTCTTCTGCCTCTTCAAACGTAATATCCTGATTCAAGGATACGACTTGCCCTTGCAGAAACAGTTTCTTTACAAGAGCTGCCGCCGGCATCTTCATCTTATCTGCCAATTCACGAATTGTCAAACTTTCCGGAATCGTAATCTGCTTAATTGTCTCTTCCGGCTCTTTAACAACAGGTTCCGGCTTAATAAACGCACCTTTACGGTTTGGATCCTTTTTGCTCCGAATACGGCTCATTTCTTCTTTTGTTGATTTCTTATATGTGCCCTTATCCGCAGGCTTTTTATTACGTTTTCTGGAATTTTTCTGTTCCTGTTTGATTCCATCAAATCCACTCTGGGCCTTTTCAAAGCGCTCCAGAACCTTTTCTCCGTTACGATTATTATTTCCACCGCGTCCGTTGTTATTACCACGATTATTATTTCCACCACGATAATCATTATTATTCGGACGTCGGTCACCGCGGTTATTTGCATTACGGTCATTGTTGCGGTCACCGCGGTTATTTGCATTGCGGTCATTGTTTCGGTCATTGCGGTTATTGTTATTTGGTCGTCGGTCGCCGCGGTTATTTGCATTGCGGTCATTGTTTCCCCCGCGATTGTTATCACGGTTGTTATTATTACGGTTATTTCTGTGATCATTTCCACCACGGTTATTGTTGTCACGGTTATTATCGCGGCGACGGTCATTAGAATTGGAATTGGATTGATTATTTCCGTTCTTCTTTTCTGGCATTTCTTTCTTTTGTTCTCTTTCAGGCACTTTCTTTTTGTTCTCCTCTTTTTTCTCTTTCTTTTTTTCTTCCGGAACCGGTTTCTTTACAAGCTCTTCTGCCTGCTTTTCTTCCAATTTTTTTTCTTCTGTTTTCTCTTTTACCGGTTCTGCCGTTTTTTGTTCTTTTACAGGTTCTTTCTTCTCGGATTTCTTTTCCTCTTTGACCTCTTCCGTATTATGCGATGCTAATATCTTTTCCACTTTTTTCGGATCATTGAATGTCTGTAACAAAAAAGCAATTTCTTTATCTTCAATATTGCTGTTTGCCCCTTTGACATCAAACCCATTTTCATTTAAAAGTCTTACCAGATCGCCACTTTTTATTTCTTTATTTTTTGCCTGAATACTTCTTGCAATTTCGAATATCCTCATTTTTGCCATATTACATTTCCTCCAATTCTAAATTTTTACTAATTGCTGACGCAAATCCCTGATCAAGAACTGCGAGTGAAGCGCGAAACTCTTTACCAATCGCATTTCCAAGAGTATCCTTGTCAAATTTGATCGCCAAAGGGACCTGATAATATGAACAGGAATTACAAAATTTCTTTTTCGTATTATCGGATGCATCTTCCGCTACGATCACAAGCCGCGCCGTACCGGCACGAATCGCCTGCTCCGTAAGAAATTCTCCACTTACTACATTTCCGGATTTCATCGCTAATCCCAGAGTTCCCAAACTTTTGCTTCTATTTTGACTCATTCAACAACTGCCTTTCTAATTCTTCATATACTGATTCGTCAACTTCCATTCGAAATGCCCGGTTCAAACCGCGATTTTTCCTTGCTTTTACCAAACATTCCAAGTTATCACAAAGATATGCACCACGTCCATTTTTTTTCCCGGTGCGGTCAATTGTGATTTCCTGATCATTTTTTACAATGCGGATCAGCTGCTTTTTTTCTTTGCTTTCGCGGCAGCCGACACATTGTCTCATTGGAATCTTCTTTTCTTTCAACAAAACCACCTCTTATCCTTCCTGGTTCTGTGTCTCACTCTTAATATCTATTTTATAACCGGTCAGTTTTGCTGCCAGTCTTGCATTCTGTCCTTCTTTACCGATTGCCAGTGACAACTGATAATCCGGAACAACTACCAGCGCGCTCTTTTCCTCAATATCCACAGTAACCGATACGACGCGGGATGGACTGAGAGCATGCTCAATAAAGATTGCCGGATTTTCATTCCACTCTACAATGTCGATCTTTTCACCGCGGAGTTCATTCACTACCGCATTGACACGTGCCCCATTCATACCTACGCAGGCACCTACTGCGTCGACATCCGGGTTTCTGCTATACACTGCGATCTTGGAACGGGAACCGGCTTCACGGGATACACTCTTAATCTCCACAACACCGCTCTGGATCTCTGCAACTTCTGCCTCAAACAGACGTTTTACGAGTTCCGGATGCGTACGGCTGATCACAATTCTTGGTCCTCTCGGTGTGTCTTTTACTTCCGTAACATAAACACGAATCTTTTCATGAGAACGGAAACGTTCTGTTTTTACCTGTTCCTGTTCTGTCAAAACCGTATCGATTTTTCCAATATTTACCGTGTAATTTCCATTGGAATAACGCTGAACCGTTCCTGTAATAATATCTTTTTCTTTTGTATAATATTGATCATACAAAACTTTTCTTTCTTCTTCGCGAATTTTCTGTACAACAACCTGTTTTGCCTTCTGCGCGGAAATACGTCCGAAGTTCTTTGGCGTTACTTCGATGCTTACGGTCGCTCCCAGATCTGTCACACCATGTCTCGCTTCTGCTTCTGCCAAAGCGATCTCAAGTGTATCATCAAGAACTTCCTCGACAACAACCTTATCCTGGTATACATGAAATTCTCCTGTTGTCTCATCTAAAACCACACGAATGTTATCCGATTTACCAAACTGGTCTTTGCAAGCTGCCAAAAGAGAATTCTGGATGGCTTCCAATAATACCTCCTTGCTGATATCCTTTTCTCTGGCAATGGCTTCCAATGCCTCGATCAATTCTGGATTTCCGTTTGTTGTTTTACTGTTTTTCGCTCTCATTTTTTTCTTTACCTCCATATTGTTTAAAAGTCAATTGATTTTCGGATCAACGCAATATCTTTAATTTCAAGTTCCAATGTTTCCTCGCCATCAAATCCCAGTACGATTTTTCCACCATTCACAGAATCTTCCTGCGGTGCTTCGTAGGATTTCAAAATGCCGATAAATTCTTTATCTGTATATTTTTTCCCTTTCTGCTCAAATGTGATCGGAGCAAAAAGTTTTACTTCCACATCTTCTCCCAGATTTCTTTGATAATCTTTTGGTTTTTTAAATGGACGGAGCAGTCCCGGAGAACTCACTTCCAATATATACGATTCGTCGATAAAATCTTCCGCATCCATCTTGTCACTCAATGCGTGATTGACAAGTGTCAGGTCATCGATCGTAATACCGCCTTCCTTGTCAATGTAGGCACGAAGATGCCAGGAACCGGCTTCTTTGACAAATTCCACATCAACCAGTTCAAAATGATTTTCTTCCAAAATCGGCGAAATCAATTCTTCTGTACGCTTTTCATACATCTGATGTTTACCCAAAAAACATACCTCTTTTCCTCATAATAACAATGAGTGGACTCGCGTCCACTCATCTTAATCCAATAACAACATTTTTAGTATATCACATAATTTTTCCAAATGCAAGCACTTTTTTATGCTTCATTGCCCGATAATGTGTACAAATTGTAATATACACCATGTTTTTTCATCAATTCCTCATGACTTCCTTCCTCGCTGATTCCTTCTTCCGTCAGAACAAGAATCCTCTGTGCATTGCGGATCGTAGAAAGCCGGTGGGCGATAACAAAGACGGTACGGCCCTCCATCAGGCGGTCCATACCTTTTTCAATCAGAGCTTCGGTGCGGGTATCGATGCTGGAGGTCGCTTCGTCCAAAATCAGCACCGGCGGATTTTTCAAAAACACTCTGGCGATAGAAAGCCGCTGCTTCTGCCCTCCGGAAAGTTTTACTCCACGCTGGCCGATATTCGTATCGTACCCTTGCGGAAGTCCCATGATAAATTCATGGGCATTGGCATCTTTCGCCGCCTGAATGACCTCTTCTCTGGTCGCCTCCACATTTCCGTATCGGATGTTATCAAGCACCGTCCCCGCAAACAGATAGACATCTTGCTGAACGACACCGATACTCTTTCGCAGACTGGAAAGCGTATATTTTCGCACATCGATTCCATCTAAGAGAATGGTTCCGAAGGTCACCTCATAAAACCGCGGGATCAAACTGCAAAGTGTCGTTTTTCCGGCACCGGACGTTCCAACCAGCGCAACATATTCTCCGGCATTTACTTTCAGGCTCACATGACTGAGCACTTTTTCCTGTCCTTCTTCATAGCGGAATCCCACATCGTCAAACACCACTTCTCCTCGGATATCTTTTGCTTCCACCGGATTTTCACATTCTTTGATCTCCGGATCGATCGACAGTATTTCACGAAATCGTTCATATCCGGTAATTCCGTTTTGAAACTGCTCTGTAAAATTGATAAGTTTTTGTACCGGCTCCGTAAAGTTACTGATATAAAGTAAAAAAGTGATCAGATCCGGTGCATTCATCGTACCATTTGACAACAAAACCGCTCCCACAACGATCACAACCACGGTAATCATCGTAATAAAGGCAGTCAAGCCGGCATGATATTGTCCCATATAAAAATAACTGTTTTTCTTGCTGTCTAAAAATCCCCGGTTGCCCTCCATAAATTTTTCCCGCTCAATCTCTTCATTGGCGAAAGATTTGACCACTCGGATCCCAGACAGATTATCCTCAATGCGCGCATTGATATCTGCCACTTTCTCGCGGTTTGTCTTAAATGCCCGCTTCATCTTCTTATTTAGTATATAAGCATACACAAACATAACCGGAATCAACACAAAGGCAGCAAGTGCCAAACGCCAATTCATCCACGCAAGGATAGAAAGGGTTCCGGCAAATTTGATAAATGAAATGACCACATCTTCCGGGCCATGATGGAGTAATTCCGTGATATCAAACAAATCGTTTGTGATACGAGACATCAATTGCCCTACTTTTTGGTTATCATAAAAGGAAAACGACAGTTTCTGGTAATGCTCAAAGATCTCCTTTCGCATATTGTACTCAATCTTTGCCCCCATGACATGCCCGTAATTTCCGATAAAATAATTGCTAAAGCACTGAACTGCCACAAGAATGATCATAACCCCTCCCAAAAAAAGAATCTTTGGCAAAATCTCTCCTTTAGGCAGATAAACAACAGTTCCCGTAATATATCTCACGATCAGTGGAATGACTAACGTGGTAAGCGCTCCTAAAAAAGCAAAAAACATATCTGCCGCAAAAATTCCTCGAAATGGTTTATAGTAGCTTAAAAATTCACCCCATTTAAAATAACTTTTTTTCTCTTCCATTTTTCTGATTCCTCCGTTTTTTCGCCGTTCGAAATTTATCTTATCACATTTGTACGAGAAATGTCAAAATTTTTTTTATTTTTTTCTTGACATTATTTCTATTTTATAGTAATATATGTCTTGTTGATGGTCCGTTGGTCAAGCGGCTAAGACGCTGCCCTCTCACGGCAGAAAC
>ENA-OURQ01002088-OURQ01002088.1-human-gut-metagenome-genome-assembly--contig:-NODE-2088-length-15577-cov-6.354143_pt1 | contig 15577 bp, 14 predicted proteins | sample MGYA00242105_ERZ508999 | MGnify/ENA primary metagenome ERZ508999 (study PRJEB26280, sample SAMEA2338771) | human gut metagenome | biome: human gut; feature: human-associated habitat; material: faeces...
TACAGCATCTGCGAGCGTCTTGTCCTGCTGACCCAGAAGAGGAACATTGATGAGACGTTCCTGCGGGAACAGCTGGAACAAATGGTTCCCCGGCTGCTGCCGGGCACCGAGCAGGTCGTGCTCTATCAGGACCGCAGGGCAGTCGAGCTGGCAGCCCTGATGAAAAAGCATAAGGGCAACCGTCAGAAAGTGGCCGAGGAGCTTGGCGTCAGCAAAACGACCCTCTGGCGTTACCTGAAAAAGTACGATGTCCACCCGGACTTACTGTAAACGATTTTTTAACAGAACACATCTCTGCGGCTTGAGCTGCAGGGGTGTGTTTTTGCTTTGCGACGAAAAAGAAAAAAGTGAAATCAGGAAATGCGTTTTGCAAGGTTTTGAATCACGCCCATTTCAAAAGCAGAAACATTGACGGAATCATGCAAGAACGTATCTTCATTTCGTTAAAACGTGAATTGTTTCACAAGACGCATATCGTTATACTGAAATCAAAGAGGACCGGGAGACACGCAGACCCGGCAATGTCAAAAAGGAGTCGAAACTATGATCAAGGTCGAAACCAACTGCTCCAGCAAAATGACCGATGAGGAAATGCGGCGTGTTCAGGGCATGGGAATCGAGTACTTGGCAGCCAATTTTGTTGGTGAGGATGCCTGTTATGATGGTATCGTCCGTTTTCAGGAACGGGCCGCCCGCTATGGGCTGAAGATCAGCAATGCAGGATGCCCTCAGCTGCAGAAGTGCCCTTCTATCCATCTGGGCAAGCCGGACCGGGATGAGTGGATTGAAAAGTACAACGAGTTCACCCGGGCACTCGGCAAGGCAGGCGTTTCTGTCAACTACATCGCATGGCAGCCTAACGGTATCTTCCGCACCAAAATCGGTGCGGGCAAGTATAATCACGGCCAGAATTCTTTCCTCTGTGACTTGGATGAGATCAAGGCCCGTCCCATCGCCAACGACCGTGAATACGGCGAGGATGAGATCTGGAGCAACTTCCAGTATTTTCTTGACAAGGCCCTGCCTGTGTGCGAGGAAGCGAACGTGAAGCTGGCGCTCCACCCCAATGATCCGCCCATCGAATCTGTAGGCGGTGTGCACTGCCTCATCTGGAACTCCGACTGTTACCGCCGGGCCTTCCGAATGGCTCACAATAGCCCGTATCTGACCATGAAGATGTGCGTAGGCTGCTGGCTGGAAAGTGAATCGTTCGGTGATCTGTACAAGGATATTGACGAGTTCGTCAAGGCGGATAAGATCCCCATCATCCATTTCCGCAATGTCAGCGGAGCACTCCCGTATTTCGAGGAGACGCTGCTGGAAGATGGCTGCGAAGATATGTATGCGCTGATGAAGCATATCGTGCGCAGCGGGTTCGACGGTTTTCTCAACATCGACCATGCGTTCTTCAATGAGGATGGCAAGGGAATGAACGAAGTTTCCACCGCCTACTACACCGGCTATATGAAAGCTCTGCTCCACGCTGCCGAAAAGGAATGCGCCGCAGAAAAATAAAGGCTGCGCAAAAGCAGACCCGGACGAAAAAAGAAAAGGAGAATCCAAATGAATGTACAGCTTATTTTAACGCTGGTCATCCTGGTCGCAATGATTGTGGGATTTCTGAGCGGCAAATTCAAGCTCGGTCTGGTTGCCATGACAGCTGCCACCCTGCTCTGCCTGACAGGTGTTCTGACCTTTGACGAGGCCTACGCCAATTTCGCAAACAAAAATGTCATCATGATCGGCGGCATGTTCATCCTGAGCGGTGCCCTGAGCAAGACCAGTCTGGTATCACGGGTGCGTGATTTCATGGTCTCCCACGGTGACAAGGCCAAGCTTATCATCTTCCTGTATATGGTCATCAATGTGCTGCTCATTCAGGTCAGTATGCCCACTGCTCTGGCCAGTATGTTCCTGCCCTTCATGGCTTCCTTTACCGGCGACAGCAAGGTCAAGGCTTCCGACCTCATCTACCCGGGCGCCGTAGTTGCTCACTGTGCACAGGGCCTGATGCCCGGCGCAATGTTCGTACTCATCAACAGCATTCTGGAAGCCAACAATGCCGGTGTGGATATCACCGCCGTTGACTACAGCCGCGTCATCTTTGTCCCCGCCATCGTCGCTCTGCTTTACTGCGGCATTGTTGCTCCCCGTCTGCTGTCCAAGAGAGACTTTGTGACTGCCGCAGATACCTCCAGCCAGAGCGGCAAAAAAGCTTCCACCCTCGCAGCATGGCAGGAGAGCCTCATCTATGTTGCTTTCGTGGTCAACCTCCTGTGCATGCTGTTCTCCGATGCCCTGCCGTTCTCGATGAATGTTGTCCCTGTTGCTCTTGATATCATCCTGCTCTACACCAAGTGCCTCGACCTGAACGATGTAAAAAACTTCATGAATGTTGATACCCTGTTTATGCTGGTCGGTGTCATGTGCCTTGGCACGGCAATGCAGAAAACGGGTGCAGGCACCGTGGTTGGCGACTTTATCATGAATCTGCTGGGCAAGGATCCTTCCCCCGTGCTCGTACTCTTCGTGTTCTACTTTGCCGGTGCAACTCTGACCCAGTTTATGAGCAATACTGCATCTCAGCAGGTGTTCGTCGCTCTGGCTGTTGTTACCTGCATTGCCAATGGGCTGGATCCTCGACCCTATGCCTGTGCCATCTTTGCAGGCTGCACCGCCGCAATGCTGACTCCGGCCGCTTCTCCCTCCATCGGCATTTCTTTTGGTGCCGGTAACTACAAGTTCAAGGAAGTCTTCTTTGTATTCCTGCCCCTCTGGATTATCTACGGCATTGCCGTCTGCCTGAGCGCCAGCTTTGTTTTTCCTCTGGCAGGTTGAGTTTCTGAAAAGCAGTTTCTGATATTCAGATCTCCTCCTTTTGATAAGACCCGAGTAATGCCGATGGAGGATTGCTCGGGTCTTGTCTCATATGGGCAGAGATTTGTTCTACCGAAGAAGGAGGTGCCCCGATTTGAATCACAAACTTATCACAGACCGTCTGTTTTACCAGAAAGTTCTCAGCATTATGCTCCCGGTTGCACTGCAGCAGACCATCAACATGGGCGTGAATATGCTGGACACGATGATGCTCGGGCAGATGGGAGAAGTACAGATATCCGCTTCCAGTCTGGCAAACCAGTACTACAATTTCTTCACCATTTTCTGCATGGGCATCATCGGCGGCAGCAGTGTCCTTGCCGCGCAATACTGGGGTGCACGGGACCTGAACAAGGTACAGCAGACATTCTGCCTGGCGATTCGGATGGCGCTTCTTTTTTCGGTGACCTTTGCTCTCCTGACCTGGCTTTTCCCCGCACAGATCATGCGCATCTATACCCCTGACCCTGCCGTCATCGAGCAGGGCGTCCGCTACCTGCGCATCACGACCTTCGTTTTTGTCATCCACGGCACCAGCTTAGTCGCCGAGCAGTTGATGCGTTCGGTCGGGCAGGCAAGGCTCGGGCTTGTCGTCAGCTCCATCTCGTTCGTGGTCAATCTGATTGCCAACTATATCTTCATCTTTGGCAAATTCGGCGCGCCAAGGATGGAGATAGCCGGTGCCGCACTCGGAACGCTTTTTGCCCGTATCGCGGAATTTCTTGTGACATTCGGCTACATCTTCTTCCGTGACCGCTCCCTGCATTTCCGCTTCTCTCACCTGTTCCGCAAGGTGGAGCGTTCACTGCTCATGAATTATCTCCGTCTCGGTGTTCCCGTGCTGGTCAGTGACGGACTGCTGGGACTGGGAAGCAATCTTGTAAGTATCATTCTGGGCCATATGGGTGCGGCTGTCGTGGCAGCAAATGCAATTTGTCAGGTCATCGACCGGCTCTTCACCGTCGTCATTCAGGGCATCGCCAACGCTTCCAGCATCGTGACCGGTCATACCATCGGCGAGGGCGATACGGAACGCGCCATGCAGCAGGGATATACATTTTATCTGCTCAGTGTTGCTTTCGGCCTGATTGCCGTTGTCATGGTGCTGGCGTGCGGCCCTCTGACCATCCGGGTCTACTCATTGACCGAAGAAACTGTTATAATCACAGAGCAGATGATGCGCGCCTATACCGTCATCGTGTTCTTCCAGTGTATCCAGTCCGTCATGACAAAAGGCGTTCTGCGCGGCGGCGGCGATACCAAATTCCTGATGAAAGCCGACATCCTGTTTATGTGGCTGGTGTCCATCCCTCTCGGGTGTATCGGCGGTCTGGTCCTGGGCTGGCCCGCATGGCTGACCATCCTCTGTCTGCGAATCGATTATGTCATCAAATCGGCCTGGTGCGTCACACGGTTAAAGAGCGGAAAATGGATACGGTCTGTGGAGGATGCCTCTCTCCCGGTACGAAACTGAAAATATTCTGATTGCAAGAAAGGAATGTACCTATGGAATATCGTGTTTATGGAAATGACGTCGTTCTCCGCATCCAGAAAGGAGAAGAGATCCTCACCTGCCTGAAAGAGGTCTGCGAAAAGGAGCATATCACCCTCGGCTCTGTCACCGGACTGGGCGCTGTGGGCGAAGTGACCCTCGGCGTGTTCAACCGGGAAAATTTCGCCTATGAAAAGCAGACCTACACCGGCGATATGGAAATTGCATCCTGCGTGGGCAACATCTCCACCATGGAGGGCAAGAACTATCTGCACATCCACATGGTCGTGGGCAACGTCACGGACGGCATCTGCCACGCCGGACATCTTAACCGTGCCGTTGTCAGCCTGACCGGCGAATTTATCCTGCACAAAATCGAGGGCACGGTGGAGCGCGAATACTCCCCGGAAGTCGGTCTGAACCTGTTCAAATTCGTGGATTGAGAAAAGCATAAGGAGAAATTTCTATGGCCATCCATGTGGTAAACGAAGCCCGCCGCTGCCTGCATTGTAAGAAGCCCATGTGCCGGGAGGGCTGTCCCATCAACACCAACATCCCGGAGGTCATCGAGCTGTTCCGTACCGGGCACAAAGAGGATGCTGGTGCGATGCTTTACGAGAACAATCCTCTGAGCGTCATCTGCTCGCTGGTCTGCGACCATGACAAGCAGTGCGAGGGGCATTGCGTTCTGGGACGCAAGGGCGCGCCGGTTCATTTTTCCAGTATCGAGAATTATATCTCGGATTCCTATCTTGACCATCTGCATCTGGAAATGCAGCCTAAGACCGGCCAGCGAGTCGCCATCATCGGCAGCGGTCCTGCCGGTATCACCATCAGCATTCTGCTGGCACAGCGCGGCTATCAGGTGACAATGTTTGAGAGCCGCGAGAAGATCGGCGGCGTTCTGCGGTACGGCATCCCGGAGTTCCGTCTGCCGAAATCCATCCTCGACCGCTACCAGAAACAGCTCACCCAGCTTGGCATCCGGATCCGCCGTTCCAGCCGATGTCTCCCACCAGATAGACGGTGTCCTCCGGACCCACGGTGTCGCTCCAGTTTTTCACCAGTGCCTCGTCCATCTCCTCCACGGTGGCAAAGGGCCGGGAGGGAAGCAGCAGTGCATAGTGAAAGTGCAGATCGGCGGTATAGTAGATCATGGTGCTCTCCCTTCTCCGGCGGATATTTTTCTCTATCATACCGTCTCCGCCGGTCTGCGTCAAGCGCTCATTCCGTATGGCGGAATTTTTCTACGTTTTTCCGGCCTTAGATTCCGCTATGCCGTCGAAATGACCAATTCCCCGGAAATGGACCAACGCAGCCCATCGGGAAAATTCTCCGTTTCCGGGCAGAAAAAAGAGCGCCCCGCGGGTAGTGGCGCATAAGACAGGTTTATAAGGTTTAGAGAGAACAGCGTGGCGGAAGTCACGCTGTTCTGCTTTTTGCTGCGTGCGTGAGCATTTCGGCAATGATGCTCTCCGGCAGGAAACCAATGCAGGCAAGGCTGATATGCACATCCTGCACTCGCTGCCCGCTGCTCTTATCCGGCGTGGAAACATAGACCCTGTTCACAAGATCATGCAGCACAGCGGGCGTCAGTTCCTGCAAGTTGGGATATTTCTTCGCCCGGAGGATGAACTGCTCAATGCTGTCGGCTTCTTCCTCCTGCTGGGTAATTTCCTGCTCCAAAAGCTGCATCTTCTCCGTCAGCTCTGCTTGCTCATTTTCATAGTCGGCGGACAGCTTTTCAAATCGGCTATCATTGATTTTGCCGGAGATCTTGTCCTCATAGAGCCGTTTGAACAGACGGTCAAGCTCTTCCATCCTGCGCTGTGCCTGCGTGAGCTGTCTGCGCTTTGCGGCGAGTTCTTTCTTGAAGTCCTCCTTACGCTTTGCACCCAGCTTATCGCGGAACAGATCCTCGCAATCGGAGATATACCAAAGCAGGATTTGCAGAAATTTCAGCACACCCTTTTCCAGAACGACCGCGCGGATGAAGTGCGTCCCGCACACGTCTTTTCCCTTCTTGCGAGAGGTAGAGCAGACGAAATGATCCTGTCGTTCTTCAAAGTTCCGCGAGGTGCAGTAGTACATTTTTTCCTCACAATCGGCACAGTAGGCAGCGCCGGAAAAGAGATTGCTCTTGCCCGTTCTTGCCGGTCTGCGTTTGTTGCGGCGCAGCTCCTGTACCCGCTGAAAGGTGTCCTCATCCACAATGGCTTCATGGGTGTTTCGGAATATCTTCCATTGCTCCGGTGGATTCTCGATGATCTTCTTGATTTTGTAGGACTGCCGGTGCGTTTTGAAGTTCACGGTATGCCCGCAATACTCCATCCGTTCCAGAATTGCAGCAACGGTACTGCCGTTCCAGTTGTATGGATTCTCCGGCAAAGCGCAGCGGACTTTTCGTTTTTGCCTGTCCTGATAAACGGTGGGCGTCAACATATGATCCTCTTTCAGCATCCGGGCAATCTGCGTCGGACCGTTCCCGTCCATGCAGAGGGAAAAGATGCGCTTGACCACCTGTGCCGCTTCCGGATCGACGAGCCAATGCTCTGAATTATCCGGGTCTTTGACATAGCCATACGGCGGAATTGTCGTCAGGTGTTCGCCGGATTCTCCCTTGAGCCGGAGTGAGGTACGCACTTTCTTGCTGCCGTCCCGAACGTAGTATTCGTTGATAATATTGACGAACGGAACGAACTCATTGTCTTGCTGGTTGGCACTGTCCACACCACTATTGATGGCAATGAACCGCACGTTATTCTGTGGGAATGTGATCTCGGTATACATCCCAACTTCCAAATAATTTCGACCGATGCGGCTCATGTCCTTCGTGATGATCGTACCGATCTTTCCGTCTTCCACCAGCGCCATCATGCGTTGCCAATCCGGTCTTTGAAAGTTCGCACCCGTGTAACCGTCATCCACAAAGAACTCCGTATTGCGGAAGCTGTGTTCCTTTGCATATCGGCTGAGATAGGCTTTTTGATTCACAATGCTGTTACTGTCGCCCTGTGATTCATCGTCACGGGAAAGGCGGCAATACAGCGCGGTAATTTTGTCAGACTGCTTCATAGTAGATTCCTCCATCATCAGAGGACAGTCTGCCAAGACAAGGTTGCTGTTGGTCACGATCACACACTCCCCTCGGAGTCGATCAGCTTCACCGCTTTTTCGGGAAGGGTGTGCATTCCGTCAAAGCTGGCAGGAAAGCGGTAGATGGTGTTTCCTTCTTTCAGGCGTACCGTGATCTGCGGTAACTCCTGCCAGAGAGGAACGAGGGCACTGCGGCTGCCGTCCGATTCCACTTGGACGTTACGTTTCTTGTTATCCATTTGCACCTTCCTTTTCATTCAGATTTCCGAGCATTGCCGCATGAATCTCCCGGAGCAAAGTGCGTGATATGACCTATTGCTATTCAGTATATCACGACAATTTCCGGGATTCCATTGGGCAATGTACAGGGATTCACAGGAGACTTACAGGCAGTTCGCCGGGTCGCACAGCCGTCCGTGCCAGTCAAGGAATCGGCTTCGCCTCGCTGCGTGTCCTTAACAGGCTCGTTCGCCTGTGCAAGCCGGTAATCAAGGCGGCGATGCCACCATTTTCCAATGAAAATCAGCTGCGTTCCAAGACTTTTTTAATCTCTCAGCCTAATTATAACGAGAACAAACGTTCGAGTCAATGCGATTATGAGAGGAAGAACAAGCTCAGCAAGTGTAGCTACACTTGCGAAAAACGGCGTGGGTTGACCGGGATTTCCTTGCAGAGCAGCAAGCAAATCCGGTGAGTACCCACACCGAAAAAACAGGGCGTTCCGGCTAACCGCCGAAACGCCCTGTTTTCATTTTTGGAATAGTCCCAAGCCCTTATGTTTGTGAAAAATTACGAAAGCTCACCAGCTATACTCTGATAACTGGAATGTGTAGGATTCGCCGGGAGTAATGCCATAGATCACAACAGAGTCATCCTTGAATTTATCTCCGGCGCTCAGAGAAGATAGGTATATATTGCCGGAGTCTACCAGATAACCCGCACTGTCATACAGCTTATAACTAATCATATCATACCCGGAATCACTGCTCCCGCTCTTCTTTTCTCCGGTAATCGTAATGGTCAGCTGCGGAGAATAGTCTTTGTCAAACGTAAACTCGGCTCCTTGAATTTGGATCACGGATGCCGTACTCCCCATGAAGTCTTTCACCTTCAGATCCAGCGGAAATGAATCAAACGTCACTTGAACATCTTCAATAGGCAAGCAATACAGAGCATCGCAGTTTGCTTCGTCAAACTGAACTGCGTTTTCCTTGTACACGGTGAAATAAACCTTCCCGCTTGCGGATTTTCCGGCTTTGATCTCAGAGGCAGGGATTCTCACATTGGCAAGATATTGCTCTCCGGCAGCTTGGCTGGAATAATAACTGAAATCATCAGTAGAAACGGACTTTGTACCAGCATAAACCTCTTCATCCGCATCATTTACGATTCGAATATCCACATCAACATCGGCTGACAGGGACTTATCATTTTTATCAGCCAAACCAAAGAAAAGGCTGTAATCGCTTGTTCCCTCGTTATACTGGAAAGACCAGCTTTTCAGTGTTTCAACACGGGATGCTGACGATCCGCACCCACTCAGCAACAATGCAATTACAAGTCCCCACATAAGAAAGGATCGTTTCATTTCTGCGTCTCCTTATCTGTCTGTGCCTTTATTGCATGGAACATTTCTTGTTCGAGCAAATGCTTTTGCTTTGGATCCATCATGCAGTAATTGCGATTGCACCGCTCGCTTAGAAAGCAAGTCTCGCAGATAAGCTGTTTAACTTCCTGCATAATCAGTTCATCATCGCTGGGAAGCTCGTAGGCTTCGATCTTTTGGATGCCTGTCGGGTTACGCAGTCCGTAATCAATCAGTTTTCCATTTCCGGTTTTTACATAGCGGTAGACCTCGGCGCAGAACGAAACACTGTCACCAACGGCGCACTCTTCAAAGCCGGATTTGTCCATCCAGACGTGATCCTCTTTATCATCAAACATTGTCCCATCGGTGTACATTCCACTAATGAAGATCCGCTTGAAGCAAATATGTTTTGGATTGACTTTCTCAATCTGTCCTTTGAATTCAAGCAGATAATTAAATATGCCGTTTGCAAATCCGGAACGATAAGCGTGCCCTAAAGAAGCAAGCTGGACATCCAGATATTCATCATAGGACATCTTTTCTGCGCCAACGACATCCTTACGAGAATCCGGATTGAAAAATACGAGGCCGTCTTCTTCATCTACGCATGTATCTTCTCCATAATTGATTGCCAAAAGCGATTCTTCATCTGGATACTTGGCAATCAGAGCAGCGGCTTTTTTGAGCCGATCCTGCCGCTTTTGCCTTTCGCAGCGTTCGCACTCATGCTGCTCCGCAAGAATGCGATCCTCTATGTGTCTGCTTTCGGCTTTTGTCAGCAACGGCGATAAATGGTCAACGCAATCGTAATCTCTATTTTCCATGCGTGTTTTGAAGCGGACAAGAATCTCTTTCAGTTCCTGAGCAGACAGATACCTCGCTTTGTCAATAGAACAGCTATGGTAACACCCTGTGTTTATGTTGCCATGCCCATCGCCGTACATAATGGCGGTATTCCATGGGCAAAAATAATGCTCTTTCTGGACGAGCCTTCCTCGCTTCAAGCCCTCCTCAAATTCCGGAAAGACCGCTGGATTGCCGCAGCCTTCGTGATCCTCCACCCAAAATCCGGAAGGACCCTTGTCCGCGTGGCGGATCATCACATTGATTGCATCGACCATAGCCTTTTTCGTTTGTTTGTCATTCATAACCCAAACCTCCGTTAATAAGTGCCGCCAGACAGCGACCTGACATGTTAACGTGGCCTTTTAGAGCTTTTATGGAAATTATAGCATGTTTCTTTGTGCTTGTCTATCCTACTTACTCGGCAGGACAGGCGAAAACAGTTTTCAAATTCAGAGGTTTCTATCGCTGTAAATGATGTGCTGCTTATGGAAAGGGATCCCACTGTTCATTGGATGGTGAATAACTAATTGTAACCATGCAATAGCGAATGGAACGGTGAGCGCAGTACACAGATTGCAGAAGCGCGGAATAAGGGACAAAATTATCGTTTCCGCAAACTTCTTTCCTATCCTCACAAGGATTGGTTTGAGTGAGAGATTTCTGACTACTTTTCTGAAAGATGATATCAGAAGTACCCTTATGAAACAGGTTGGAAATCGGCATTTAACTGACCTATGAGCTGTACTTGTGCAAGGGCATGGACGCATCGTTGCCCATGATTTTTGCGTTGCTCACAGGGAAGCTAATTCCGGATTATCGACCTTAAATCGTACAAAATCCATCCTATCCATCTACCATCAACAAAGGCAACTGCAAAAGCAAAGGGGCATGTGCCTTAATGACACACACCCCTTTTGTCAGCAACCCTTGTCCGGCAACTGCCATAGTATTTGTTTTTCAAAACCTGTTTTATGGGCAGCCGCCCCAGGTGTTTCCCTTTTTACTTCCTATCCGTAAATGGCAAGGGAAAAAACTGTTCTATTTAGAAATGCTGATAGACGGAAACAAATACGCCAAAAATAAATCTGAGGCACTATTGCCTAAAACCTATCAAATCGCTCCCGTTTATCGTTCTGAACGGGATAAAAAGACTTGTAGGGAGACTGGAGCAGAATTGTATATTAACCAATGCGAAATAGGTTATGAACTACCCGATGATATAAAATTTGAAGAAAGAGGTGCGTAATATGCAGAAGAAAAAAATAGCAGTTATTTTTGGAGGCAATTCAACAGAGTACGAGGTGTCATTACACTCGGCATTTTCTGTTTCTGAAAATATCAATAAAGAAAAAATCGACATAGTTCCAATCGGAATTACCAGAAATGGCGACTGGTATCATTACACAGGCAAAAAAGAAAAGATTGCAAATAATACTTGGTTTGAGGATAACGAAAACCTGTATTCTGTTGCGGTATCGCAAAACCGTTCTGTAAAAGGCTTTATAGAATTTAAAGAAGAAAAATTCTACATCATCAAGGTTGACTTGATATTTCCTGTATTGCACGGCAAGAACGGCGAGGACGGTACTTTGCAGGGATTATTTGAATTGGCAGGAATACCTGTTGTTGGGTGTGATACACTCTCGTCTGCTCTTTGTATGGACAAAGATAAAGCACATAAACTTGTTAGCCTTGCGGGTATCTCTGTTCCAAAATCAGTAACTTTCAAATTCTCTGGCAAAAAGGCAGCCTTGAAAAAAATTGAAAAGGAGTTAAGCTATCCATTATTTGTGAAGCCTGTCCGTGCAGGCTCGTCATTTGGAATAACAAAAGTAACTAAACAGCAGGAACTTGAAAACGCTATACAATTAGCGTTTGAACACGATGCGGAAGTCATTGTTGAAGAAACCATAAACGGCTTTGAGGTTGGTTGTGCGGTACTTGGTATAGATGAACTGATTGTCGGCAGGATTGATGAAATCGAGTTATCAAGCGGATTTTTTGACTACACAGAGAAATATACCTTAAAAACTTCAAAAATCCATATGCCTGCAAGACTTTCTCCAAAAGAAGAAAAACGGGTACAGGAAACAGCGGTGGCGATATATAAGGCTTTGGGCTGTTCCGGCTTTGCGAGGGTAGATATGTTTTATACACCTTCCAATGAGATCATTTTTAATGAAGTGAATACCATACCGGGACTTACCTCCCACAGTCGCTATCCAAATATGATGAAAGGTATCGGCCTGTCCTTTGCGGATATGTTGGACAAGCTGATAAGTCTGTATGTGGAATGATGAAAACAGTAACTCTAAGAAAAGAACAAATATATCAAGGTGATCTGCTGCTTGTAAACGCTCGGCATCCGTACAGAGATAACAGCAGAAAGTTTTATGTTTCTCTTAACAGCCGCTATGAAGAAACCCTTTTGAGCCGTGAAGCTGCCAACGCATTACAGCTTATATTCCAAAAGATTTCATCAGGGAACGCTATTGTTCCTGTAAGCGGATATCGAACCTTAGAGGAACAAGTAAATATATATAATACTTCTCTTAAAGATAACGGAGAGGAGTTTACACGAAAGTATGTTGCTTTGCCAAATCACAGCGAACATCAAACAGGACTTGCGATTGATTTAGGACTGAACAAGCCGGACATAGATTTTATCCGTCCTGATTTCCCGTATGGCGGTATTTGTGAAGAATTTAGGCAGGCAGCACCCGATTACGGTTTTATTGAGCGCTATGCCAAGGATAAAGAAAGTATAACAGGAATTTCACATGAACCTTGGCATTTTCGATATGTAGGATATCCACATTCAAAAATAATTACAGAGCAAGTTTTTTCCCTTGAAGAATATGCAGAATTTATAAAAAATTATCGGGATAATAGCAGGCTTATATTCACCGCAGTTTGTGAAACCGAGATTGAAATATATTATGTTCCTGCAAACAACAATGAAACTACAATCAATATAGAAGAAATCTATGTTAACCAAATATCAGGAAATAACATAGACGGTTTTATTGTCACCGTATGGAGGAAGAACAATGAACAAGAACTATACGGGCATTGACTATTTCAGGTTTATCGCCGCACTATTGATAATTGCAATACACACTTCCCCGCTTGGTTCTTTCAGCGAAACAGGCGACTTTATGTTGACACGAATTATAGCTCGTGTTGCTGTTCCATTCTTTTTTATGACATCCGGGTTCTTTCTGATTTCCAGATATACCTGTAATGCCGAAAAGCTGGGAGCTTTTATAAAAAAGACAACCTTAATTTACGGGGTTGCAATACTCTTATACATACCTATCAATGTTTATAACGGTTATTTCAAAATGGACAACCTTTTGCCAAATATCATAAAAGACATTGTATTTGATGGTACTTTATATCACTTGTGGTATCTTCCTGCATCTATTATCGGAGCTGCGATTGCTTGGTATCTGGTAAAGAAAGTTCATTATCGCAAAGCCTTTTTGATAGCTTCTGTACTCTATATCATAGGCTTATTTGGAGATAGTTATTATGGAATTGTGAAAAGCGTTTCCTGCTTAAATGTTTTTTACAATCTAATCTTCCAATTAACAGATTACACAAGAAACGGAATATTTTTTGCCCCAATCTTTTTTGTGCTTGGTGGATATATCTCTGATAATCAAAACAGGCTATCGTTAAAAAGAAGTATAGTAGGATTTATAGTTTGTTTTGCCCTTATGTTTGGAGAAGCCCTTACTTTACATCATTTTGATATACAGAAACATGACAGTATGTATGTGCTTTTATTTCCGAGTGTGTATTGCTTATTTAATCTTCTTCTGCACTTTAGAGGAAAACGCCGCACAGGATTACGGACAATATCATTGATTATCTATATCATTCATCCGTTTATGATTGTTGTAATACGATTGTTTTCCAAATTACTGCATCTACAAAGCCTGCTTGTTGAAAACAGCCTTGTTCATTATATTGCGGTCTGCTTTGCATCGGTAGTATTCGCAGTGGTTATAACAGCGTTATTGAGCCGTCTGAAACCGAAAAAGGCAAAACATACCGCCGATACGGATAGAGCGTATCTGGAAATCAACCTAAATAATTTAGAGCATAATGTAAACACTTTGCAAAAAGCAATGTCACCTAAATGTGAATTGATGGCGGTTGTAAAAGCGGAAGCCTATGGTCACGGTATGTATGAAGTGACGACATATCTTGAGCAGATAGGAGTTTCTTCATTTGCGGTAGCTACCATTGATGAAGGTATCCGATTGAGAAAATATGGCATCTCTAGCGAAATCCTAATTTTAGGCTATACATCGCCTTCAAGGGCAAAAGAACTTTGTAAGTATGAGCTGACACAAACCTTGATAGATTATAGGTATTCGTTGCTTTTAAATAAACAGGGATATGACATTAATGCACATATTAAAATTGACACTGGTATGCACAGACTTGGATTTAGCACAGAAGATAAGGATAAAATCCTTGCAGCTTTTTCCTTGAAACACATCAAAGTTGCGGGAATTTTTACACATTTGTGTGCGGCTGACAGCCTTGAAGAAAATGATGTTGCATTTACAAACAAGCAAATAGGCAGTTTCTATAAAGTGCTTGATTGGCTGAAAAGCAGCGGTTTGAATATACCTAAAGTACATATCCAAAGTAGTTATGGATTATTGAATTATCCAGAGCTTGAATGTGATTATATCAGAGTGGGTGTTGCTCTGTATGGTGTTTTAAGCTCTACTAATGACAAAGCAAAATTAGAAATTGATTTAAGACCTGTACTTTCTTTGAAAGCAAAAGTTGTTTTAATTCGGAAGATAAAGCAGGGCGAAAGTGTTGGTTATAGCAGGGCTTTTACTGCAACCCGAGATAGTTTAATTGCCATATTACCAATTGGATATGCAGATGGTTTTCCCAGAAATCTGTCTTGTGGAAATAGTTATGCGCTGATTGGTGGACGGCAAGCCCCTATTGTCGGAAAAATCTGTATGGATCAACTTGCAGTTGATGTAACAGATATTCCCAATGTTAAGACTGGAAGTATTGCAACGCTGATTGGTAAAGATGGAAAGGAAGAAATTACAGCACCGATGGTAGCTGAAAGTGCAGAAAGCATAACCAATGAATTGTTAAGCCGTATGGGACACAGATTAAATATTATTCGTAGAGCGTAAATGTGCAAAAGAAAACCAGAGGTTTTAATCCTCTGGCTCCTTTGCCTTACATAGTCCGATAACAGTTGCTTCGATAACGGACAACTCTTTATCGTTTAGTTTGTCGAGTTCTGCATTTAAGCGTCTGCGGACGGAACTTTTTTTGACCTCTTTATCTGGGAATATGTATTCGTCAACCGACACAGCGAACATCGTCACAAGCTGAATCGTCGTAATCATTTGTCGGTTGTGCTATTGGCTTGCCGCTTAGCAAATCGCTGTATGATTTCCTTATTGCAGGGCATTTTCCATCTGCTGTGTGGCAGTTCCCAATTATCTCTTTGGGCGTTATTCTTCTGTTTGTCTCGATTGCGGCAATCGCAGCTGTATATGCTCCGGCAAAACGAATTCGCAATATGTCGATTACTGCAACCATCAATGAATTATAGTTTCATATGTTAATCTGCCGCGCGACGGCAAAAGAAAAAAAGCCGTCGCAGAGCAGACACATTTTCA
>ENA-OURQ01002091-OURQ01002091.1-human-gut-metagenome-genome-assembly--contig:-NODE-2091-length-15571-cov-2.996906_pt1 | contig 15571 bp, 6 predicted proteins | sample MGYA00242105_ERZ508999 | MGnify/ENA primary metagenome ERZ508999 (study PRJEB26280, sample SAMEA2338771) | human gut metagenome | biome: human gut; feature: human-associated habitat; material: faeces...
AGAAAATCCCACAGGTCGTCATTTCGCAGCCTGTGGGATTTTTCACTCAACTAATATGTGTGTTTTTTATGCTTTGATGAAACTTCCTGCTCACCTTCCATATGGTTTGCAGTTGCATTCACCTTCTGTACAACTTTCTTCTTTTTTAATGGATGTTTTGGATTCTTATCCATAACAATCGCTTCCTTTCATATTCATTCATTTATGTTGAGCAGCTTCATATGAAACTGTATCAGCCTTTAATTGTAAAACATCTGCTGTTTTCAACTTACTTTGCTTTCTCTTTTGTTCTATCTGTACTATAGCACCTATTATTAGTAATGTCAATACCGGAGTGCCAATTTTTTTAAAAATGGAGCAGTTCCATATTGGATTTCTGCTCCATTCCTATGATTTTATTATATTTTACTGGCAAAACCGCTATTTACCATATACCATTGTCCGCCATCATTATAGCTTCCTGTGTACTCAAAAGCGATTCTCCCGTCCTTAAAGAACCAGTCACCGTATTCATTACTGCCAATACCGGTAAATCCTAAATCCAGCTGTCCATTCTTAAAATACCACCAGCCGTACTCATTTAAAGCCATTCCGGTATAGTTAAAATCCAGTGTGCCATTGTTAAAGTACCACCAGCCATATTCATTTAATGCCATTCCGGCATAAGTGTCACTGATATATCCATCTGTAACATATACCCATGTATCGCCATTTAATATCATACCTGTAAAGCCTGCATTTAAAATACCGTCTGTAAACAGCCATGTACCATATTCATTTGTGGCAAATCCGTTATAGCCAAAATCAATCTGTCCATTGCTGAAATACCACCAGCCATATTCATTCACTGCCATTCCGGTATAGGTAAAGTCAACCTTACCATCCTTGAAATACCACCAGCCATAGTCATTTAATGCCATTCCGGTGTAATCTGTCAGTACCTGTCCGTTCTGAACATAAAGCCACTCGTTCTCTGGAATAATCATTCCTGTAAAGTCGAAGTTTAACTGTCCGTCTGTGTAGAACCATGTTCCGTATTCATTGCTTGCAAGTCCATAGAAGGTCAGGTCAAGCTGTCCGTTGTTGAAATACCACCAGCCGTATTCATTGCATGCCATACCGGTATAAGTGAAGTCTACATCACCATTCTTGATATACCACCAGCCGTATTCGTTTAATGCCATGCCGCAGTAATCCGTTGCAATTTTATCATTTGCATAGTAATGCCAGTTGCCGTCTGCATCCTGACGCATTTCATATACAACCTTTTCTTCTTCAACAACCGTTGTCTTTGCCGGTTTTACGGATTTTGCTGCATCACTTGTTACATCTAATACTGCACCTGTGTTCTTAGTTGTATCCTTTAAAAGAAGCAGACCGTGCATATTGATTGTACCGTCTTCATTTCTTGTCGGTTTTACAGATGTATCTACATTTTCAAACCAGTCTTCTGTAGCCTGTTCGCCCTTATTGTTATAAGAAGCTGCACCGTCATAGATATAGTTGTTTTCACTGTGAAGTGCGAATGGGATTAAATCCTCCAGCTTTGTATTCTTGCTGTTGTTTAATGAAATTAATCCTGTTACTTCCCAAGCCTTGATGTTAGAATCCTTTGTATTTAATCCTACATTGTATGCACTGTTATCCAGTGAGTTGTTGTAAGAAATACAGTTGATAATCTTACAGTCAGGGCAGCTGTTTGAAGTAATACCCTTTGCATGGTTGTCAAATGAAATACTGTTCTTTAATACATGAGCACCCTTCATCTGACCACCGCCAAGCTTGAAGCCGTTACCTTCGCCGTATTCATAGCCTTTAGCTGTTACATCATCTGTTGTCAGCCAGCCGTTGTTATAAGTTACACAGTTTTCAATTGTTACAGCACCGATTTCACCGGATACGGATTTTGCATATAAATCCCATCCATCATCGATGTTGTTATGGCTGATACAGCCATAGAACTTATTGTCTTCACCACAAGTCAGCTTTGCTGCAAAACCATCGGCATCATTACGTCCTTTATCACAGTTATCAAATGATTCACAGTTCTTAATGAGGTTGCCTGTAGGCCATAACTTGCCCTTTCTTCCGGCATCATTATCTGCACCGCCTTCACGGCTGATCTGGATACCTGAATTTGCTGCGTGGTTTACTGTACACATTTCAATTGTATTGTAGTTACCGCAAATCTGGATACCTACACCCGCTGAATCTTTTACATACAGACCATATACATGCCAGTATGAACCTGTGAGCCTTACTTCACCTGTAAATACTACACCGTCTGTTCCGTCTGTAGAAAGTGATTCTGCTACAAGGTTGATATTCTTATCTGCTGTACCGCTGACACTTCTTTCAACCTTTGCACCGCTGTAAGTACCATTCTTTAAGAAGATGGTCTGACCCGGCTGTGCATACTTTAATGCATTAGACAGGCTCATCGGGCTTTCTTCTGTTCCCTTACCTTCTGCATCAGCATCTGCGGATACAATGATTGTCTGACCTTCCTGTCCGTATGACTGATGATCAACAACTGTTTCCTTAATAACTGCTACTGTGCTTGCAATGTTATCTGCTGCTGTTGGCTTTAATGTTGACTTTACAGTATTCTTTCCGTTGTTTAACGGAACATTTACTCTTACAACTTCATTTGCAGCAACTGCCTGATCTACAACTACATCTGTATCACCGTTTGATACTGTCAATGTACCTGCACAATTTGGTACATAGATGTATTCATAATTTGAAGAACCACTTGTACTTGTTGAGTATACTCTTCCGTCCGGTGTAATCTTTGTATCACCGTTGTCATTTGATGTAATACCCTTGCTTTCAGACTTTGAAAATTCAACATCAGATACCTTTACAGATACCTTTCTGGATACTGCAATACCAACTACAACTGTTCCATCTTCCTGTACAGATGTAAAGGAATTATCAGAAAGCTTCTGCTCTGAACCGTTGCAGGCTGCTGTATAACCTTCGTCTGTCTTTTCTAATGTAAATGTATATTTGTTGCCTACTTCAAATTTAACTGTCTGGTCTGTAAACCTAGCATTTGTTACACTTCTTTCCACACCGTCATTGCTTGATGTATCAGCTGATGTATAACCTGTAACCGTTCTCATAAACGGATTACTCTGCTTTGAGCTAAACATCATAGAAGATGCATAGTTGAAATACTTATGTACATAATCCGGATTGCCCCATACATTTAATCCAAGTGCATCGGCTGCAACAATACCAAAACCGGTCTGATTATCCGGTGTGAGAGAAGTATCCGTAATCTCAAATGTTGCACTCAGCTTAAAGTTTTCTTTGTTCGGATCAATCTTTGTATAGTAATATGTAAATCCGTCTTCATCATCAGAAATCTTACCGCTTGCCTGTCCCTTAACTTCCAGTGTTCCGGCTGTTCCTGCAATTGCCGGTGATTCCTGATTATTACTCTTTGCTGCGCTATTGTCAGATACGGAAAGCTTTACATTATCCGTCTGACCGTCAGCCGTTGTAAATGTAACATCGCCTGCCTGTGCAGAACCTACGATTGCCGTATACCATGGCTGTTCTTCTGCTGTTGTTACTTCAAAATCTTTTTCTGTATAAACAGATTCAAAACCGTCTGACTTTCTGAGTGCCTTAATCTGGATATCATAAGACTTGCCTGCTGTCAGTCCTGTCAGTGTATAATTGCCCGTTTCTGCAGATAATGCTGATTCTACAACCGTGTAATCTGCTGTGCTTCCGGATTCCTTATAAGCTACAGAATAAGAATCTGCATCTTCAATATTAATCCAGTCTAAGTAAACATCGCCGTTACCCTTGTTCTGTGCCCATGTGATAACCGGCTTCTTCACTGCCAGTACATAATCCTTGTATGTATAAACTTCACTTGCCTTATCAGCTTCGCCATATCTTTGTGCAACCACTACGAATGTGTAAGTACCTGAACGGTATGGTGCAAATGTAGCTGTTGATGCCTGCTTTGTAAATGTCTGTGTAGATACTTCCAGACCATCCTGTAACATTGTAACCTTTACATCATCAGCACCCTTGTATGCATCAATGACTGCTGAGAAGTCTACAACGAAATCTCCGGCTTCATCTGTTGTTACACTGTTAATCACCGGTGCTGCAACATCTGCCCATGCAGTCTGCTTCTTTTCACCGACTGCTAAGGATACCTGGAAGATGTTTGCTGTTGAACCTGACATATATGCATAGTAGGTCTTGCCTTCTTCCACATCAATTGTAATGGTATCATATGTACTTGCTGAACCTGATGTCTTTGTGTCTTTTACAACACCGTCTGAATCTACAACATAGAAGCTCTTATTAGTCTTCTGTGTCTTTTCCATAATTGTCAGCTTACCGCTTTCTGTCGCTGTATACTGTAAATAGCAGCCTGCTGTCGGAATAGCACCGTTGTTTGGTGTCGGCTTTACACCTCCTGCCTTTACATAATCTCCTGTTCCAAATGCTTCTGCTCCGGCTGTATCTGTTCCAGTTGTCCAGCCGTCACCCTTTAAGGATAAGCCATTATCCTCTGTTGTTGCTGCTGCCAGTAAGCCTGCTGCATCCCATGTCTTAATGTTGGTTACGCTGCCTACAGTTGCTGCTGTTTCCTCCTGTGCTGCCACACCGGCATCTGCACTTACTTCTTCTGCCAATACATTGTAAGGTATTAACACACCATACGGTACAGAACTGCTAGCCATCAGTACTGCTGATAAAAGCGCTGCTGCCTTTGTCACCTTTCTTCTCATAATCGTCCTCCTGATTTGTTTTTAGTGTTTTTATAAAAGCATTCCTGAAACCTCGTATTTTTAGCACATTTTTAAAAAATCACGAACTTTTTAAAAAACTTTTATAAGTTTTCACCAATTGTTTTTATTATATTATTTTTAAATCAGATAGTCAACCATGATTGCAGTTATTTTTGCCACTCAACTACTGATATTTGTCACATTTTTTGTGCATTTTACATATTTTTCACTCTTATATCAATTTATATGCAAATTCTTACATATATCTTTCCCAAAACCGTCTACCGGCAATGCAAAAAGGCTGCCACGAAATTTTTGAATTTCCATGGCAGCCCCGCGGGCTATCAAATTTGAGTAATTATCTTTTTTATCTGCGAATCAGCTTTCTTTTTCTAAGAAATTCATAAGCACCTGCTCCTGCCGCTGCAACTGCTGCTGCAAGGAATCCAAATCCATTGGCTGTATCTCCTGTCTGTACGCCTGTATCCGCAGACTGCTGTGCATTTTCTGATTTCTCTGACACATCACCGGTATTCTCACCCTGCTGTGTTCCTGAACCTGCATCATCCTTCTTTACATCGTCTGTTTTTGTATCATCCGGCTTGGTGATATCATCGTTTTGTACCGTTTTATTCTCATAGTATACTGCAAACGGACTGAAGCTGTCTGCCTCAAAACGGATACCTTCGCTTGTAAGCTGTGTTTCCAGCTTTTCAATGACACCGGTCTTTTCATTCAGATGATATACAATTACATTCACTTTACTGTAATCAATTCCTTCTTTATAAGCAAATGTAATCTGGATTTTACCGCTTTCAAGCATAACTGCCTGACCGTTCTCATCCTGTAATTCAATGTCATAATAATCTACTGTACTTCCGTCAGCAATTAATATTCCGCCGGCTGTAAAGCCTTTCATAATTGAGTCAATTACGCTGTCTCCGGCTTTTTCAATGACAACACTGACTTCTCCCGGATTTACGGTTTCACCGGCTGCATTTTTAATTACGGCATTTTCATCAACCGCTACATTCTTAACAACCTCTGCCTTATCAACAACCGTTACATCTGTTTTCGGTTCTTCCTGCTGTGTTCCGTACAATGTAGCAATTCTTGCGCTGTAATCATAGTCCCCCATGACTGTATTCGTCTTAAATTTTGCTGCCTGTGTACTTGTCAGGTATGGACGCTTATTATTTACTGTATATCCCGGGCCATAAGAACCGTATTCTGCAAATCTTGCATTTTCAGCTAAGTTACCGCTCATGTCGCCATAAGATGTTTCCAGTGAAATAGCTCTGCCTAAGTAGCAGTTCATAAATGTTGTCGAATCATCTGCCCCCCACGGACGTGCCATTCTGTATACACCGTCTGCTACGCCTTCTTCTGCAAGGAAACGGCAGTTGTTAAATACGTATCCGTAAGGTGTGGAAGCATATGTTCTTCCGGCTGTATAGCATCCGTCTGATTTGTATTCTGTATATCTTGCAACAATATCACAGTCTTCAAATACGGAAGTACCTGCACCATAGATAAAGTCAACATTACCTGTAATATAACATTTATTGAAATACTGTCTTGTTACCACATAATTGCCGTTTTCATCTTTCGTTCTTGTATCGGTCAGCAGTGTATCCTGATAGCCGATTAATCTTACATTAATACATGCTGTCTGGTCAGCTACAATACACAGGGCATCTGCCTGCTGGTCCGAACCGTTTGTATAGTCATAAGAATTTTCAACCGTCAGATTTTCTGCTGTGAAGCCTGTTGCTGCCGTATCTACATACATTGCATTACGGTTCCACATACTGTCTGCATTTCCGTTGGCAACACATACAGAATAGAATAAATGGGTCTTTTCACTGTCCTGTCCGAGAAGACTTACATATGGTGATTTTACTTCAACCCGTTCATTATATTCACCATTTTTAATGTAAATTACTTTGGCTTCTGCATTATCTTCCGGCACTGCATTGACTGCTGCCTGAACAGTCTTGTATACCGGCAGTCCGTCTGACTCTGCACCGTCTTCGCCTGTATATGCCGCATCTACAACAATATCAACATCCGGGTTTGCAACAAAATTAAATGTCTTTCTTGTCGCATTGCCCTCTGCATCAGTAAATATAACAGTAACGTCATTTCTGCCTTTCTTTAATTCAGGTTCAAACTTCATTTCATCGCCCGCACCGACAGTTTTGGTATCTGCCAGCACGTCGTTTACATAAAGCTGTGCTGTTCCTGCTTCGTCTGCTGTAAGAACCAGCAGTGCATTATCATCAAAAACAGTATCATTGGACTTATATGCTACTGTCAGTTTTGTTGCTTCATTTTCATATACATAAGCACCTGTATGGCCGTCTGATGTCAGTACCTGCATCGTTGCTGACGGATTACTTGTATTCTTGTCATTTTTTGCTATAACATAGTAATAATACGGTTCTTCTTCGACAACATCTGTATCTATAATTGCATTTTCTGCTGTTGTCTTAACCAGCACTGCTTCACCGTCAGAACCCAGTTTTCTGTATACATCATAAGAAGATGCACCTTCTACGGCATTCCATGACAGTTCTACCTTAGATTTGCTGCCTGCGGCTGTTAATTCAGCCTGCGCAAGCGGTGCCTGATAGTCCGTTATTTCAGTTTCTACGGCTGTTCCCATTGTTGTTCCGCCATAAGGCACAATCTTAAACTGATAGTTTCCGTCGCCGTCCATTCCGGCATAACTGAAGCTATTCACCTTAGAATCAGAAATCTTTGTATATTCACCGCCATCCTTTGATACATATACGGCATATTTAATATTGCCTGAGCCTTCTTCTGCGACATCCCATGTAATATTCATGCTCTTTCTGTCAGAAGCCACTTCTGTTGCGGCATTTGTAATTACCGGTGCAACACCGACTGCAACATAATAATCGTTCTGGTCATATACAACCGTACCTTCTGCATTCTTTAAGGTCAGGTTACTGATTTCTGCCGTAACACCTGAAAATGCCAGACCATAGCGTACTGTCTGTCCTGTCTGCAGGTCTGCATAAGACTGTGTCAGGTCAAATTCGCCCGGATTTGCTTCTGAACCCATAAGCACCGTTCCGTCTGCGCTTACAACCTGCATTTTAGCGGTATTGCCACTCTTTGTGTAAGTCAGTGTATATGTGCCGCCCAGCTCATATCCGTTTGCTGTGTCAGTTTTTTTGCCAACCTTTGGAGAACCGCAGTTACCCGTTCCGCTGACCGTTGAAAATGTATGCTGAATCACAATATTTTTCTGGATATGTAATACGTCACACTTCATGGCGCTGCCGGTCTTCGCGTTAAACTGTCCGATGGCAAGCCCCTGCTTATCTGTACCGGAATCCAGCTTTGTCACTGTAATATCTGCTGAAATCGTCATATCTTCTGATGTTTCCGGAAATAATATGTAATCCATTCCCTTATCATCCCTGATATTTCCCTTAACTGCCGCACTTCTTGTATGGTTTACGGATAAAATATTGCCGTTTGCGGAAGTTTCAAAGGAATTTCCGGCATCATAATTTCCTGAGTAATCTTTACTGCTTGACTGTGAGAAGTTCACTTCTCCTGCCTCTGAATCAAAAATCTGCTTTTTAACATCTGCACCGTCATCCGTTGTATATGCAGAAGTTACCGTTACATCCGAAAATTCTGCAGTTACTCCTTCTGTTGCAAAGAAACCGATTGTCTTTGCTGATAATCCGGAAATTGTCTGTGTCTTTACCTTTTCATCTGAAAAATCAGCTGTCGAAGCAACGTGATAGGTTGCTTTATTCTCTGAAACTTCTAATTTAATATAAATGTCAGAAGAAGCGGTTGTGACTGCCGTATTGACCTGTGATGCACCGCCGCCTGCTGCTTCTTTATGGTATCCGTAACGGATCTGATTCTTGCTTCCATTTGCAAAATCTGCATACAGTGCTGCACTGGCACTTCCCGCTTCATCTGCGGTATTACGGATTAACAGTCCTGCGTATCCTGCATTGCCGTTATTATTGACGGTCATCTTCGCTGTAATGGTTAAATCTCCTTTACCCTCAAAATAAGCGTAGAATAAATCATCACTTCCTGCTGATTTATCAAATTTTGTACCGGCACCGTTTACCGTTACAGTCTTTGCTGCTGCATCATACGCATAAGTTCCTGTTCCCTCGTGTGTACCGACTTCCTGCGTTTTCCAAAGTGTTGTAAGCGGCTTTGTACTCTGCGCCGTTTCCTCAGCATAAGCTGTTACCCTTCCTGCTGCATTTCCCAAAATAGAATCCACTGTCTGTACCGGTACTGCACTTACAACCAGACATGTTGCCAATGCCATGCTCAGCAGTCCGCTCGTCCTTCTGTTTTTAATCATTGTAAAAAAACCTCCCTTTTTGTTCTTTTCCAAAAGAAAATACATATCTTTTTGCAATTAATTTAATTGTCAAAATATATATTTTCTTTAAGAAAAGAACCCCCTTATTAAGTCACCTCAATAAAGGGGTTCCTTGACTTTTATATTCGTTTATATTCGTCTGAATCCGGTATCATGCCTATGCGTGCTTTCTTTTCTTAGAAACTGCATATACACCTGCTGCGCCAAGCAGTAAGAGGATATAAAGCATCATATTTGCCATATCACCTGTTTCTACAGATTCACTGCCTGTTGTCTTCTGGAATAACAGACCATCTGTCATCTTACCGCTCAAATCAATCTTTGCAGAAGCCTGACCGCCTACAACAGCGCCAGCCTTTGCATTGGCTGTAAGTACCAGTAAGCCGTTCATATTGATTGTATTGTCACTGTTTCTTGTAACCGGAATCGCTGCATATACGTGTGTGTCATAATTCATCTTTGTGTCTGTAGATACAAACCAGTCTGCCGTTACGGCTGTTGTACTATTATTTGTTCCTGCTTCCGTGCAGTTCCAGAAATAGTTGCTTGACTGATATACCTTAGAAGCATCCTGTGTACCCTTGAACTTAAATGTTTCATTCACACTTGTCTTCTGTGTTCTCCATGAAAGAACACCTGTTGCCATAAAATCGGTATTTGCTGCATCATTTGTATACATGGCTACGTTTGAACCGCCATTATTGTATGATGTAGAATTGGTTACCTGAATATCCGGACAGCTGTTAGAATCAATACCCTTTGCCTTGTTATCAAATGCTACGGAATTGATTAACTTGTGGTATCCTGACATACTTGAACCACCCATCTTAAATCCGTTACCGTTGCCGGCATCAGTACCGTCTTCCAGATAACCGTTGCCATAAGCTACACAGTTCTGGATTGTTACAGCACCGATTGAGCCTGTTTCTACCTTTGCAAATAAATCCCATCCGTCATCTGCATTGTTGTATGCGATACAGCCGTCAAATGTATTTCCTTCACCGATTGTCAGCTTTGCTGCAAATCCGTCTGCATCTTCATAACCCTCATCGGCATTGCCGTATGATGTACAATTTAATACTAAGTTGTTGCTTGGCCATTCTTCTTTAGTATCTGTTGATGTAAAACGGCTGATCTGTAAACCGGTGTTACCGTTGTGATAAGTCCGTACGTTATCTACTGTACAGCTGCTTCCGCAAAGTCTGATACCATCCTTTGCATTTGCTGAATTTGTTACATCAAATCCCTGATAATACCAGTGATCACCGGCTAATACCATACCTTCACAGTTCTTGCCGAAATCAAATACCGGTCTGTCTGTAGAAGACTCTGCCGCCATAATGATTGGCTGGCTTTCCGTACCGTCGATACCCGGCTGTACCGTAACTGTTGATTCTAAGTTGTATGTACCTGAAAGAAGTACAATCTTTTGTCCCGGTGAAACAAATTTTACTGCTGTGTAAATGTCAATCGGATTTTCCTTTGTACCGACACCGTCTGATGCCGCATCCGGTCCGACATAAATCACGTCACCATCAAACTTGTTGTATGTTACCTTATAAGTAAATGTTGAAGCTTCATAAGAATCCAATACTTCAAATTCACTTGGTCTGTAACCTTCCACCGGTGTCATCGTTACTGTAAATGTATTCTCACCTAATGTTAATGTCGTTTCCCATACATATTTCTGACCGGCTGTTACATCTTCATCTGCAATGACCGTTCCGTCTGCTGCAGTAACAACAACGTGACCGTCTGCATTGGCTACATAAGATAACTTGTAGTTTTCTGAATTGGATACAGTAGCAGATGTTACTTTGTATGAAGGTGCTACGGTTGTAACCGGCTGTTCTTCTTTTGCCACATCATTTTCAGGTGAAACCGTTGTTAAGTTAATGTCTGTTACGGTAATCTTTGCTGTTCTTGAAGCGAAGAAACCAACATATACATTGTCTTCATCTAACTGTTCCAATGCCTTTGTGTCATAGTATTTCTTTGTCACAGTTTCGCCTGCTTCGTTGGTATAGCTTACGAAATAACCTGTGTTATTTTTCTGAATAGACATCTTAAAGGTTGTCTGTGGATTCTCAACTGTTCCTGTAACATCCTTTGTTGCATTGCCAATCAGATTTCCCGTTACACCGGAGCTTTCCAGTGTTGTCATCTTTGAACTGAATTCATTGTTTACGGTTGCTGTATCGTTTGCTTCAAGCTTAGAAAGGTTTGCCTTTGTAACACCTGTCTTTTCCTGTGAGCCGATACCTAACTTCATTGTTGCCTTTACAGAACCCTCCGGTGCTGTTGTGCCACCCTGCTTAATAGTGTCTAATGCCATGCTGCCATCTGCGTTTACATAGTATTCAACCTTTGTGACAGATGCCATATAGGAGTTGTTCCAGAATACAGAAGAATCACCGTTCTTACCAACTCTGTCGGCCGCCATTAAACCAAAGCCTTCCTGACCGTTTGTCAATGTCCATTCATCAACTGTTACGGTTGCTGACAATGTAAAGTTCATATTAGAAGGAATGGCTGTATAGTAGAAGGATAAACCGTCTGTAGAAGCCGGTACAATCTTACCCTTGCTGTTTAAATTCCAAAGTGTTACCTTTCCGTCATTCGCACTGCCTTCATAGCCTGCATTCTTTTCGTCTGAGCTGACGCCCTGACCGAATGCTGAAAAAGCCCATACCTGCTGTGCTTCTGCAGTTGCTTTTGCTGTAATCGTTGCAGCTTCTGAAACGGCTGCCGGTAATACTCTGACTGCTGTCAGCTTGAAAGTATATTCCTTGCCGACCGTCAGTCCTGAAACGACATATTCTGTTCCTGTTACAGATACAGGCTGTGTAAAGTCTGTTCCGTTTTCGCTGTATGATACTTCATAAGAAGAAGCTTCTGTCACTTCGTCCCATACGAGTGAAACCTTACCACCGCCCTGGCTTGTTGCACTCTGGAAAGACGGCTTAGCAAGAGGAAGTTCAAAGCCCTTAAATTCCTTATCTGTTCCTGTCTTGTCTGCTTCATCTTTTCTTGCTGCTGTAATTGTAAATGTATAATCACCGCTTGCAGCCGGTGTAAATGTAACTACACCTTCTGCTGCATCTTTTGCATAATTTTCTGTGGCTACAACCGTTCCTGCTGCATTCTTCATATCAACGGATACACTGTCTGCACCGTCATAGCCGATTACCATTGTAAACGGAACTGTAATTTTACCGTCTGCTGCCGTAATCTCACCAATTGCCGGTGCTGCTACGTCTTCCCATGCTTTTCTTGCCGGTCTTTCGCCGCTTGCTGTCTGTTCCGCTGTGAAGCTTAACACTCTGACACCTCTGTTACGTTCTGCATCTTCCGGTGATACAATCTGATAAGTACCTGCCGGTAAGCTGCTGTATGTAAGCTTTGTTGCGTTTGTTCCCTTAACAATAGTCGTTCCTGCATCTTCTGCAACCGTACTGTTGTCTGCTGTATTTACAAGTGCAATTGCCGATTCATTCGAACCGCCTGTACTGCTTGCTTCAAAAGATACTGAAGCAGTACCTGTTACAGTAAACTGTAATGCACCAGATGCCTTTGAACCAAGTTCAATTGCCTTTAATGCACTGAAATCGGAAGAACTCTTTGTTCTGAATGTTGCTGTTCCGACAGTCTTTACATAATCAGAAGCAAAGACTGTTCCTTCAGCAATTGCTGTCTTATCGGCTGTTACGCTGTAAGCTGCCGGTGAAAGGTCTGCAACTGCGAATGCATATGTTGTTGTAACTGCTGCAGCTTCTTCTTCCTCAACAGTAATGTCTAAGAATCTTGCGCCTCTGTTACGTTCTGCATCTTCCGGTGATACAACCTGATAGGTACCTGCCGGTAATGCTGTATACTTTAACTCTGTCTTTTTTGTTCCTGCTACAACAGCTGTTCCTGCATCTTCTGCAACCACACTATTGTCCGCTGTATTAATCAGTGCCACTGCGGATTCATTAGAACCGCCCGTACTGCTTAATCCTACTACTACGGAAGAAGTGCTTTCCGTTGTAAACTGCACGGCACCTGCCGCCTTAGATGCCAGTTCGTAAGCCTTTATGCTTCCGTCACTGTTGGTTCTCTGGGTCACTTTTCCTACGATTTTAAAGTACCCGTCATTAAATGTTGTTCCCTCTGCAATCACGGCTTTGTCATCCCCAACTGAAGCCTGCGCTGTTGCATCAAAAGAGTGGACTGTACTTGCTGCTGCCTTTGTTACAGCCCAGTCCATAGGCATAATACCTACTGTGAGTAAAACCGCCATTACGACCGCCATTACTCTTTTTGACTTTTTAGTCTTCATAATTACTCTCCTCTCGTGAAATTAGCCCTATTGTCAATTTTTAATCAAAAATGTAAAATTCGTGTTACATTTTTGTTAAATCTCTCCAATGACTCTAATCTATCACAAACATCCCACCTTTTCTACAAAAAAATAGTGATTTTTGCTCTTGTTTACTGATTATTTTAGGTGTAAAATATAGTATATGTTAATATTACGCAAATATATTATGATTTTTTGTGCATTTTTACCATTTTATATTCAAAAAACATCCGAACAAAATTTTATAAAATTGTTCAGAAACGAGGATTTCTATGGCTGTAACATCACGATTTGAAATTTCCAAAAAGACCCATCAGGCGTCTTACCATATGCACTCTGCGCATGCACATTCTTATTATGAAATGTTTTACCTGATCAGCGGCGGTTGCGATTTATTTATCAAAAACAATGTCTACCACCTGACGCCCGGCAATATTACATTTATTCCCGCAGATACGCTGCACCGCACTTCTTACTCAGATGCTGCCCTGCATGAATGTGTATCGATTGAATTTACACAGAGTTATTTAAGTGAGCTGGTTGCAGAATTCGGCACAGTATGGCTGCAAAGCCACCTGTTTTCCAAAATCTTTTATCTGCCGGAGGACTGCCGCAGCGATATCAATGCCATGCTGAGTCTGATTCTTGCCGAACACCAGTCGTCTGATATTTTTTCAAACTGCATGTTAAAAATGTATTTTCAGACCTTGGTTGTGCGTATTTTACGATATATTAATGATGCTTCAATTCTGATTGTCAACAACAACACACGTGCCACCGATGAAGCACTCCAGATTGCCGTAGACTACATTAACGAACACTTTAAAAATAATATTACACTGGATGACATGGCAGAACTGCTGCACTTAAATCCTTCGTACTTTTCCAAAAAATTCAAGTCTGCAAACGGTCTGGGGTTTAAAGAATACTTAAATAATGTGCGGATTAATCATTCTGAAAAACTGCTTCTGGAAACCGGCATGAGCATTACGGAAATCGCCTTTGAATGCGGCTATGATAACAGCAACTACTACGGCGATGCCTTTAAGAAAGTAAACGGCGTATCCCCATCGACATTCCGGAAACTGAAAGGGAATATTGTTGACCGGTGATACAGAATACAAGAAATAAAAGCTGCACAGATACTACTTTTTCTGTGCAGCCTTTTTATTTCACTTTACAATTTTATTGCCTGTTATTCCTCTGGCGATTCTTCTGCCTTTTCATAGGCTTCCAGAATCACCGCCTGTAACCGTTCTCTTGTCGAGGTGTTGATTGGGTGGGCTACATCCCTGTACTCACCGTCTGACGACCTTCTGCTTGGCATCGCAATAAATAACCCCTTATCGCCTTCGATAACCTTAATATCGTGTACAACAAATTCATCATCTATTGTAACCGATACAACTGCCTTCATCTTTCCTTCTTTGCTGATTTTTCTAACACGTACATCTGTAATATTCATAAGCGCCCCTTCTGCTGCCCCCTGTTGCAGCCATAATCTTTTTGTGTCGTTGCAGTTTTTTAGTAATAAATCGGACTGTTTTCATCAAGAATCAGCGGTTCACCCTCACCCTTGTAATTGGTATTGGCTTTAATGGTACTTCCGCTTTCCACAATGCAGTTCTCCAGATAAGAGTTATCTCCAATATATGCATTATTTAAAATAATGCAATTCTTTACCACACTGTTATTTCCGATATAAATCTTTTTAAACAAAATCGAATTTTCAATTGTACCGTTGACAATGCAGCCGCTTGATACAAGGCTGTTGCTGACCTGTGCACCACAGTTGTACTTTGCCGGCGGTAAATCTTCTACCTTTGAATAAATATCCGGATACTGCTTAAAGAAATAATCACGGACATCTTTCTTTAAAAAGTCCATATTCGTTTTATAGTAAGACCTTACGGATGAGATATTGCTCCAATAGCTTTCCAGCTTATATCCGTAAATCTTTTTAATATTCTTATAACGTATCAGAATATCCCTTACAAAATCATGACGGTCTTCTGAAGCTGCCTTTTCAATCAGTTCAATCAGCAGTCTTCTGCGGATTACATAGAT
>ENA-OURQ01002099-OURQ01002099.1-human-gut-metagenome-genome-assembly--contig:-NODE-2099-length-15517-cov-3.304618_pt1 | contig 15517 bp, 10 predicted proteins | sample MGYA00242105_ERZ508999 | MGnify/ENA primary metagenome ERZ508999 (study PRJEB26280, sample SAMEA2338771) | human gut metagenome | biome: human gut; feature: human-associated habitat; material: faeces...
CAATATTTTGTGTATGAATTAGTTGGCTGATTTTATATTATTTACTGAATGTCCCCTTTTATTCCTATGCTAACATTTCGTTCATGATGTTTTGTAGTACTATGTCAGCAACTTTATATGATAGGCTGGATTTGCCAACTTTTTGAGGGTCATATTGAACCTGCTTCACCATATCGATATAAAATGCAAAGTTATTAATCACTTTCTCATCTTCAAAATTTATTGTTAAAGGATTTATTCTCCATTTCAACTTGCCGTTTTCGAATTCCATTAATGAGGTGAGTACACAAATGATCGGATAGAAAAATCCATACGCATAGTTATATATAGATCGTTTTGGATAGGTATTAAATGGACCAGTAAATTTGCTGATATAACCGCCTGTTTCATTTTCCTTCTGCACTACTCCTGTGATACGGCCAAAAGAGCCAGAATTCCTATTATAGACCATTGGAAAGTGGTAATAGATTTTGTCGAAAAATCTGACAATATCATCAACAAGTTCAAATCCAGATCTGATCGCATTGTCTGTAAGATCGTATTTCCCGAGTTGCTGTTCGGAAACGGATTTATCTTTCATTAAGTTACGGTAATATTTAACACACAAGCTTTTTTGTGAATATATAGCTATTCGGTTAAGTGTTCCAATGTTGGGGTTGCCATCAAAATAACCACATTCATGCAATTTTATTAAGGGTAGGCAGGCCAACGCAACGATATCGTCACATTTTATCGTACCTGGTTCACCACTTCGCCATGCAATATTTTCACGGTAACTCCCCTTTAAGCATCTTTTAAGATCTTCATATAGACCCTCCTTATTGCTCTTTGTCGCTTCATTCAGCGAGACATTGGCGTTTCTTGCCGAACAAATTTCAAGTATATGATTAGAGAAATACTCAATTGATGCTTCATCTTTATCTACAGGAGCTATAACTTCAATTGGAATAGAAAATTTCAGTTGCCCAATGTGAGATTCATATCCAACTTTCAGCGAGGTAAAAGTATCCTCATTGCGATAATATCTAATACAATCGTCCCAAGTTATCAAGTTATCGTCATTAATAACATTTGCGATGAATCGACATAACGCAAATGCGTTGTGTCCACCATCCATTATTCCCTCCATTTCTTCTTCAGAAAAACTAAGGCGCACTCTATTGCGGTCTAAAAGATCGACATAGATAGACGAAAGTAGAATACCTTTTGAACTAAAGAAATAGAGCTCTGGGGAGAATTGCAATGTTTCCTCAATTGCTTTGACAATAGGATTGATCTTTGCTTTTCTAGGGTTGACTTTGCTATCTGCATGATGCATTAGATTGATGAAGCTGAGTGGTGAAATTGGCATGACAATCTTTTGGATGCAGATGCCTTCGATAGATCTTGTAACTGATACCTGAGTTTGATTCTCTGATTTGAGAATTACTGATTTAGCGTTCATAATTTTCTTTGACCATTCCTTTCGAAATTAATAATAAGATAGGGTAGTATGCCAACTACTTATTCACTTGCAAGTAGGAATGATCAAGTCGCCAAGAAACTTTCGTTTGCATGATACCTTGCGCTAATCCAGCGCGATCTCTCATCCAAGAGATACTCCCATCCGGGAACAGTCACAAAGATATAATAAAAACAAATAAAATCCAAAAAGACATGGCAGGCAGAGTCAATCAGCAAGTGCAATATTACGAAATAAATTTGAAGAACTCCTTTTTTGGAGTGGAGAAGTTGAGCTTTTCCCTTGGTCTTCGGTTAATTTTATACTGTACCTCCTTAATGTACTTTTCCGAGAGACCTCTAAAGTCCGTTCCTTTTGGGATGTATTGCCGTATAAGTTTGTTTTCGTTCTCGATAGCCCCTTTTTGCCATGAGGCATACGAATCTGCAAAATAGACTGTAGTAGCAAGAGCCTTTGCGATTTTCTCATGGCAGGCAAACTCGTTTCCGTTGTCCGTTGTAATGGCCAGTACGTATTTCCGGTAGGGGAAAAACAACCTTTATGGCCATGTCTACCACCTTCTCCGGATTCTTCCCATACGGTAATCTTGCCATAAGCAGGTAATTCCTGGAACGCTCGCACAGGGTAAGTATCGCGCTCTTTTGTCCCTTGCCTATGATAAGGTCCATTTCCCAGTCTCCGAAACGTCTGCCATTGGCTTCTGCCGGTCTGTCATGTATGCTTGTCCTGTCGGGGATATTACGCACCTTGGTCTTTTTAAAGACTTTGATATGATGCCTGTATTTCAACTTATGATGGCAATGGCTGCGGAGTTCTCCGCTTTCATCGCTCCTTATCCTCTTGTATATAGTCTCATGGGAGATATGCTCTGATTTAAGGGAAAGGTAGCCGGAGATTTGCTTAGGAGACCAGTCTTCTGTCTTTAAAAGATGCAGGGCTTCTTTCAGGATATTACAGTCAATGCTCCTATTGCCCGGCACACGTCCCTTACGGATATCCGCACTTTCCTGTGCTATACGCCAGCTGTAACGTCCCAGACGGGTCGAATTACGTTTTATCTCCCTTCCTACGGTCGAGGGGTGAACTTTTATTTGCCGAGCAATGGCTTCACGGCTTTTGCCTTCTTGTAATCCCGGATAGATTGCGTATCTTTGCTCTCGGGTCAGTTGATGATACATGACAATACAAAGTTAATTGATCTTCGGGGAGGCAGAGGCTTCCCCTTTATTTTTTGTATTGCTGATGACCCTTGTTTAGCTCTTTTTCCACCCTCCGCTCTTGGAGCGTAGCGGAAAAAGAGCGGAGGGTGGATATTGCAATTCTATCTTGAATCTATACAAAATGTTTTGTTACTTTTTTGCTCTGTACTTTATTAAGTATTGAAATACTTTGAAAAGCTATGTGTAAAGATGATAGGGGTTTATATTAAAATACGGTACACTATTTTTAGCGCTTGTCTAACTTTTGTTCCGATAATTCTTTGAACTGGGTTCTTTTTATAATTTGCATGTTCTAATTTTTTACGGATTTGTGTAATATGATTGTTACGTCTTTATAAAATAAATGTAGCCTTGTTGCATTGAGCTTGTAATTTGCGTGTCGGATATTTGCATCGTAAAAAGAACAAAGCAAGAATGATGAACAGAATTACATTGAAACTTTCTTTTTTAGTAATAGTTTTTTCCCTATTTTCTTCTACTGCATCAGTCGCACAAACTATTTCAGGTAAAGTATTTGATAAAGAGACCGGAGAACCGGTATTGGGTGCAACCATTTTATTAACCGGATCTTCTGTTGCGACAGCATCGGGAGAAGACGGTTCGTATATGTTAAAAAACTTGCCGGCAAATAAATCTTTGGAAATAGAGTGCCGTTTTATCGGATATAGTGTTCATAAAGAGACTATCATGCTTCAGAAAGGAGAGACGAAAAATATCGATTTCTTTTTGGTCTCAGAAGATAAGCAACTTGACGGAGTCGTTGTTACAGGTGTACGAAGACGAAATACCGAGACAGCGATGATTTCGAATATAAAGAACGCCTTGACCGTTTCTACAGGTATATCGGCTGCACAGATCGTCAAAACATCAGACAGCGATGCTGCTGAGATTATCAAAAGAGTACCGGGTATTTCCCTTATTGAGAACCGATTTATTATTGTAAGAGGACTTTCTCAAAGGTATAATAACGTGTCGATCAATAATGGTGCGGTACCGAGTTCCGAAGCCGACGGCCGAGCTTTTTCTTTCGATATTATACCCAGTTCCAATATTGACAATATGATGATTATCAAATCCCCGACAGCAGAATTGCCGGGTGATTTTTCCGGAGGTTTTATAAAAATTTCGACAAAAAATATGCCGGATGAAAATTCTCTCTCGTTAAGTGTCGGTACTGGGATAAATACAGTTACCCATTTTAAAGATTTTTCGTTGTTGCAATCTTCTTCGACCGAATGGTTGGGATTCGATCGGTGTGCACGTCCTTTATCTAAAGATTTTCCTTCGCATCTGGGTTCGATGACCGATCCGTCTCAAATTACTTATTATACGAAAACCGGATTTAATAATGATTGGAATGTAAAGACATTTCGTCCTCTTCCCGACTTGAAACTTAATCTGACATGGAATCGGAAAATCGGAGATAAAGTTGGTACGATTCTTACTTTCGGATATAGTAATGCAAACAAGACAATTCCGGATATGCAGAATACTCGATACGGAATATATAGTGCCACAGCGGATGTTCCTACTATTGAGAAAAATTATATTGATAATCAATTTACAAACGAGGTGAAAATCAACGCGATGAATAACTGGTCTTTTATCCTTGATTCGAGAAATCGATTCGAGTTCAGGAATCTTTTCTCTCAGATCGGGAAAAATCGGTTTACAGAACGTTACGGGACGAGTACGGTAAGTGGCGAGTATTATGAAAATCAGACGGAGATGCTATATTCTTCAAGATTAAGTTATGTGGGGCAGCTTGCCGGACTGCATACGTTGGATGAGGATATGACTCAGACTTTGAACTGGACTGTCGATTATTCGTATGCCAATAAAATGGAACCTGATCGTCGGATTATAAAAAATATCGGGGGAATTCCTGCCGATAAGGTAATTACTCCCGATTTACCTTCTTATAACGATATGATAAACCGTTATGACCAGAAATTGTATGATCATATCGCTTCGGTCGGGGCAGATTATAAAAAAAGTTTTTCCGATCGCTCATGGAATCCTGAAATAAAATCGGGAATATATGGTGAGTATCGTATTCGTGAATATACGCCGAGAGAATTTATTTATCGCTATGACAGACTTTCGGGAGACGAACGGGTAGATTATATAAACTTACCTTATACCGAGATGATGAATGAAAAATGGCTTGGTTATGATAAAGTTTATATAGAGGAGACAACGCGCAAATCGAATGCGTATGACGGAAAGAACAGTATTGCGGCTGCTTATGTAGAAGGAGTGTTTCCATTCGGTGCATTTCAAGTGAATTTAGGTGTGCGTGCCGAGTGGTGGAATATGTCGATAAAATATGACCGTGCGATCAGTGCGTCACAGATACTGATGACAGAATATAAGTACGATAAAGTTTCGGTTCTTCCGTCTTTTAATGCTACTTATAGTTTTAATGACAAAAATCTTATCCGGTTGGCATACGGACGTTCGGTCAATCGTCCCGAATTTCGTGAAGTTTCTCCCGCTGTTTATTATGATTTTGAGCTTTTTGCCGAAGTGCAGGGAAATCCCGATTTGAAGATGGCTACGATCGATAATGTGGACCTGCGATATGAGCTTTATCCTTCGGCCGGAGAAACCGTCAGTGTCGGATTATTTTATAAGAATTTCAGAAATCCGATAGAATGGAATTTTATCGATATGGGTGGCAGTTATCGTTACAGCTACGAAAATGCCCGTAGTGCTTATACGACCGGAGTTGAGGTGGATATTCGAAAATCGCTTGACTTTATAAATATTCCCGACTTGACTTTAGTTCTTAATGCGGCATGGGTGAAAAGCCGGGTCAAATTTAGCGATGAAGGGTTGGTAAAAGAGAAAGACCGTCCTCTACAAGGTCAGTCTCCGTATATCGTGAATGCCGGACTTTATTATACTTCTTCCGAAAAGATAGGATTATCGGCAAGTTTATTATATAACATTATCGGTAAACGTATTGTCGGGGTCGGAAAATCTACCTCTGTCGATGGAAACAGCGATTATGATGTCCCTGACGCATACGAGATGCCCCGTAATGTCCTTGACTTGACTATAAATAAAACATTCGGGAAGATAGTTTCTTTGAAATTGGGGATCAAGGATATTCTGGCACAGTCGGTTATCATGAAACAATTTCCCACTACGACGATCGATGGCGTAAAACAAGAACGGGAACAGATTACCCGGAAATATACGCCCGGAAGATCGATATCACTAAGTCTTTCTTTAAAGTTTTGATCATAAACCAAAATTAAAAAACGATGAAATCAAAATTGAAATTTTTTGTTTTAGCAGTAATCGGTGCTGTTTGTGCAGCCGGATTTACGAGTTGTAACGATGATGATGACAATGGGGGCGATCCTGCTGTCACCGGAGAAGTTATCGATTTGGGAGATGGTTCCGACAATTATGAGATAGCGGGTGATTTGACATTGACCTATCCCAATACTTATAACTTGAAAGGTTTTGTTTATGTGCCTGACGGCAAGACGATAACGATAGAGCCGGGCGTGGTTATCAAAGGAGATAAAGCCAGTAAGGGTACGTTGATTATTGAACGTGGAGGTAAAATCATGGCAAAAGGCGAGCAAGATCGTCCTATTGTGTTCACTTCATCACAAGCTCCCGGAAGCCGGAAGCCCGGAGATTGGGGCGGATTGATTATTTTAGGAAAAGCGAAGAATAACGCAGGTGAACAGACTATCGAAGGGGGAGTACGTTCGAAACATGGAGGAAATGATGATGCGGATAATTCCGGAGTGTTAAGCTATGTCCGTGTCGAGTTTGCCGGGATAGAATACTCTACCGATAACGAGATCAACGGTATTACTTTCGGATCGGTAGGAGCAGGTACTCAAGTCGACCATCTTCAGGTGTCTTATTCAGGAGATGACAGTTATGAATGGTTCGGCGGTAAAGTAGATGCCCGCTATTTAGTCTCTTTGGGTTGTTGGGATGACGACTTCGATACCGATAACGGCTATCAGGGACGGGTACAGTTTGCTGTTGCTCTCCGTAACCCGCAATACGCCGATAAATCATGTTCGAACAGTTTTGAGTCGGATAATAACAGTTCAGGTAGCGTAATCGATCCGACCACTCGCCCTATTTTTGCCAACGTGTCGCTTTTCGGTCCGGTTACCGATCCGGCCAATTATCAAGATAAAGGAAATGATAAGGGTAGTACGATGGGCTGTTTCCAGACCGGAGTTCAAATACGTCGGAGTTCAAACTGCAATCTGTTTAATTCCGTTATTGCCGGATATCCGATCGGTTTGATTATCGAGAATGATAAGGCCGGTTCTAATTCTCAGGAATCTGCTACGGCAGGGACATTGAATATTTCCGGATGTGTGATTGCAGGATGCCAAAAAGCATTTCAAGATAAAGCTCTGAATCCGAAAAATCGGGAAAGCGTTATTGATCCCTCTGATCCCGGTACGTTCGTGAGTGCATATTGGGCTACTGCTGCGCTCTCCAATGAAGGAGTCTTGTCTTCGATTTCTGATTTGAAATTAAAAGGAAATCCTCAACTGTTGAACGGTACACCGGATATGTGTCCGAATACCGATAGTCCGTTAGCTGCCGGAGCAGTATGGACCAATAATTATGTAAATAACTCGTTCTTTACCAAAACGGCTTACAGGGGAGCTTTCGGCCCTACTGAAACCGCTTCGGATAATTGGATGAGCGGATGGACTAATTTTGACCCTCAGAATACGGTATATTGATTAGATTCTTGTTTTGTCGGAAGGAGGGGGAAGAGATTTTCTCTCCTTTCTTTTTCATGTCCCGAAGTAATCCGGGACATTTTCGTTATATTTGCATAGACTATTCTTCATAACTATACATCATACACACACGATGAATTACAGAGCAAAGTATTTGTTAATCCTTTTTTTCTTATCCTTATTTGCGGGGTATGACCTGCTTGCGGTTGCAGCATCTTCTCATAGAAAAAAAGAACGTCTTTCTGAATATGTGAATCCGTTTATCGGAGCAAGCACCAATGTCCGGAAAGCAAGAGCCGGTCATGGATTGGGAAAAACTTTTCCCGGAGCTACGACACCGTGGGGAATGACTCAAGTAAGTCCTAATACGATTACAGGAGGTGATAATGGTCCGGGGTATAGTGACGAACATACGACGATAGAAGGCTTTGCTTTAACGCAAATGAGCGGAATTGGTTGGTATGGTGATTTAGGCAATTTTTTGGTTATGCCTACAACCGGGGAACTGTTTACTTATCGGGGTACTGAACAGTATCCTGAAAAAGGATACCGTTCACGTTATAACAAGCGATCTGAAAAAGCTTCTGCCGGATACTATTCGGTTTTTCTTTCCGATTATAAAATAAAAGCGGAGTTGACGGCTACACCGCATTGCGGAATTATGCGGTTTACTTATCCGAAACATAAACAAGCCCGTATTCAGATCGATCTCGCCCGCCGTGTGGGAGGAACTTCTACTCGGCAATATATAGAACGGGTAGATGATCGGACTATACGAGGATGGATGCGTTGTACGCCTGCTGGCGGAGGATGGGGAAATGGATCGGGAAAAGCAGACTATACAGTATATTTCTATGCGCAATTCAGTTGTCCATTGAAAGAATACGGGATATGGAGTGCCGATATTTCCGATAATTGGACACGCCGGTTGGGAGACATAGGAAAACCCGAATATATCGACCGGGTCATTCATGCCGAGACGTTTCATAAACGGGACAAAATGGAAGGAAATCATTTAGGATTTTATACGGAGTTCCCTACAGAAGAGGACGATGAGGTGGTTGTAAAAACCGGTATCTCTTTTGTCCGTATGAAGGGGGCGGAGATGAATTTGAAAGCCGAAGTGCGAGGGTGGAATTTTGATCGTTATCGGGACAAAGCTGCCTCTCTGTGGGATGAAGCTTTGAGCAAAATAAAAGTGTCGGGAGGTACTCGAGATATGAGAACGATCTTTTATACAGCACTTTACCATACAATGATAGATCCGAGGGCATTTACCGATGTTACGGGTGAGTATATCGGAGGCGATAAGCAAGTACACAAGACCGACGATTTTATCAAACGGACGGTATTCAGCGGTTGGGACGTATTCAGAAGTCAGTTTCCTTTGCAGACAATTATTAATCCGGAAGTCGTAAACGACATGATCTGTTCTTTCATATCTCTTGCCGAAGAGAATGGTACGAAATATTATGACCGGTGGGAGTTCTTGAATGCTTATAGCGGATGTATGGTCGGAAATCCCGCTATATCGGTAATTGCGGACGCTTATCGGAAAGGAATTCGTAATTATGATGTAAAAAAGGCTTACGCTTATGCGGTAAATACAGCTGAGAAAATGGGGAATGACAAAAAACTCGGATATGTGCCGGGAAGGGTTTCCGAAACATTGGAATATGCTTATTCCGATTGGTGTCTCTCTGTATTGGCGGAGGATTTGGGCTGTAAAGAAGCTGCTGCCGAATATTTTGAACGTTCCCGTTCTTATTCTAAAGTTTTCGATGAAGAACAAGGGTGGTTCAGACCTCGTAATGCAGATGGTACATGGAAAGAGTGGCCTGAAGAAGGGCGGTTGAAAGAAAGTTACGGATGCGTGGAAAGTAATCTTTATCAACAAGGGTGGTTTGTCCCTCACGATATTCCCGGAATGGCAGATTTAATGGGTGGAAGAACAAAAACTTTGGCTGATTTGACGAACTTTTTTGAGAAATGCCCGTCCGATTTTTTGTGGAATGCTTATTATAATCATGCTAATGAACCGGTTCATCATGTCCCGTTTCTTTTCAATCGTTTAGGAGCACCTTGGCTTACACAGTATTGGACAAGGGCTATTTGTAACGGTGCTTATAAAAATAAAGTGGAGGGTTTGGTCGGCAATGAAGATGTCGGCCAGATGTCTGCATGGTATGTTTTGTCGGCTATGGGATTTCATCCGGTGTGTCCCGGAGAGACTCGGTACGAATTGACAACGCCATTGTTCGACCGGGTCGAAATAAAATTGGATGATCGCTATGCAAAGGGAAAAAGATTCGTAATCAAAACGGTTGGAAATGCTTCGGAGGCTTGTTATATCCAGTCTGCAAAATTAAACGGGAAATCTTTAGAAAAATGTTATATAGACCATAGCGATATTATGAATGGCGGAGAGATATCTTTTCGATTGGCGTCGTATCCTAATTATTCATGGGGACTTGAGTAATTCCAAAGAGCGTTTGTGAAGCTGTTTTTTGTCCCGATAAGGAGCATAGCGGACTTGAGATGTGCATGAGCGGGAAAAAGGATCGGAAAAGGGACTTGAAAAGATATATGGTTTTACTTTTTGTCTCCAATGGCCGGAGTTAAAGATATATTTGTATTTTTGTAAGAAATTTAATTAGTTTCTTAAACAGGTTTTGAAATACTTGGACAATTTATCAACCTTTTTTGAGTTATAAATTAAGAAAGTAATTAGACGGAAGTTGGTATTTTTTAATTCTGAAATAAAAAATATATGCTTGTCCGGATCGGTTTGGCTTTTCGGGAAGCATTCGTCATGAGTATAAAAAAAATCATATCGCTGTTTTTATTGTTGCTCGGATTTGTAGAACTTCGGGCACAAGTCGATGCCCAGTTCAGTCAATATTGGGCATTGCCTAATTATTACAATGCCGGAGCGGTAGGACAAGACGGTAAGTTGAATATTCGTGCCGGTTCGCGTCAGCAGTGGGTAGGTATGCCCGGAGCACCCAAGACGTTTTTAGTTTCGGCCGAAATGCCTTTTCGCTTATTTAAACAGAATCATGGAGTAGGGTTGGCGATGACAAACGAAACTCTCGGTCTGTATTCAAACATGACGATTGCCCTCCAATATGCTTATAAAGTGCGTTTATGGCAGGGACAACTCAGTCTGGGATTACAGTTGGGGTTACTCGATCAGCGTTTTGACGGTACGGAAGTTTCTATACCTGAAAGCGATTATCACAATTCTTCGGATGACGGTATTCCCCAAAGTGAGTTGCAGGGGATGGCATTCGATATGGGATTCGGAGTATTCTATTCCCATAAATATTTTTATGCAGGTCTTTCGTCAACACATCTTACCGAACCGGTGATTACGTTCGATGAAAAATATGAAACTTATACGGGACGTTCGTATTATTTTATCGCCGGGGGCAATATTCCTTTTAAAAATGCGTTATATGAGTTGCAACCCTCGCTTTTGTTAAAGACGACGTTTCAAATCACTCAGGTGGAGTTGACGGCTCGTCTGAGGTATAATAAGTTTTTGTGGGGGGGATTGTCTTATCGCTGGAAAGATGCGTTGGTGATTATGATTGGTGCTGATTATAAAAACTTTATGTTGGGATATTCTTATGATTATCCGGTTTCGGCAATTGTAAAGGCAACAAGCGGGAGTCATGAAGTTTTTTTAGGATATAGTTTAAAGATAGATTTTTCAAATAAGAACAAGAATAAACATAAAAGTATTCGGATACTATAATTTATGAAGAAGATCATGTTATTTTTGGCAATCGTGGGCATGTTGGTATCTTGCGCTCCGTCTTCTGCACCTAACGGTGGAGAGGTGGTGGGAGTAAGCAGCACTGCTTTCGGTGAGCCTACACCTTACGGTATGGTATTGGTAAAGCGCGGTTCTTTTGAAATAGGTCCGTCCGAGAAAGATACTCTTTGGGGAACGCCCCAAACGGCGAAAGGAATATCTATTGATGCTTTCTGGATGGATGAGACCGAGATAACCAATTCCGAGTATAAACAATTCGTGTATTGGGTGCGGGATTCGATTATTCGGGAACGTCTGGCCGATCCGGCTTTTGGCGGGAACGAAGCATTTAAGATAGAAGAAGATCGGGATGGAAATCCGGTAAAACCTCATTTGAACTGGAATAAGGCGATTCCATGGCGTAATCCGACCGAAGATGAGGCTCGGGCGATTGAGAGTGTCTATCGGATCAATCCGATTACCGGAGCAAAAGAGTTGGATGTGAGACAACTTAATTATCGATATGAAGTATTTAACTATACCGAAGCTGCAAAACGGAAACATCGTCTCGACCCGGCACGTCGCATTTTGAATACTGACGTACAACCCGATCCTGAGGCAGAAGTGCTCATTTCCAAAGATACGGCCTTTTTCGATGATGATGGGCGGATTATTACACAGACGATTGTTCGTCCGTTGCAAAGCGAGTTCGATTTTCTGAATACCTATATCGTTAATATTTATCCTGATTCTACGGCTTGGGTAAATGATTTTGATAATGCATATAATGAACCTTACATGCGTATGTATTTTGCACATCCGGGTTATAACGATTATCCGGTAGTCGGTGTTTCATGGGAACAGGCGACAGCTTTTTGCGTATGGCGGACTCATTATTTGTTGGCCGGAATCAAAGGCGCTTCGTATATAGAGCCTTATCGTCTGCCTACTGAGGCCGAATGGGAATATGCGGCGCGTTCCGGAAAGAACGAAAATAAATTCCCTTGGTCCGAAGATGCTCCGATGTCTGATAAAGGATGTTTTTACGCTAACTTCAAACCGCAAAAGGGGAATTATGTAAAAGACGGAAATCTTATTACATCCCGAGTCGGAACATATCCGCCTAATGAGTTCGGACTTTACGATATGGCGGGAAATGTATCGGAATGGACATCGACAGCTTATACTGAGGGTGGAAATCTTTATACCAGCGACATGAATCCCGATTATCGTTATAATGCGGCGAAAGAAGATCCTTATCGGATGAAAAGGAAGATCGTGCGCGGAGGTTCATGGAAAGACGTGTCGAATTTTGTACGTTCTGACATACGTATGTGGGAATATCAGAATGAACAACGTTCGTATATCGGTTTCCGGTGTGTACGTACGCAAGTGGGATTCGCCAAAGGTCGTAAATAATAAAAGGATTTAAAGTTTACTATTATGGGAAAATATAAAAAATATAAAAATCGTATTGAGAAATTTCTTTCGGGCGATTCCGGAAAACGATTCTTTAATTTTGCTTATAGTATCGGTGCTGCTATTGTAATTTTAGGGGCTTTATTTAAGATATTGCACCTTCCGGGAGGTAATTTTATGTTGTCGGTCGGTATGGGGGTAGAGGTGATGATGTTCTTACTGACAGCATTCGACCGTCCTGCCAAAGAATATAACTGGGAAGAAGTGTTTCCCGTGCTATCGACCAAAGATCCTGAAGATCGTCCTGAATTTCATGGAGGTCAGGGCGGTGGCGTAATTATTAAGGGGGGCACCGGAGCGACCGGAACAGTTGTCGTTAACGGAGGATCGTCCGGAGTACATGTTTCACCTGAAGAGGCCAAGAGAACGGCTGGCATTCCTTCGGACATACAGTTGGGGGAAGAAGATACGCAGAGTCTTTCGGAAAGCATTCAGAAACTTTCTGCCGCAGCCGACCAACTTTCGCGTATGGCTGAATTGACTGAGGCCACCCAAAATTATTTAAGTCAGTTATCAGCTATTTCCGCACAAATGGATCAGTTTAAAGAGGCTACACGTTCGTTGACGGAAGTTTCTAATATTTTGCTTGATTCCTATAAAAGTATAACCGAGAATTCTGAGGGTATTTCGGATCATTCTCAAGGGTATGTTACTCAAATGGAAGATCTGAATCGGAATCTGGCCGGTCTGAATACGATTTATGAAATCCAATTGAAGAGCATCAGTTCACAATTGGATAGTATCGACCGGGTCAATGCCGGATTAAAGAGCATTCGGGATATGTACGAACATTCGATGAACGACAGTAATCGTTATTGTGAAGAGACGGAAAAGATGACTAAGTACATGGCACAATTAAATGCCGTATATGAAAATATGCTTGCGGCGATGACCGTAAATATGTATAACCGTCCGATGACGCCTCCTCAGCCTCCTGTAACTCAGACAACTTCTGAAGAGGATGAAAATAAAGCGGTTGCTCAATAAAGAAATTATAGATTATGGCATCACCTAATTCAAATCTCTCTCCCCGGCAGAAGATGATAAACTTGATGTATATCGTCCTCACAGCCATGCTGGCATTGAACGTATCGTCCGATGTGCTGAACGGGTTTAAGCAAGTAGATGAGGGATTGGTGCGGACGACACAGAATTCGACGATACAGAATCAGGCTCTGTATAATGAACTTTCGGCATTTAATCAGACCAATCCCGAAAAGTCCGGAGCTTGGTATGGTAAGGCGACAGAAGTGAAAAACCGTACGGAGTCTCTCTATAAATATCTCGATGAGTTGAAATTGCGTATTGTGCGTCAGGCAGACGGAAAGGATGGCAATGTCAATGATATTGTACATCAGGATGATCTGGAGGCCGCTTCTTATATTATGCTTTCTCCGCGTACGGGAGAGGGTAAAAAACTCAGAACGGCATTGGAGCAATACAGTGACTTTGTCACGCCGATGATTACCGATACGATTCGGCGACAGATTATTTATGATTATCTGTATCCTCGTATTGCAGGGCAGTCGGAACGGAATCATAAAAAATGGGAAGAAGTGATGTTCGAGAATATGCCTGTTATCGCAGCAGTTACATTGTTGAGTAAAATACAAAGCGATTTGCGTTATGCCGAAGGAGAAATCTTGCATGCTTTGCAGAAAAATATAGACGAAGGAGACGTCCGGGTGAATCAGTTGAATGCATACGTGATTCCGGCTTCTAAAACGGTAATGCGAGGAGGAAAATATTCTGCCAATATTGTATTGGCGGCTATCGATACGACTCAAGCTCCGGCAATATATATCGGAGGACAGAAACTTCCCGAAGATCGTAACGGGCTATACGAGTTTGTATGCGGGAAAACCGGAGTATTCGACTTTAGCGGGTATCTTGAAGTTCCTCACGGAGACGGAACTCTGACTCGTCATGATTTTACTTCGTCATATACGGTAATAGACCCCACGGCGACAGTATCGGCAACAATGATGAATGTTCTTTATGCCGGTATCGACAATCCGATCAGTATTTCGGTTCCGGGCATTCCGACACAAGCGGTTCAGGCTACTATGTCGGGAGGGACGTTGACTCGTTCGGGAAATGGTTGGATCGCACGTCCCGGAAAAGTCGGACAGGATGTGACGATTACGGTGACCGCATCTATGGAGGGCCGTTCTCAGGTCGTGAATACGACGACTTTCCGTGTTCGGAAATTGCCCGACCCTATGCCTTATATCGCATACAAAGATGATAAAGGTAATGAACAGCGTTATAAGGGAGGAAAACCTTTCTCAAAGCGAATATTGTTGTCTGCACCGGGTATTCAGGCGGCAATAGACGATGATTTGTTGAATGTATCTTATCGTGTTTTACAATTTGAAACCGTATTTTTCGATTCTATGGGGAACGTAATTCCCGAAGTTTCTGACGGAGCATCGTTCTCACAACGTCAAAAAGATGCTTTTCGCAGGCTCTCCAGAGGAAAACGTTTTTATATTTCCCGGGTTAAAGCGGTTGGTCCTGATGGAATAGAACGAGACTTGTCTCCGATAGAAGTGATAGTAAATTGATAAAAGATTTAAGAAATAGAATAGAGCGTATGAAAATAGCAGTAAAAGGAGTTATTCCGGTACTTTGTCTTTTTATGGCGATGCCATTGCTCCGGGCTCAGAATAATAACAGCAGTACGGTGCGTACGGGTGTGGTGGGAAGCACGAACAATACTTCGTCTTCTTCTATTTCGGTGCGGGCAAAGTCTTTGTATGAGAAAGAAGCGATCTCTCCCGCCGATATTCCTTGGATGCGGGTTATTTACCGTTCTTTAGATCTGAAGGAGGAGAAAAATATGCCTTTGTAC
>ENA-OURQ01002107-OURQ01002107.1-human-gut-metagenome-genome-assembly--contig:-NODE-2107-length-15482-cov-2.800220_pt1 | contig 15482 bp, 9 predicted proteins | sample MGYA00242105_ERZ508999 | MGnify/ENA primary metagenome ERZ508999 (study PRJEB26280, sample SAMEA2338771) | human gut metagenome | biome: human gut; feature: human-associated habitat; material: faeces...
GTAAGAACCCACCATCAACTCGTACTGCCGGGCCATAAACTCATCCGATTGGTTATTCAAGTCATCCAAGGAACACTGCCTGTACAAATTAAATTTCAACATCGTAACCTCCTCATTGTCTCCCAACACGATATTATCCATCGGGAATGTCGTGTTCGTTCCCAAGTTATGCAAGTACACCTTGTTGTCCACGGCATAGAACATATAAGGGAACTGGGAATGAAAGGCAAAACTCGTCGCTTTGTCAAAATCCGGGGCGTTCAAATTCTCGTATTTCGCCTCTTGGACAAAACCGTTTCCCGACATGTTGATCCCGTAAATACTACGTTTTCCGGCGTTATCTTTGAAAATCGCGTAAACGAGGCCACTGGAATAACGGGTACTCTCCATATACACCAGTTCCATTCCCGTCTTGAAACTGAACAGACCGTTTTCCGGGTCCGGCAACGGGGTCAATGTCTGCATGGCATCATCATCATACCCGTACTTCCATCCCACAAACTGACGGTTATCCACGTCATATAACAAAGCCGTGAGATCGGAAGAGCGCCATGCTCACGCCGACATACGGGGCCACCCGGAATTCGGGAACCGAACCCCGTATTGAAGTATTCACGGGATATTCAAATGCAGCCCCGGCTGCATCAAAGACTTGAACATAAGCATTACCGACATCCGTCACGCAAATACAGGCAAGAGCCCCGGCCGTACTTGCGTTATTTACCGGGGTATAGCAAATAACATTTTCATCCCCGGGGGGAATAATAAAATCTATATTTCTTATATTCCACGAGGCATCCGTTTTAAACGTCTCCCGGTCTATTTTAAACGTTCCCTCTCCTGACATCACGTAAATCACATCAGCAGGATTAGCAAAACGATTCGGATAAAAACCAATCCCTTTAGCCTGTTTCAACTCCGGCAACCCCAACGGGGTCAACACGTCATAAGCCGGAATAACCCGTTCCGCCGAAATCACCGAAATCATATCCATCCGAACACGCTCTTCCTCCCCTTCATCACAAAGCACCATCCATCCCTCATACGTCGGAGAAGACACTTTAATATCAAATGTCTTAGACGTCTGAACACCAGAACGCTTGTCCGTCACGGAGAACCATGCAATATACGTGTCTGCCGCAAAAGCTGCCAACGTGTCCAAATCCAATGAGCCCGAAGGATTCAGATCGACCCAGTGTTGCCCGGATACCAATACGCCACCTAACTTCTTCTCGATCTTGTAACTAAATTCAAAATTAGCATTCTCCTTACCGATCTCTCCCTCTAGCGAAGAAACGACTTTCGGGTTCACAACAATATGGTCGGAATTTCCCAACACCTCCACCACTTCGGGAATGTTCTCAATGGTTATTTCCGCCACCTCGTGATAGTCGTAATTCCCCTTATCGTCAAAACAACTACAAAAGGAAAAAACAAACAAAAACAGTATAATAGGATTTATTCTCATAACCTTATGTTTTTAATATTATTCATACCGGGAATAGTCAACCGAGTAAGAAGGAGCAAGTTGCATATAACTTCCGTCCGAATCCAATTCCGGAGTTCCGGCATCTGCCTGTTCCTGTAAATATTTCTGTACCGTAGTAGTAAAAAAATTGAATCGTCCATACTGAATTTTCGCTCCGGCATACCCGGCGTTATCCCAATCTGCAGCACTCAACCCGCAAACAGAATTAACAACAAGAAATTTTTTCGGAGTCCAATTCCCAAAGAAACCATCCCCGAACATGGACCAATACCACGGCTCTGTGTACATCTCACTTAATGAAAAAACAAACTCATCCCCGTGAATCATCACCCCCGTGGCCGAATAAGCATTCGTATTCTTATACTCCGGGAAATAACATTTGAAATACTCGTTATCCTCCAGACGAATTGCCAGACGCAGGCGCAACGAGTTGGCAAACCGAATCCACGATTCAACCTTCCCATCCAACAACAAGTCAAAACGGGAAAATTCAGGCGTGTAGTCGGCTAAATTCACATAATTTTCCAGTATTCCCACCGCCGTCTTCAAATCATCCAGGAAATAATGATAAACATCCTGTTGGGTATCCGGCTGATAAATCATTTTTTTATTTCCGAAACTCGTGTAAATAACAGGACCATAGTAATCGGAAACCCGATGCATCACTTCCACCTTCAAGATTTCAGTAACAGCATACACGGCAGGATATTTTAACCGGGTAGAGTCCTCCAGCCGTTTAATCTGAGGCATGATGTAAGCGTAGGTATTCTCCCACAACGTCCCGTTCCACCCGTCTTGCAGGTTATAATCGGAGTTATGACTTCCACCGTTTAGAGGTTTGTAATCGTGCATGTACCCGCTAAACATATCGGCACTCAGATTCTGCATCAGCTGATAGGGCCAATTCTTCCCCTTTCCGTAATCATAGTTAAAATAGATTCCCTGCTGAATCACGTCTAAGGGTATTCCCAGGTGATTCAAGTCGACTTGCATATTCTCATCCGTGATCCCCGTCTTATCCGTGTTCAAGTCCTTGAAACGTCCCGTGCAAGAGACGAACATCAACCCCATTATCATGTAGATTAAACCTCTCATCCTTTCTTCCAATTAAAACATGACACGTAAACTGAATCCCATACTTCTCGTGGTGGGCATCCCGTACACTTCTATCGCTTGGTTATCATTCCCCGTGGAAAGAATCAGATCCGGGTCAAAAGGCGCTTTCTTGTATATAAAAAATAAATTTCGGGCAATAAAAGCCAGTTGAACATCCCGGAAAAACTTCGTTGCCTCCATCCAGCGCTTCGGGAAGGTATAGCCCAAAGCCAACTCCCGCAAACGGAAATTAGTGGCATCATACATATAATATTCCGTCACCCCGGCACGTCCCCCGACGATAGACTTGTAGAACCCTTTCACGTTAGTAATCTTCTCTCCTTCCAGTATCACGTACCTCCTGTCCCGTGCATCCCCGGTAACTTTTGTCACCCCGTACATATCCATGTCGGCCTGTGTCTGCGACAACACTTTTCCCCCGTACCGACCATCCACCAGCAAACTCAACTCCAGTCCCTTCCATGAGAAAGCATTCGTCCATCCCAGCGTGAAATCCGGATTGGCATTTCCCACTTTCACCGTGTTCCCATCTCCTTCAATCATCGGCAATCCCTGACGTTCTCCATCCGTCTCGTAAAGAATTTTCCCGTCTGTATCCCGCTTGAACGCTTTACCGTATATATCCCCGAAAGATCCGCCTTTCTTCAATTTCATCGCGTAACTGGATGAAAAACCATAAGGTCCGTATTGAAACACGGGTAACTCGGCGTGCAAACGCACCACTTTATTTTTGTTGAAAGCGTAATTTATTCCTGTTTTCCAACTGAAATTTTTAATCTCAACCGGAGTACCCTCAATCATCAGCTCGACACCTGTATTCTGAATATTTCCAGCATTCACGTAACGATAGGCATACTCGTCGCCATCTTTTGCTGGCAATTTGAAAAACTGATTCTTAGTATGTGTCTGATAATAGGTAAAGTCAATATGCAGGCGAGAGTCAAAGAATTTCCATTCCGTTCCCACCTCCACCGACAGGCTCATCTCCGGTTTCATCTCTTCAAAAGGAGCCGCATCCGATGCCTGTATTCCCCCTCCGGCCAGAACGTGAGCCACAGGATTCGTAATATACAAAGGAATGTCATTCCCAACCTTACTCCATGCAACCCGCACCTTACCACTCGTCACCTGTTCGGGCAATTTCAATACCCGATTCATCAAGCAAGAAACCCCAATGGACGGATAGAAAAAGCCCCTTGATTCCCGGCTCGTGTAAGCTAACGTGGAACTCCAGTCATTCCGGGCTGAAACATCCAGAAATAAATAATCTCGAAAACCTATTTGTGTCGTGACAAACAAAGACTGCATCTCCCGGATAGCATCAATCTGCTCGGAAATATAGGCAGAAGTATTCATGTTTATATTAGCAATATTGAACACGTTTGCGAACTTCAAAGAGGCAGTTTTCGAATCGTACCGGAGTTCATTGGCTTTTTTCCGGCTAATACTGACGCCTAAAGACACGTCCAACGAAAAGTCACTAAATTTTCCTTTATAAGTTCCGATCACATCCCCGTACGTTTGCTCCTGCTCGTTCCCGGAATCTATATAACGTCCGTTATTTCCTGCTAACGCGGGAGCCGTCGAAGCATAATATTTTTGACGGAATTTATCGTTCACGTAATCCACGTTTCCACGGGCCTGAACTGAAAAACAATTTGTAATTTTCAAGTTCAACGCGAGGGAAACAATAGCCCGCGTACGTTGATCCCGGCTCGTGATTCGTTCCTGTATCCAATATGGATTCTGCTCAAAATCTTCGGTTGGGGCATGCCAATTCTGCACGTTCAAATGACGTTCTTCACTCCATACTTCAAAATGTTCTTTATATTCGGTTATATCCATTCCCCGGGGGAAGCGATACAGACCAACTAACGGATTCATGTAGAATCCTCCCGGAACAGGACGATTTTTCACGTGCTGGCTCAACAGATTCACATTCCCGTCTATTTTCAAACGCCCCTCGTAAAATGTCGCTGTTTCCCGGAAGTTAATATTGTGTTTTGACAACTCATGTTTTCCTAGAATCCCTTTTCCCATGGTATTAGCATACGAAAAATAAGTTTGCACACGTTCATTCCCTGTCATAAAGGATAAAGAATGAATTGCTGTCACGCCCGTTCGAAAAAAAGAGGGTATCGGGTTACCCGTGGTTATATTTTCTCGTTCTCCCCAACTCTCGATTTCATCACTCATCCCGTAATGATTCTGCAACTTCGGCAACATCATCGCCTTGTCAAAAGCCACACTGGAAGTGAAAGCAACCTCTTGTTTCCCGGCCAATCCCTTCTTCGTAGTAATCAAAATAACCCCGTTGGCAGCCTGTGTCCCGTAAAGGGCCGCAGCAGGGGCTCCTTTCAAAATGCTAATACTCTCGATATCTTCCGGATTCAAATTAGAAATCCCATCTCCGGCATCCCGATTTCCCGCATCAGCCGTTCCCCCGATAGCCGTGTAAGGTTGCTCACTGCTTTCATTCAACATGGGTACCCCGTCAATCACGTACAGCGGTTGATTATTCCCAGCCACGGATCGGTTCCCTCGCATCACGACTTTCACAGCCCCTCCCATTCCCGAAAAACTCCGGTTCACTTGCATTCCGGCCACTTTTCCCATCAACGCCACGATCATGTTCGGATTTTTCACCCGGATTAATTCATCCTTATCCACTTGGATAGCAGCGTAAGACAAGGCCGATTCTTTCTTTTGCAATCCCAATGCCGTCACGATCACGTCGTCCAAAAGAATATAATCATGCTCCAACGTAATAACGAAATCGGTTCTCCCTTCAACCGGGATAATCCGAGTCCGATAGCCAACAAAAGAGACAATCAACGTTCCATGTAAATCTACCTCAAGCGAGAATTTCCCTCTCCGATCAGTAGTTACCCCGTTCATCGTTCCTTTTTCAATAATATTGACCCCGACTATCGCCTCGCCTTGCGCATCACACACGACTCCTTTTACGACAACACATTTTTCTTCCCGAACCAATGAATCAACTCTCAGTATCTCTGGAAAACATTTCCTTTTTCCTGCAAACAGCCTTCCACCCTGTATCGATAATAGACAAAGCAAAAGAACAAATACACGCACACACATCGTAATAAGTTTATAAAATCCATAAAGTTCATAAAGTCAAAAGCCACGGGTATCCTTCAGACTACTCCATCGGCAATAATGCCATCAAGAACAAATCATCCCCAAGGATTCACAAACTTTATAGACCTTATAAACTTTATAAACCTTACGAACTTTACGGATTCTTCTGTTATTTTAATCCTCTCTTATGCAACAAAGGATCCTCCGACGGTTCCTGACCGCAGAATTTGATATACTGCTGCATGGGATCAGCATATCCTCCTTCAGACAAAACATATTTTCTAAACTTGGCTGCCAGCTCTTTGTTGTAAATATCCCCGGAAGACTTGAAAGCCTGGAATGCGTCAGCATCCAGTACTTCGGCCCAGAGATACACGTAATATCCGGCACTGTAGCCACCATCGAATATATGAGAGAAATACGTGGAACGATAGCGAGGTAATATCTCTCTGATCAAACCGTATTTATCCATAGAGGCTTTCTCAAAAGCGTTTACGTCAAAATCTTTCACTTCTGTATTAGAGTACCAATCCATATCCAGTAAAGCTGCTGCCACGTATTCTACCGTCACGAATCCCTGGTTAAAATGTCCACTTTCCTGTATTTTCTGGATTAACGCATCCGGCATAGTCTCACCTGTCTGGTAATGTTTTCCATACATTTTCAACACTTCTGGTTCGCTCGCCCAATTCTCCATCACCTGCGACGGTAACTCTACCATATCGTGAGGAATCGTACCCGCAATCCGCTGGTAATCGCCACGAGTAAAGAATCCGTGCAAGGCGTGTCCGAATTCATGAAACATCGTTTCCGTGTCATCCCAGCTCAACAAAACGGGAGCATCCCCCACGGCCGGAGAGAAATTATAAACCACGGAAACTAACGGCATTTCTTCCTGTCCGTTTACTTTCGTGTAGTGACGGAATTCGGTCATCCATGCTCCTGCTGACTTGCTGGCACGAGTGTAATAATCCAAATACAAAATTCCGAGAGAAGTTCCGTCAACATCTTTCACCTCGTAAGTCTCCACTTGCGGGTGATATAACGGAATATCCGTTCTTTTATGCATGGTGATTCCATATAATTTATTGGCAACCGCAAACATTCCATCCCGCACGTTTTCCAATTTCAGATAAGGAGCCATCTCGGATTCGTCCAGATCATATTTTTGTTTCCGCAATTTCTCCGCGTAATACCACCAATCCCAACTTTCCAGTTTAGACGTCATCCCCTCTTTCGTGGCAATAGCTTGCATTTCAGCCAATTCCTGTTTGGCAACTTTCAATGCTGGTTCCCACACACGTCCCATGAAATCATAGATAGCCTTCGGGGTTTTGGCCATATTCACGTCTACCACGCAAGCAGCATAGGTGTCAAATCCCAGCAACTTAGCTTTCTCCGTTCTCAAGTTCACCATTTTAGCTAACACGGCCTTGTTGTCATTAGCATTGTCATTATTCCCGCGCATATAATATCCCTTGTATAACTTCTCCCGCAAATCACGATTTTGGGCATACGTCAGGAAAGGAATCATACTTGGTTTTTGAACCGTGAAAACCCATTTACCTTCCATGCCCCGGTCTTTAGCCTCGGCCGCAGCGGCGGCAATAGAAGTTTCCGGAAGTCCGGCCAAGTCTTTCTCGTTATCAACAACCAACGTGAAAGCATTGGTTTCTTTCAACAGGTTATCACCATATTGCAAACTCAATTTAGCCAATTCACCATTAATTTGCATCATTTTGGCCTTATCTGCATCATTTAGATTCGCACCACCACGCACGAAATCATTGTAATACAGTTTCAACGTACGCAAAGCCAGAGCATCCAATCCTAAAGTCTCTCGTTTGTCATACAATGCCTTGATCCGGGCAAACAATTTAGGATTCATGTTAATCTCATCCCCATGGGCTGTTACGGCAGGACTGATTTCCATGGCTAATTGCTGCATTTCGTCATTCTTCATCGCTTCATACAGGTTGAAGAATATCGCAGACGTCCGGTTCAACAACTCCCCGGCCTTGTCAAGCGCCACGATCGTGTTCTCGAAAGTCGGTTCTTCCGGGTTATTCACGATAGCCTCAATTTCAGCCTTATGCTGTTTCATACCTTCCTCGAAAGCCGGCTTGTAATCCGCCGGTTTTATCTTATCAAAAGGCGGAGCTTGAAACGGGGTTTCAAACTTCTGCATCAACGGATTGTTCACTGGTTTAGCACCATCCTTACAAGATGTTACTAACGCAGTAACACTCAAAAGTAATATAACGGTCTTTTTCATGAATAAAGTAATTTATATTTAAGTATCATTTCTCTCCACGTCCATAAAAACAAGGTAAAGATATAGATTATCCACTACAAAGCATTCGTTTTGCAGATAAAAGATTATTTTTAGTGTATGCAAAATTTTAATTAACTTCGCCACCAAAGTAAAAATACCAAAATTAATTCAGATATGATAAAACACTCGTTCTTATGTATGGTTGTTCTGCTGGTTTCCATCAGTACTGCCGCATTTGCACAAAAAAGCGGACCTCGTTCCGGTTACAACTTTACAACAATCGTCGACTTAAAAACGACCCCGGTAAAGAATCAACAAAGCGTGGGAACATGCTGGGACTACGCAACTCTCTCATTCCTAGAAACAGAATTACTACGCAAAGGCAAACCGGTCTATGATCTGGCAGAGCTTTACGTGGCTAAAAACGCTTACTTCGAGAAAGGATTACGTTACGTTCAATTCCACGGGAAAACAAACTTCAGCGAGGGTGGACAAGCACATGACGTAATAGACATGATCAAAAAGTACGGAATTGTTCCGGAAGAAGTATATACCGGATTACAATACGGACGAGATTTCCACATTCATGCAGAAATGGTGGCTGCTTTGCAAGGAATCCTTGACGCCGTGAACAAAAATCCGAACCGGCAAATTACTCCCGTGTGGACAAAAGGTTTCATGAGATATATCGAGGCTTACTTGGGTGACAGCCCGGAAACATTCACTTACGAAGGTAAGGAGTATACCCCGCAAAGTTTTGCAGCATCCCTAGATCTAAACTTGAATGATTACGTGGAGTTGACTTCTTACCAGATGTATCCTTTCTACGAAGAAGTAGAACTCACAATTCCCGACAACTGGATGCATGCCCATTATTACAATCTACCGATCGATGAACTCATGGAAGTAATGAACAACGCCTTGAAAAACGGATACTCCGTATGTTGGGACGGTGACGTAAGCCACAACGGTTTCAGCCACCCGAACGGATTGGCCATTCTCCCGACAAACAATCCAGAAGAGATGATCAATGCCGAGATTGACAAGTGGACAACACTTAGCGCAAGAGATCGGGAACGCAAAATGCAATCTTTCGAATCCCCCGTACCGGAAATGAGAGTAGATGACAACAAACGTCAATTCACCTTCAATAACCGCCAGACAACGGACGATCACTTGATGCACATCACCGGAATGTTAAAGGATCAGAACGGAACGATCTACTATAAGACCAAAAATTCTTGGGGAGAAGATCGTAACCCCTTCGGTGGTTATCTTTATATGTCCGAACCATTCTGTCGCTTGCAGACCGTGGCAATCATGGTTCACAAAGATGCTATTCCGAAAGCAATACGTAAGAAATTAGGATTATAATAAGAAATGAAAACAGCAGCAGTTTTGCTGCTGTTTTTTTATTATCGTTAAAACGAATTATCATCCGTAATCGACATGAATTTCTTACGAATCCATTGAGAGATTTTCGTCGTGATCTCCGGACCGGAATAAGAAATAAACTCTTCATACATATCCGCCTGTTCGAAATTATCAATCCCCACGGACAGAACCTCGATTCCTCTCTTCTTTCCTTCCCGCACGACTTCCCACACGTGTTCACGGGCATTCTCCCCGTCATATCCCGTAGCTGAGGGAGCCCCGTCGGAAATCATGAAAAACAATTTATTTTTGGCATCCGACTTGAACTTATCAAAACAATACAGCATGGCATATCCGTCTGCATTGGCATTTAACGCCTGTTGAGAAAACAGTTTCCCCAGTTGCAGTTTCTCGCCCCGATCATGAAAACGAATAATCTCGATGCCCTCATCTCCACAGCGATGCCCATATATCGAATAATATACCACGTTCGGATACTTGTTGAAAGCCAAGGCCAACGCAGAAGAGATCACAATTTGCATGGGTATCTTGTCTCCCGTACACATCGAACCTGACAAATCCAAAAGGATAACCACTTCCAAAATAGCCGAAGGAGCCATTACTTCCTCAAAAAATATATTCCGGTTATATCGGGATTGATACAATTCATCCTCATCCAATTCCCCGGAATCCTGCTCGTAGATCACCCGGGTTCGATCCATCTTCCCGGAAAACATAGCCAGACTCAGTTGTATTTTAGCAGCCAGTTCCTTTGCCCGGTTTAATAAATCATCCGAAATCTCGGCTACATCTGCCTCGAACTCCTCGATACGGTCACAAACACCCAATGTTCCCTTCCATTCCAACTTTGACCGTTCCGGACTCACGTATAGCTGAGTCGAAAAGACAGGCTCTTGGTTCAATGTTTTCCGCAAATCACGAATAACGAATTCAGCCATTTTAATCTGCCTGTCTGTCTTGAAATCCTCGATACCCTTCATCGCCTTTTTCATCTCTTGCAAAAAGAAATGATCCGGACATATCTCCTTCTCTTGAAACAATTCGGTCAACATTTCCGCATACCAAACAACCTCCTTGTAAGTCAATTCCCCATAATCCTTGATCGATTTCAAGATGGTATTCACCTGAAGTACCTTCCCATCATTACCGGGAAAAGACAACACTTCCCGCATGTAATTGCTCTCATCCAGCAGATTCGGATATAATATTTTAGAACATATATAATCATACAAAGCCTCGGAACCGTCCATTCCCCGATGTACACCATCTTCACTCTGTCCACCATAAAATCCCATATAATGTTCCACGGCATTCAATCCCATCGCCAACCCCAACTTACGAGCCGCATACAAATAATAGTGATAACCGGGAAAATCCTTTACGAGTTTCGACTCCACTCGCCGATCCTCAATAAAATGAATCATATCATAATGCATTGGCGTATAGCGCAACTCATCATCTCTCAACTCTGCAAAATCTTTTCCCGTATAAATCAGGTGCGCCAGCTCGTGAACGAAATATCCGAAAAAAACAAATACTCTCGTCTCGTCCGACACTCCCAATCGCAACAATTTCAAATTTAGGGCAATATGCTTGGGATTCATCGATAAACTGGGAACCCGGTTGGAAAGTACCATTTTAGGGATCTCTCCCGTGACATGAAAAGCGATTCTCGCACATACCGGGATCAATTTCAACAAATCCGTGGTTCCCAGATCCCGATCCAGTAAATTTCGTGCCGCGGAAAAATTCCCCCACCAATCCCGGTCGATAAACTGCTCGTCATATATCTCTTCTATACGTCGATAATCCATGTTCACACGTTCAAAGAGTCTGTATTAAGGAACGAGCCACTGTCTCTTCCCCTGTAATCACGTAGTTTGTGAGAATCACCCGCTCGATCACCTCATCCAACCGGTACCCTAACGGGATATAAGCCGCCGCATCCAATACTTGACGAGTCGAAAGTGAAACGGATAGTGTTTCTTTCTGTTCAGCCAAACGTAACACCTCTGCCACCTTGGCCAATTGAGTAGCCGCATCACGAGACACTTTCGGGAAACGAGCCCGAATCAGTGCAGCCTCTTCCTCCGCAGTCAAGTAATTTAACCGAACTTTGATAAACCGATCTTCAAAGGCTGTATCCAAACGCTGCGTGGAAACATAGGCAAATCCCACGTTACCTGCTGCCACGAAAAGCACATTTCCGCCTTTATTATAGCGTTTCCCAGAATCCTCATCATAGATATACGATTGTTGACGATCCAAAATCGTCATTAGGAAATTCGCCGCCACCATCGGGGTACGTGTCAACTCATCTAAGAATATTAACGTTGGTTTAGTCGACACAAAAGCCTTAAAAAACTCCGAACGTACCGCTTTCGTTTTCCCGTCATCCCCGATAATCAATCCTCCCACGAACATCTTTTTCGGCTTAAAAGCCTGTCCCATATCAAAAGCGAAATACTCCATCCCCATAGCATCTGCCAATTCCTTAGCAATGGAAGACTTCCCACACCCTTTCGGACCGAGTAAAAAAGGATACCGCTTTAAATAGAGCGTGTGACATAAAAACTCCCATGTCTGAACGGGAATACACAAACTATCCGAATGTTTCGGCGGGGTAAAAGGGAAAAGAGTAGCTTGTTCGGCTACGGACATATTATTTTTCATATTTTAAATCTTACTTTATTAAGATGTAAAATTAATATTTTCTTGACATCAAACCTTGATAAAAATCAAGCAAACGATATTTACTTTCAATCAATTCGTTGATAAGTGTAGTGATATTCAGTACATACAACACCATCAACCCCATACGAATTACACGACAAAAGATTCCCCGCCTCGTCGTATTTATGATCTTTAAGCACGTGCGCAAGTTTTCCATCTTGATATTCTTCCTCCAATATCAAATACCCCTTGGAATCATAAGAATACTTCCATGTAGTAGTCATTTCCAAACCTAAATATGATGTCACCGTGCTTTCTTCTATCTTCCCGGCCCCATTATAAGTAGCCTCATATTTCATTTTAAGTTGTCCGTCTTTATCAACATTATGAACCAAAAGTAAATTCCCAGAATTATCATACTTGTAATTTGTATGTACCCCAAGAACCTCGTCATTGAGGTAAGAAAGCTGCTGAATTTCACGATCCTGTTCATCATACGTGTATTGCGTCAGGTAATGATCTGTCTCCGCCCCGTACCCGCTCTCTGCTGTCGGAAGAAAAACTTTGTCCTCCACCAATATCTTTCCCGACGCAGAATAAGTATAATCCATCGTTAACCCTTTCCTCCCATCCGGGGTAAAAGCTTCCCAATGCAAAACTCGTCCCAGTTCATCATGCTTGTAATTTTTCCTTTGCTCCACGTTTTCACCGTCAACGTACAAGATAAAACTATCTTCATACCCGAAATCGTTGTATGTATAAACCTCTTTCATCTCGCGACCTCTTTGGTACTCAGTCGGCAACATTTTTACAGTCCTGGTCAATACTAAATACCTTGGTTGGGAAGGCTTATTATCACTTTTCTCGCATGAACAAATTGCACACACGAACACGAGTAAGGTTATAAACTTCTGCATATCTTTTTGTATTTTTACAAATATATGCATTTAAATCCTAAAACGTCTATTATCTCCATAAAAAAAAACACCCCAATTTTTCAATATTGGAGTGTCTCTGTTTTTTATCGAGTTAATTCTATTCCGCCCAAAGCTGAATCAAGTTCAAAATCGTCTGCTGCGCACGTCTCATCGTGTCCAGAGAACAGTACTCGAACTTACCGTGGAAGTTCATGCCACCGGTAAATAAATTCGGACAAGGCAATCCCATGTACGAAAGACGGGCTCCATCGGTACCACCGCGGATCGGACGAACAATCGGAGTTACCCCGGCTTGTTCCATAGCCTTGAATGCTTTGTCGATCACTTCCGGATGCGGCTCAACCATCTCACGCATATTATAATATTGATCCTTCAAAGTCAACGTTAACACACCTTCTCCATATTTCTGGGTCAAAAGTTCCACCACTTTCATCATGAACTGCTTTTTAGCTTCAAACTTATCCCGGATATGATCACGAATGATATAACTGATTTCCGCATTCTCCACAGAACCGTTCAATCCTACCAGATGATAGAAACCCTCATATCCATCTGTATGTTCCGGACGCTCCCAGGCTGGCAGCAGGCTATTCACCTCAGCAGCCACCTGCAAAGCATTAATCATCTTATCTTTAGCATAACCTGGATGCACGTTCCGTCCTTGAATAGCAACCTTGGCACTGGCAGCATTGAAGTTTTCATATTCCAATTCGCCCTCAAAACCACCATCAATGGTGTAAGCGAATTTAGCACCAAATTTCTCCACGTTGAAATAATCCACACCCCGGCCTACTTCCTCATCCGGCGTAAAACCGATACGGATTTTCCCGTGCTTAATCTCCGGGTGCGCCATCAAATATTCGGCAGCCGTCATGATCTCGGCAACACCCGCTTTATCGTCAGCACCCAACAAAGTTGTCCCGTCGGTCGTGATCAACGTGTGTCCCTTGAATGCTGATAACTCCGGAAAATCCTTTACTGTCATCATCAAATTCTCGTTCAAACGGATATCCTTTCCATCATAATTCTCGATAATCTGCGGTTTGATATTCGCCCCACTCATATCTGGACTCGTGTCCACGTGAGCGATAAAACCAATCGCCGGACGATCCTCATAACCCGGAGTAGCAGGAATCGTACCCATCGCATAGCTATGCTCATCCATCTCAACCTCGGTTAACCCAAGAGATTTCATCTCCTCTACCAAGTATTTCAGCAACACTTTCTGCTTTTCGGTAGAAGGGAAAGTCTCACTCATTTCGTCACTCTGCGTGTCGAAACTCACGTATTTCAAAAAACGATCTTTTAAATCCACCTTGTATAATTTTTAAATTTTAGATTTCAAATTTATGATGTCAGATTATGATTTACGACTGGAATCAAATCTTCAATCGTAAATCATAAATCGTAAATTAATCCGCCAGTTTAGCTTTCATAGAATCGTAGATGAAGTAAAGGATGATCAAAATATACATCACGACAGCCAATACCTCAGCACCACTCCAACTGATAAACCAGTCAGCACCGCAATATTTCAAGATAGCACTGATCACACCCATTAAAGCACCACCGGCAATAAATCCGGAAGCGATCAATGTACCGCGTTCACGGCGAGCTTTATTCACATTCTCATCTTTACTACGAGTACCTACATACCAACTAACCAAACCGCCAATCAATAACGGGGTATTCAAATCCAACGGGATAAACATACCTAAGGCAAAAGCTAACGCAGGAACGCCGATCATCGTCAAGATCAATGCCAAAGCCGCTCCGGCAAAGTACAACAACCAAGGAGTTGCCCCTCCTTCCATTAAAGGTTTGATCACGGCAGCCATCGCATTTGCCTGCGGGGCAACCAATGCATTCTCTCCCACGAAACCATAAGTCTGGTTCAATACCATCATAACCCCGGCAATCGTGGCAGCAGAAACAGCCGTACCCAAGAACTTCCAGCCTTCCTGTCTGGCAGGAGTGGTCCCCAACCAGTAACCGATCTTCAAATCAGTAATGAAACCTCCGGCCATAGATAGCGCAGTACAAACCACACCACCGATAATCATGGCGGCCATCATTCCGCTCGTGCCGCTCAATCCGGCACTAACCAACACCAAAGAACTTAAAATCAATGTCATCAATGTCATTCCGGATACAGGATTCGAACCCACGATAGCAATAGCGTTTGCAGCCACAGTCGTGAATAGGAACGAGATGACGAATACAATCAAAGTAGCAATGATCGTGTGTGTCAAATTACCCAACACTCCAAATTGGAAGAACACAAAAGTAGCAATCAATATGGAAATGATTCCTGACAAAATGAACTTCATGGAAATATCACGTTGTGTACGTTCTACCGCACCTTCGCCTTTTTTCTTTCCACCCAATTCACTAACGGCCAATCCTAAAGCCTGCTTGATAATACTGGAAGAACGAATAATACCGATAACTCCGGCCATAGCGATACCACCTATACCGATATGACGGGCATAAT
>ENA-OURQ01002110-OURQ01002110.1-human-gut-metagenome-genome-assembly--contig:-NODE-2110-length-15477-cov-11.126572_pt1 | contig 15477 bp, 12 predicted proteins | sample MGYA00242105_ERZ508999 | MGnify/ENA primary metagenome ERZ508999 (study PRJEB26280, sample SAMEA2338771) | human gut metagenome | biome: human gut; feature: human-associated habitat; material: faeces...
TGCCGCAGCGCATGGCTGTGCGTTCCGCCGGTCAGAACACCAGCCGCGAATATTCGCTTCCGGCGTCCTGCTTTTGCGGCTGCCTGCGGTAATCTGACGGTGAGACGCCCATACGTCGGTGGAATGCCCGGGAGAAGTAAAAAGCATCCGAGAAGCCGCAGGAGACAGCAGCTGTTTTGACGGAATTGCCGAGCTCGAGCAGGCGGCATGCCTGATGAATGCGGAAATTCGATAAAAAATCGCCGGGAGAAATGTTCAGTTCAGATTGAAAGGCGCGGTAGAGCGTGCTTCTGCTGACCCCGAGCATCTGACAAAGCTGTTCGGTATGGAAGTACTCATGATGAAAATTGGAGCGGATCAGAAAAACTGCATTTGCCAGAAGGGACGAAGCAGGAGAGTTGGGCAGACCGGGTGCCGGGGCATAATCGGCATAAAGACCGAGCAGCGTGCGGAGTATGCCATTTGCTTCGTTGCGGTTCTGGTGATAAAGGTCGAGGGGCTGCAGATCGGCAAAAAGCTGTCGGAGCCGGGCCGGGCAGATCGCTGGACAGACGGGCGCGGCAGGGGAAAAGGCGGTCTGATCGAGCAGAGAGGCAGCTTCTTTTCCGGTAAATTCCACCCAGGTATATTCCCATGGATTCCCCGGGTCAGGATAATAGCGAATCGTATCATAAGGATAAATCAGAAAGCTTTCGCCGGTGTGAACGGGGAAAGTTTTTTTATGATATTCGATAAAGCCCTGCCCGCGCAGAATATAATGGATGATATAGACCGGGCGGACGCCGGGTCCCCAGGAATGCAGATCGCTGCAGTCCTGTCTGCCTGTGGCGAGCAGGGTGAGACCGGGCTGGGAATCGGACCCAAAAACAGATGAATTCATAAAGAGACCTCCTGATTTACAGGATGTCGGGGATGATGTCTAAAAACATCCTGCAGGCAGACCTGCAGCGGCCTTTGGGCACATACCTCCGGCATTGTCCTGACGTGAACAAATAATCCATGTATTTGCAACAAAAACCCATGGAAGAGAACAAAAGTGTCATGCTACAATCACGATAACGGATAACGAAAGAGAGGTCAAGGGGTATGGTAAAATTAACGCCGCCGATGGGCTGGAACAGCTGGAACACATTTGGTGAGAATATCAATGAAAAACTGATCATGGAAACTGCGGACAAAATGGTGGAGCAGGGGCTTTTGGACTGCGGATATGAGTATCTGGTCATTGACGACTGCTGGTCTTTAAGAAAGAGAGACGAGGAAGGCCGTCTGATTGCAGATCCGGAGAAGTTTCCCCACGGCATGAAAGCGGTTGCGGATTACGTGCATTCCAAAGGGTTGAAATTTGGTATGTATTCTTGTGCGGGCAACCTGACTTGTGCCGGATATCCAGGCAGCTTCGAGCATGAATTTATCGATGCAGACACATTTGCATCCTGGGGTGTGGATTTTTTGAAATACGATTACTGCTATCACAGCAACATCATTCCGGGCAAATATTTATACCGCAGAATGGGCATCGCGTTGGAAAATTGCGGCAGGGATATCCTGTTTTCCGCATGCTCCTGGGGCGCAGATCAGACGCATGAATGGATTAAGGAAACCGGCGCGAGCATGTGGCGTTCCACCGGCGATATTTTCGACAGCTGGGAATCGATCAAGGATCTGACCAAACAGCAGGCAAAGCTTCATCCGTATCATAGCGTCGGCTGCTTTAATGATATGGATATGCTGGTTGTAGGCATGTACGGCAAAGGAAACGTTGGGTTAAGCGGCTGCAACGACGTTCAGTACAGAACGCATTATTCAATCTGGGCGCTGTTTGGCTCTCCGCTGATGATTGGCTGCGATATCCGTAATCTGAATGAAGAGACGAAGAAGATTCTGGAAAATAAAGAGCTGATTGCGATCAATCAGGATCCTCTGTGCCGTCAACCGATCCGTCTGGACGGAATCTGGAGCGGAGACGATGTCCTCATTTATTCCAGACAGCTTTCCAATGGCGATCTGGCAATCGGTTTCTTCAACTTAAAGGACGAAAGCGTAGTAGCAAATCTGAATCTGGACGAAGTCGGTCTTCCGATGAGCACCGGCAAAACCCTGCAGATGAAGGAGGTCTGGACCGGGGAAGATCTGCCTTCGCTCAACGGAACGGTCCGTAAGGCCTTGGAGCCTTATGGTTGTGCAGTCTACCGCTGCAAGGTCGTTGATCTGTAATGGACACCTGCATGAAATGCGGAAAGGAGTTGACCCAGCTGGATCGGGGAGCTTACCGGAAATTTGTCAACCGGGGCAGTACATCGTTTCTGTGTAAAAGCTGTCTTGCAGAAAAGTTCGGAATAAAAGAGTGTGTGCTGGATGAAAAAATCGAGCATTTCCGGAAACAGGGATGCACGCTGTTTATTTAGCGACAAGACATTGGAATAAAAAGAAACCATAGCCGATTTGCCCTTTTTATGATACGCTTAGTGCAGACGCAAAAAGCGCCCATATTGTCTGAATCTGCAGACAGCGTATACAAAATCAGGGGGTAAGGAGGAACTCATGGGGAACAATTGGAAAATTACGGACACGCTGACAAAGGTGTTCGCAGATGAAGTGCCGGATGGACAGGGGAGCATTCGCCTTTCAACGCTGCATCGGGAAACCGTATCCTGTGTGATTGCATATTTTGGGGCGGCAGACTGGGGACGTTACTGGAAGGTTTCCGTAAAAGCGCCGGAAAAAATTGAGACGAGATTGCGCCGGGTTGAGCTGGTTCCGTCGGCTTATCCGTGCCATAAGGAGCAGGATGATAACTATCTGCGCATCGTACCCGGGATGTATCCGGATCTTTTGCGCGATCTGGATACAGAGGGCGATGGCGCGGACAAAAAATATCTGACAAAAGAAGTGCCCGGACAGTGGCGCAGCCTGTGGCTGGATGTGACGGTAGATGCGGAGCTTGCAGGCGGGGACTATGCCATTGTGATCGAAACGGAAACTGAGGACGGAGAAAAAGAGACGTTAAAAGCAGACCTACATGTGGTCGATGCGTCGCTTCCGCCGCAGAAGCTTTTGCATACGGAATGGTTCCATTCTGACTGTCTGGCAGACTATTATCATGTAAAACCGTTCAGCGAAGAACACTGGAAGATTCTGGAAAACTTTATCCGCCTGTATGCGGCGCGTGGCATCAATACGATTCTGACACCCGTATTTACACCGCCTCTGGACACTGCGGTCGGCGGCGAGCGCACGACGGTTCAGCTGCTGGATATCCGCAAGGACGGTGATACCTATAGCTTCGATTTTTCGAAACTGGAGCGCTGGATCGGAATCTGCCGCTTTGCCGGAATTACACATTTTGAAATGGCGCATCTGTTTACCCAGTGGGGCGCTAAGTGCGCACCGAAGATTATGGTCTGGGAGGACGGCACGCTTCGCCATAAGTTTGGCTGGCACACGGACGCACAGAGCCCGGAATATGCGGATTTTCTGGCACAATATCTGACTGCCCTGACAGATTTCCTGAAAGAACAGGGACTGCAGGATAAAGTCTTTTTCCATATTTCAGATGAACCCGGTGAGGAGATTTTAGAGGATTGTAAAAAAGCGCGGGAAATGGTACTACCCTATATTCAGGGGTTTCATACGATTGATGCGCTTTCTGACGTTGGATTTTGTGAAAAAGGCCTGGTCGATCTGTTTGCACCCGGAACAAACTGCATGGAGCCGTTTTTGGAAAGAGGAATGGAAGGACTGTGGACCTATTATTGCACCGGACAGTGGAAGGAGGTTTCCAATCGGTTCATGGCGATGCCTTCTGCGCGTACCAGAATCCTCGGTGTGCAGCTGTATCTGTATAAAATCAGTGGATTTCTGCACTGGGGCTTTAACTTTTATAACAGCCAGTATTCGATCAAGCACATCAATCCGTATGCGGTAACGGACGCGGGAGAAGCATTTCCGTCCGGCGATGCATTTTTGGTTTATCCCGGTGAGGGCGGCGTACCGGAGGAATCTATCCGCCTGATGCTGATGCAGCAGGTGATGCAGGATGTGCGTGCGTTTGAACTGCTGGAATCGCTGGTCGGCAGGGAAAGAGTCTGTGAAATCATCGCAGAAGGAACGGATGAACCGATCACCTTCAAGCGCTATCCCAAAGGAAAAGAATGGCTGCTAGCCTTAAGAGAACGGGTGAACGCGGAGATCGAAAAAGCAATTGCGATACAATAGAATGCACACTCTGCGAGCATTCTATTGTCATGAATAAGAAGCGCAGGGCGAGAGCAGGACTCTTGCCCTGTTTTCTGATTTTTAAATGACAGGAAATTGTAAATTTTTTCGTAGACGACGAAGAAGATAGGCTGATGGAAATTACGACGAAAGAGTGACAGAACTATGCAGACAGAACAAAAGAAATTCGCAGAGCATCGCAGATTTTTGACATATGCAATAGCACTGTGCACTATCCTGCCATTTGTGGTACAGGGCTGTGGGAAACCGTCCCGAGAGACCTGGCAGGATGTGGATACCGAAGCGGAAACAGTGATTGTGCTGGAAGAGGATGAAGAGCCGAAAATACGGATGGAAGATGTTTGTCTTGAGCTGTATCGGGAAGCAGGCAGAAGCGGACGGCTCGGGGAAAAAGAGACCATTGCGCACATCGTAAAGCAGTTTGGAGAAAACGGATATCCTGCGGTAGACCAGAAAAATAGGGTCGATATGGTGCTGGCATCAGAGGTAAAGCGTTTCTGCAGGCGGGCGACGGATCAGCAGGAGGCACAGATAGAAATTGTTGAAGTTGACTGGAACGGTGGCTTTGTGGAGTACGAGCTGCAGGCGGCAGAAGGCAATCTCGATGTGACACGCAATTATTATCATTATGAAGATGAAATGATGCGCAAAAAGACGGAAGAACATTTTACAGCGGACAGTTGGTCGTATACGGAGGACGGTTATCTGATGTTTTCCGGAATCGGGGCGCTGGATGAGATGTATGTGATGACGCTCAGCGACGTTAAGGAATATGCGGCGCTGCGGGTGGATCCTCTGGACGAAGCCTGCCGGGAATGGAACGAAAAAGCGCTCCTGCCGGTCGGCTATGAATGCAACAATCTGTTTCTGACAGACTGGGATGAAACGGATTTCGGAGAGCTGGACTTTTATGATCTGTTCGATGTTTTTTATCCGCAGATATATCATCGGAAAATCCCGTGGCAGAGTGAGAAAAATGCTGGAAACAGCACAGTGTACGGAATTCCGTCAAAAGAGTTCGAATCGGTTATTCAGAAGTTTTTGAATGTAAAAACAGATATCCTGCGCAAAAAAACGATTTACCGGGAGAAAGATGACACATATGAATATTATCCGCGTGGATTTTATGAGTCAGAGTACCCGGAGCATCCGTACCCGGAGGTGACAGCGTTTCAGGAAAATGACGACGGGACGGTAACGCTCACTGTGCATGCTGTTTTCCCCTATCTCGGAAGTTCCAGAGCGCTCGTTCATGAGGTGACCGTGCGCCCGATGGAAAATGCTGTGGCTGCAGTGCAGTATGTGTCCAACAAAATTGTTTCCTCACTGGATGATCCGGACGACAACTGGTATGTGCCGCGTCTGTCCGGAGAGGAACGCAGTTTATTGTATGAAGAAAATACAGACTGAAAAATGGCTGCCGTATAGGGAAATTTCCCTGCGCGGCAGTCGTATGTTAGGTTTACAGTTCACACGCGCCATTCGTAAAAACGCATCTTCGATGCTTTTCGCTGCTTTGCAGCTCCTTTTGCTCATAAAATGGCGCTCCCTTCGAGGTTTCTTGTGCACAGATTCTCATGCGAGCATGGAATCTGCCCACAAGAAACCACGAGTGAACTGTAACATACGTTGTAAAGTTTTTATAAATTCGAATGGCGACAGATTGAATTTGGAAAAAGTATTTTGTATAATAAAGTTACAGTTCCTGCTGATAGGAATATTTTAGAAATCGGGAAATCAGATAATCTATTATAAGCGGAGCATCGTATAGCGGTGTATCCGGCTATCTTCTATCTTTTCAAGCCAGAATCGGCGAATGATTTCTGTGAGGCAATGAGCCGAAGTTTAAGCGCGCAAACTTTGGTGAATACCGTGAAAATGAACAGAACCGGCAGATGCGTTTCTTTTGCTTTCACAAAAAACTGAATAGAACATAAAAACTGAATAAAGCTGAACGAACCAGAAAGGCAAACGATGGAAACAATCAATACACCTTATGATGATGCTTTTCGAACCTTGCTGCAGGACTGCCCGGAGCTGGTGATTCCATTAATCAATGAACTGTTTGGGACGGATTACACAGGTCAGGAAGTGGTATTGTCGAGTACAAATGAAATCTTTATCAGAAATCCGAATGGAAAAAAAGAGAAGCGGATTACGGATTCCAACATGACGTTGATTTCTTTAACAGGAATATCGAAATACTACCATCTGGAATGCCAGAGCACGCCGGACGGAACGATGGAAATTCGGATGTGGGAGTATGACACGCAGATCGCGTTGTTAAATGCAGAATACAGGGAAGGCGTGCTGTATGTAGATTTCCCTGATTCAGCAGTAATCTATTTAAGAAGCAATCCAAATACGCCGGATGAACTGAAAATCTGCATCCGTGCGGCACGAAAAGAATTAAAATATGGCATTCCGATTCTGAAAGTAAAAAATTACACGTTGGAGGATATTTTTGAACGGCGTTTATGGATGCTGATTCCGTTTTATATCTTCCGGTATGAAAAAGAACTGTCGCAGATCGACAGCGATGAAGAGCGTCTTGAGAAACTGAGAAGAGAATACGAGAGGGTGGCAGAAATGCTGGATCAGGAATGTAAAAACGGACGCATGAGGTCAGTCACAGGTGGGGCGCTATGCGAGCTGTCCCGTACTGTTGTGGAAAAACTGGCGTCAAAATATAAAAATGTGGAAAAGGAGGTAGCTGAAGTTATGGGAGGAAGGGTATTAACCTATCGGTCAAAAGAACTTTATCAGGAAGCTCTGGCGAAAGGAATCGAACAAGGAATCGACAAAGGTATTGTAAAAGGGCTTGCAAACCTTGCAGCGGGCAAATACCAGCGGGGCGAGAGCATAGAGAAGATTGCCGATGATCTTCTGATGAGCACAGCAGAGGTAGAAGAACTCTTAAATCACCAGAAAGAGGCTTGAAAAATGAGACTGTAGTGTTGTTGTACCAATAGAGTTGCCTGTTTGTGAAATAGAAAGCGAATAAAACAATAGAATGAATGAAAAAATCGCCCCATCCGCAGTTAAAAAATACCTGCCGGATTGGGCGATTTATACGTCAGAACAAATTATTCCGCATCAATGGATTTACCCTGCTCAACTACACAGATGTTGGTCTTGCCGGGGTTGATTTCGATTTCGTTGCCGTTGTCGTCATAGAACTTGGTCGGTGCGAAGTCGCTGGTCTTTTTCCAGGTTACATGGATGCCCTTGCCGTTTGTGAAGTAGTAGCCGTCTTTGGTGTCGTCGTGGCACTGGAAAGACAGATAACCCTTCGCATCACGGGTTTCATAATAAGCAAACTGAACTAAAACGTTCTTGAATGCCAGCTGTTTGTTATTGGCGCCGTCCATATGCTTCTGGTCGCCTTTCTGCATACCCTGGAAGCGATAGTACAGACCATCTTCTTCGTTATATTCGAAATAGGTCTTGGTAATCGGGTAAGCGCCTGCCAGATCGATCTTGGTTGCAGGGATTGCACTGCTTCCGTACTGTTCCAGCGTGTTCGGATTGTTTGTGGAAGCGAATTTGAAGTGATCGCTCTGATAGTTCTCAGTATAGGTTTCGGAATAGCCGAGGGCCTGAGCGGCTTTGTCGATACGGTCGCCGCTTGTATAAGCATTATGCGGAGCTTTACGGTCGCTGGTGCGGTAGAAGGCTGCGTCATACAGACCTTTTTTCTGGGAAGGGTCGCTTGCCAGAACAGCACCGGTGATATTATTGGTAGTAGGATCATTGATCGCGTTCAGAATGTAGAACGGACCGCCGATATGGCAGTAAATTGCATCCCATTCTTTTGCCCAGTAAACATAATAATCGCGGCAGCTTCTGATATTGCCGATGCGTTCAATGTTTTTCCAATCCTTGAAAACAGCCATCAGACGGGTCATGTTGCCTTCTACGCTGCATTCATACAGGATATCAGCATTGGAAAGCCCGTAGTGCGGGAGCGCTGCATTTTCATCGGGGATCATAACTGCGATCGGACGCTGATCTGCGAGATCGCCGCTGATCCATTCGCCGGTCAGGTCACTTTTTACCATGCCTTCTTCCGGAGGAACATCCTCCTCAACGGTTGCTGTTTCCGTCTCAGATTCTGTTTCAGCAGGAGCGGCAGTGCTTTCCTGCACCTCAGCTACCGGAACGGTTTCTACGGTGTCATTTTTGCTTCCGCAGCCGAACAGCATGGATGCGCATGTCAGACCGGTCAGCAGAAATACAGCCAGTTTCTTCATTTTGGTTCCTCTCTTTCTTATAAATCGTCGAATGCGGGAAACGGAAATCCATACACAGGATATCCAACTGCCCGCGCGAAAAAGTGTGAAGCGTCTCTGCGTCACACAACTGTAACAATTATAGCGTAGCAAAATTGGTTTGTCACTACATAAAACGATATTAAATCTTAATTATTCCTGTATACGATAAAGCCTCACTCAGATCCTTTAAGAGTTCTTTGAAAGGTGGAAGATAGTCGGGGATACAGGCTATATCCACGAACTATTCTGCTTCCTTCGAATGTGTCTGCAGAATGGCATGGACGAACTGAATTCATGACAATAGAATGCTCGCAGAGCGTGCATTCTATTGTTTTACGAAACTGTGTGAATGCTTCCTTGAGTTATGCAGAAAAATAAATTAAAATAGAACATGGTACTATTATAAAAAGAAATATTTATCAAAAAACAACGCATGATAGAACTGCAGAACGTAAATCTGCGTCTGCGGGCAGGAGGGAATGTGAAGAAACGAAACTGGTATCTGATCCTTGGTATGCTGCTTTTGGTGCAGCTGATTGCGATTTTCTATTTTGGAAGTAAAAAAGCAGGGTTCCATTATGATGAATATTATTCCTATTATTCCTCCAACGTGTCGATCGGTCTGGTGCCGACCGACCGGGAGTGGAAGCCGGGCAGCGAGATTGCGGACGAATTCCGGGTTCTGCCGGGGCAGCGGTTTCAGTATGGGACGGTTACGCGCATGCAGACCTATGATGTGCATCCGCCGTTTTACTATCTGCTGCTGCATACGGTATGCTCGCTGTTTCCCGGAAGGTTCAGCAAATGGTCAGGAATTGGACTGAATATAGTGCTTTTCGTTCTGAGCTGGAGTGTGCTGGCGAAACTGACGCGGCGGATTGTGACGGGTGCGCTGAGGAGCGCGGCTGCGCCTGGTGGGAAAGCGCAGACCTGTGTAACGGCGGCGGACGTTCCGGAGCGTATCACGCGAGTGATGATTTTCGGAGTGTGCCTCCTGTATGGTTTTAACCCGGCGGTTTATTCCGGCGTTATGCTGGTTCGAATGTATATGCTTCTGGCTCTGTGGATTTTGCTCGTGACCTGGCTACATGTAAAAAGCCTGCAGGAGAGAAAACGCGGGTTTTCCTTTTATCTGCCGCTGATGGCGGTTGTTTATCTCGGTTTTCTGACGCATTACTATTTTGCTGTTTATCTGTTTTTCCTGGCAGCGGCAATGGAGCTGTATCTGCTGTTGGAACGTGCAGAGCAGAAAAGCTGGGGGCAGAAATGGAAAGACTGTCTCATTTATGCGACTGCTGTGATCGGAGCGATGCTACTTGCCGTAGTCAGCTATCCGGCGTGTCTGAGCCATATTTTTCGGGGATACCGGGGGACGGAAGCGATGGGTGCGTTCTTCGACCTTGGCAATACGCTTGGAAGATGCCGGTTCTTCGCAGGACTGCTCAATGAATATGCCTTTGGGTCGATGCTGTACGGATTTGTTCTGCTGCTTGTCCTGATGGCGCTGACGGTCTGGGGAATTGGACGGATGAAAGCCGGACGGAAAGCTGTCGCTGCGACTGTGCAGAAATCCGGGCAGCAGGCAGCAGAGCACGCAACTGCGCAGAAATCTGGGCAGCAGACAGCAGAGCACGCAGCCGCGCAGGAAAATTCGAACCGGCAAGCTGACGCTTTCCGCGAATCATTCTGGGAAGCACGGCGTGTTTTCTGGATTCCGGCGGCAGCAGTACTCGGTTATTTCCTTGTCGTGACAAAAACAGCACTCCTGACGGCGGAGGAAGCGAACCGATATCAGATTCCGATCTACGGGCTGATTTTGCTGCTGATGATGGTTATATTTGTACTGCTCGGACAGAAGCTTTTCGTGTTGACTATGAGAAAAGGGACTGCTGTAAAAAGCGCTGCGGGGAAAATCAGCGATACCAGAGATACATCTGCTCCGGAAAAACGGTCCGTGCACGATAAAGCAGCCGGCTATGTGCTTCTGGCGGTATTTCTGGTGCTGGCAACAGGACAGATTCGAGGGCTGGCGGATGGAAAGGTGCTGTTTCTTTATGAAGAGGACACAGAAAGCATCGCGTTTGCGCAGGAGCATAAAGAGAAACCGGTCGTTTATTTTTATAATCCCAACCTGACCTGGATGATCTGGGACGATTCACTGGAGCTGATGCAGTATGATGAAATTTATTTTGCGAGCCTTGCAGATGTTTCGACTGTGGAGGATGATACAATCCGGCAGGCGGATCAGGTGCTTGTATATGTTTCCAGAATGGAGCAGACTGAGGAGGCGCTGCAGGCTGTTGCAGATGGAATGGGCGGTGATGTGAAGATGGAAAAGATCAGAGAGCTGCTGTATTGTGACCTGTATTTGATAGCAAGAAAGTAATGCGTGCTCTGTGAGCATGCTATTATCAGGAATAAAAAGACTCCCGTTCCGGTGGCAAATGAAGAAGGAATCATTCTCCATTTGTCACCGGAAATGGGAGTTTTTTCATGATAATCGTTTTACTCAGCAACGCTTTCCGCCTGGGCTGCTTCCCCATCAGCTGCAGTGCTTTCCGTGCCAGCCGCATCTGTTTCTTCTGCAGCGCTTTCTATATCAGCGGTTTCTTCAGAGGTGCTTTCCGTATCTGTGTCCTCTGTTTTGGCTGCGGTACTTTCTTCTACAGTGCCTTCTTCTATAGTGCCTTCTTCTACAGTGCTTTCTTCAGCTGTAGTTGTTTCGATTACGCTTTCGACAGTGGTTTCTGTTTCTGCCGGCGTCTCTGTCTTGGGAGTATAGTGGCGGTAAATTGCAAAAGCAATCGCAAGTACGATTACTGCAAGTACGAAATAACTGCAGATGCGAAGGAGCTTTTTTCGTTTCTTTTCCTTCTCCAGACGTTCTTTGCGATGCGCTTTTTCCTGTTTATAACGGTCTACTTTTTGTTGGCTCATTTTATGTCCTCCATCAAATTTCTTAGTTATCACTATACAGAATAACTGTGAAAATTCTGTGTCAGGAGGGCAGATTTTTACGGGAAAAAACGTTATAACGCAGATGCGCCTTCCTACAGACACGAAAGTTGTCTGCAGGAAGGCGCAAGCAGATAAAGATTTAACCGAGGAACAGGCCGTACAATACGGCGATCAGGATGCCGAGCAGCGCGCCGACAAACACCTGTAAAGGGGTATGGCCGACGAATTCCTTGAGCTTTTCTTCGTAGGAGATCGGCTGCCCCATCTTTTCCCAGAATTCCATCATTTCATTGATGACCTGTGCCTGGAGACCGGTTTCCCGGCGCACCCCTCTGGCGTCATACATAACGATAATCGCTACAATAGCGGCAATGGCGAATTCAAAGCTGCTGCCGCCGTATTGCATTCCGGCTGCGGTTGCGAGTGCGCAGACAGTGGCGGAATGGGAGCTGGGCATGCCGCCGCTTCCGACTAAACGTTCCGGATCAAAGCTTTTGGTGATACAGGTATAAATCACTGTTTTGATGACCTGTGCAGCGAACCACCCCGTAACTGCGGACATAAAAACCGTGTTGTGAATCAGTGCGTTAAAAAAGTTCATAAAATACCTCTTTCTCTTTGGAAACTAAATTAGGCAAAATGCCATCCCCTGATTTCTTATTTTACACTTTTTTTGTCAGTTTTACAACGTTTCCCATCTCATTTTTGCAGACGGGAGGTTTGAAGACGGCAATACGGCAGCGCAATGAAAAACGGCGCGGCAAGGATGAGCGGATAAGCGTAGCGCAGATCGGAGGCGACAGGAGTTGCCAGAAGCAGGGTAAGTACAGTTCCGATAAACGGTACAAAGAGCACGAGAAACCGCCGCTGTCCGTATAAAAACTGATATGCGGCAAAATACAGGACAGCCCAGAAGTACGCGCCGATGCTCCACAAAATACCGTAAACCGGAAGCATATCAGGAAGCTTTAAAAGAATTTCACTGATTTTGACCGGAAACTGACCCCGCAGAAGATGCGGCCAGGAAAGTCCGATTTCGTTCGGAGAAATCCCTTCATTCGTGCGTAAAGCAGCCGGGGCGGGGAACCAGTATCCTTTTGTCTGATCGATAAAGGCCTGGAGATAGTCGCCCGGGTAAGAAATACCGAGCTGAATCCAGAGGGTGAAATATTTTGAAGGATTCCGGATGATCGCATCGGCATGGTTGTAGGAGACGAGTGCCTTGATGGGATCGGAGATCACCGGATTGTAATACTCCGGAATCAGGGAAGTATCGACTACATCATCGATGAGCATTTCCTGCTCTGCGCTCAGCTGTCGACCGTTAGAAACGACACAGGCAATCTGCTGCAGAGGAATGGAGAGGGATTCTGTAAAGGAAGCGCGCTCAACATGACAGGCAGTGTATACAGGGCCGGTGATGATCAGGGATAAAAGGAGTATGCCGACCTGCACGGCAAACATTTTTTTCCATGTCCGGCGAAATGCGAACAGAACAAACGGGAGGGTGAACAGGAAAATATAAAGTCCGTTTGAACGCAGGGTGCAGACGAAAAAGCCGGAAAGGGAAAGCCCTGCCCAAATGCCCGGACGGTTATCCGGGTTGCAGAGCAGTTCATATAAAAAGCAAAGATATAACAGCATAAATCCGGAAAAAAGAATATCTTTCCAGACGGTTACGGCAAAAATTGCGTGAAATGGAACGAGCCCCCAGAAACAAAAAGACAGAATCAGCCAGAGGCGTGAAGCGCCTGATCTTGCGAGGAGGGATAGCGTATAGGTTTCAATAGCGGCCATAGTGCACATCTGGAACAATACATAACAGGCGATTCCGGTGTTTATGCTTCCGGTCAGAAAAAATCCGATATGGTAAAACAGGGAGAACAAAAGCGTGTGCAGGATCGGGTGGTGGTTACTGAACGGGATCAGGCCGGTAGCCTGGGAAAACTGGCTGATGCTGTCCGGGGTCAGAACACCGGGAAACTGGTACAGAAACCAGAACAGCCAGCAGAAGAGCAGACCGAAGTAACAGAGCAGCTTCTGTTTGCGGGACAGGGCATGCGCTGCAGATATGGCTGGGGGTACAGGACATGCACCGTCAGGCTGTTGCAAAGTGTTTTGGGCAAAACGCCGCTGCTGTCTGGATGCAAGAAACAGCATGGACAGTTCACAGAATCGGAAGAATATAAAATACAGACCGATAACCGCAGCCGCCAGGAATGCAAGTCTGAATATGCGGCTGTCAAAGCTGCCAGACAGTTCAGCGTGCTTTGCTGCTGCATAAAATAAGGTGTAGAGAACTGCGAGAAGTCTGCATATTGGATAAAAATGGCGCGGAAGCACAGAAGAAGCTGCTCCGATATTCGTCAGCCTTTGCGTCAGCGTTGGAGAAAAAAGGAGGAGCATGCCTGCAAAGATCAGGACAGAAAAAATATCTGCCGGATGGATGGAACCGATATCGCATAGTGCAAAGGCTGCAAAAAACGCTGCAGTGATCCGAGTGATACCGGGCTTCTGGAATGAAATTATATTTGTCATAAGATGGGAGTCCTCCTGGAAAGCAATGAATGATTTTGATCTGTATATGGATTCAGTTTAGTGTCAGTGAGGGAAAAAAGCAAGAAAATTACCCGGAAAATGGAGCGCCTCCATTTCCTTGACATGAAATGGGGGCAATGGTACATTTAATGCATCAGACAGGGGTATCAAAATTATGATAATGATTTTAATGGAATGGGCGTATATGGCGACGTTGTCGTTTCTGATGGGCTTTGCGTGTCTTGCACCGTTTCGAAAAAAGGGCGGTTGTCAGATTCATAGCGCAGTAACCTATATGATGGCGGGGCTGCTCGTATTGAATGTGTATGCAGAGTATTTCAGCCTGTTTGCCGGCGTTGGCTTCTGGGCAAGCCTGATTGCCGTTTTTGCTGCGGTCATCGGCGGAATGCTGCTGCGTCGGGATTTGGCGGATTTTTTCAAAATTTCGAAAATACAGGCATGTCAGAAAAAAACGGAAAGAAGCGACGAAGGGATTGAAAACTCAAAAAGCCTTTGGCGCAAAAAAAACAAAGCCGTCTGGCTGCTGTATGCCGGTCTGACGCTTTTATTTGCATATGGCTCGTCGAGGGGCTATATGCACTACGATACGGGACTGTATCATGCACAGGCAATTCGATGGATCGAAGAGTACGGAGTTGTGCCGGGGCTTGCGAATCTGCACAGCCGGTTCGGTTACAACAGCGCTTCCTTTGCACTCAGCGCCTTCTTTAGCGAGACGTGGCTGATCGGACGGCCGATGCACTGCGTGGCTGGATTTTTTGCGCTGCTGTGCGCGTGTAAATGCGCGGCAGGGCTTATGGCATTTTGGAAACGAAAAAAAGTGCGAATATCGGATTTTTTATCTATCGGCGGGATCTTTTATCTGATAGCAGTGTTCCGGGAGATGGTTTCCCCGGCGTCCGATTATTTTGCAATGTTGGTTTTATTCTGGGTAATAATGACCTGGGTGGAACTGTGGGAGCAGGAAAGGGACTGTCCCATCGGGGAAAAGCAAACTGTGCCTTACGCGCTGCTGAGCCTGTATCTGGTGTATGCGGCGACGGTGAAGCTGTCCACAGCGGTAATTTTGCTTCTGGTTCTGTATCCGGCGGTGTTGCTGCTTAGGCAGAAAAAATGGCTGCAGATTGCAGGCTATATTGCGCTGGGACTTCTGATTGCATTTCCGTATCTGGCGCGGAATGTGCTGATTTCCGGCTGGCTGTTTTATCCGTTTACGTTTTTGGACTGGTTTCCGGTAGACTGGAAAATTTCCAAAGGCTATGCGGACAGCGACGCAAAGGAAATCCAGGCATATGCGCGGGAGATTTACAATGTTTATCAGCTGGATCAGCCGTTGAAGCAGTGGCTGCCGAACTGGTTTGCAGCGCAGGCTGGATTCGATAAGCTTCTGGTGCTGGCAGGCTGGGCAGCGATCCCGGTGAGTGCAGTGCTGGCGGTGCTCGGAGCT
>ENA-OURQ01002113-OURQ01002113.1-human-gut-metagenome-genome-assembly--contig:-NODE-2113-length-15465-cov-3.349773_pt1 | contig 15465 bp, 14 predicted proteins | sample MGYA00242105_ERZ508999 | MGnify/ENA primary metagenome ERZ508999 (study PRJEB26280, sample SAMEA2338771) | human gut metagenome | biome: human gut; feature: human-associated habitat; material: faeces...
TGTTCTCTGTATCCATAGAATTGATGAATGTAATAATACGTTCATCTACTATCATATCTTACACATCCACATCCATGATGATCGGGATCACCATTGGTCTTCTCTTTGTCTTCTTCCAGATATAGTCATTCATTGCATCACGGATCACAAGCTTGATCTTATTCCAGTCTGTATGTCTTCCTTTCAGGCATTTCTCAAGTGCTTCTGAAACAGCCTTTCTTGCATCATCCATCAGCTCCTCTGACTCTCTGACATAGACAAATCCTCTTGATACGATATCCGGTCCTGCAAGCAGGCGGTTCGTTCTTCTCTCTAATGTAAGAACCACAATAATGATACCATCTTCTGCAAGATGCTGTCTGTCTCGAAGAACGATATTTCCAACATCTCCAACACCAAGTCCGTCTACCAGGATTGCTCCTGTATGAACCTTATCTACAACTTTAGCGTAATCATCACACAGTTCAAGTACTTCACCAGACTGCATAATAAATACATTCTCCTTCGGAATTCCAAGGCTCTTCGCAACACCTGCGTTTGCTTTCAGATGGCGGTATTCACCATGCACCGGAATCGCATATTTCGGATGAACCAGAGAATAGATCAGCTTGATCTCTTCCTGACATGCATGGCCGGATACGTGGGCATCCTGGAAAATAACATCCGCCCCTTTCATCGAAAGCTCATTGATCACTCGGGAAACTGCTTTTTCATTTCCCGGGATCGGGTTGGAGCTGAAAATAACGGTATCGCCCGGCTTGATCTGCACTTTACGATGCATGTTGGATGCCATACGGGAAAGTGCCGCCATGGACTCGCCCTGGCTTCCGGTTGTGATCAGCACCATTTGCTCATCCGGATAATTCTTCATCTGATCCAACTCGATCAGGGTATTCTCCGGCACGTTCAGATAGCCAAGCTCTGCCGCTGTGCTGATAACATTGACCATACTGCGACCCTCTACCACACATTTGCGTCCATATTTATAGGCAGAATTGATGATCTGCTGTACACGGTCCACATTGGATGCAAACGTTGCAATGATGATCCTTGTATTTTTATGCTCTGCGAAAATATTATCAAACGTCTTACCAACGGTACGCTCGGACATCGTGAATCCTTTTCGCTCTGCATTGGTACTATCGCACATCAGTGCCAGCACACCCTTTTTGCCGATTTCTCCAAAACGCTGCAGATCGATCGCATCTCCGAATACCGGAGTGTAATCCACTTTAAAGTCACCGGTGTGCACCACGATACCTGCCGGTGAATAAATTGCAAGTGCAGAAGCATCTGCAATACTGTGGTTTGTCTTGATAAACTCAATGCGGAATTTTCCAAGATTGATCGACTGTCCGTGTTTTACGACTTTTCTCTTTACGGACTTTAGAAGATTGTGCTCTTTGAGCTTATGCTCGATCAGTGCGATCGTAAGTCTTGTCGCATAGACCGGAACATTCAGTTCTTTTAATACATACGGCAATGCTCCGATATGATCCTCATGACCATGCGTAATGACAAAACCTTTTACTTTATGTGCATTGTTTTTCAGATATGTGATATCCGGTATCACAAGGTCGATCCCCAGCATATCGTCCTCAGGAAAGGACAGCCCGCAGTCAACCACAACAATACTGTCTTCGAATTCGAAGGCAGTAATGTTCATGCCGATCTGTTCCAGACCGCCCAGAGGAATGATCCTCAATTTCGAATTGTTAATATTTTTCAAAAATTTTTACCTCCTGTTTCTTTTCCGTTCAGGCTCTTTATTCAAATTCAATATCATCCAGCATTTCCTGGAAGATTTTTGAAACTGCCTCTAATTCATCATCGTCATCCACGATCTCATATAACGCTTCATCATCACCTGGCTTTGACAGATCTTTCAGGATCAATGCTTCTGCCTCATCGTCCTCAGAATCCGTTACCAGAATATAGCTGATGCCGCCAAGTACTGTCTGTTCCAGTACATAAAACTCAACCATCTGATCGTCCGCCAGTGTAAATGTAATTTTCTCCATAATAAACCTGTTGCAGCCCTGCTTCAAATCACTCTGGCTGCGTCCTTTCCCTTTTCATTCCCTCATGATCTAAATAACCCTGAAGAATATAGACAGCTGCAAGTTTGTCCACATACTTCTTACGGTCCTCTCTTCGCACGCCGCTCTCCATCATCGTCCGATGTGCCTCTACTGTGGTCAGTCTCTCATCCCACATCACAACCGGCAGACCAGTACGCTTCTCCAGCATTTTCTGAAATTCCAGAGATTTTTCCGCACGGTCTCCCACGGTATTGTTCATATTTTTCGGGTATCCAAGCACCAGGATCCCGACATCATACTCTGCGATCAGTTCTTCGATCCGTGCCAGCGTCTTCCTCAGTTTGTTCTCCTGAGTCCTGCGGATGATCTCCACGCCCTGTGCAGTAATCCCAAGCCCGTCACTGACTGCGACTCCAACCGTCTTGGAGCCGTAATCCAGTCCGAGTGCTCTTTTCTTTACTTCTGTTCCCATGTTCTGTTTTTAATATACTCCTTCAGAAGTTCTTCTACCAGCTCATCACGTTCCACTTTCATGATCATGCTTCTTGCATTTTTATAGCTGGTGATATAAGTAGGATCGCCTGACATAATGTAGCCTACAATCTGGTTCACCGGATTATAGCCCTTTTCTGCCATTGCGTCATAAACAGTATCCAGGATCTCTTTTACGCGATATTCCGGATCTGTATTTACTTTGAAATATTGTGTATTACTGATATTTGCCATTCTTTTCACGTCCTTACCGTACAAACTATACTTCTATTCTAATATAACTGTCTGAAAAATTCAATTGTTTTTTGTAATTAATGCTTCTTCGCGTGATTTTTATAATGGCTTTGAAAACAATCCGCTGCTCAGGACCGAGCTTTTGTGCACAGCAGACAGTCCTGACAGCGTTCTTTTCCTGCCTTTACCAAAAGAATCTGATTGTCTAAATTTTCCGTCGTCTCCATCAACATGCGAATATACTCCATGGTATGGCCGGATGCATATACCTTCCCGTCAATCGTCACGCTTTCTTCAAAGAGTACTTTTGTGACGGTTTCGCTGATTTTTTCTTCAAATCGCTGCTTCCGCACTTTGCCGTCTGCGATCAGGATCGCACTTCTTCTGTGTGCCACATCGGACGACACCTGATTTTCCATGACGGCTGCTTTCGTTCCTTTTCTTCTGGAATACTGGAAAATATGCGTTTCATAAAAATCTACTTTATTTAAGAAATCTCTGGTGATTGCAAACTCTTCCTCGGTTTCCCCCGGAAATCCGACGATCACATCGGTCGTCAGGGCCGGATGTTTAAAGTACTTGCGGATCAGTATGCATTTTTCATAGTATTCTCCTGATGTGTATCTTCGATTCATTCTTTTTAAAGTTGCATCACATCCACTCTGCAGGGAAAGGTGGAAGTGCGGGCAGAATTTCGGAAGAGCAGAAAGTGTTTTCACAAAATTTTCTGTAATGATACCCGGTTCCAGTGACCCAAGGCGAATACGCTCGACCCCCGCAACCTCATGCACTGCAAGGATCAGTTCCTGCAGTGTGCTGCCATGATCGATCCCGTAAGAACTCAAATGGATACCGGTAAGAACCACCTCTTTGCATCCATTGCCTGCCAGCGTTTTTACTTCCTCTACGACCTCTTCTTTTCTGCGGCTGCGTACACGTCCTCTCGCATAGGGAATGATGCAATAGCTGCAGAACTGATTACAGCCATCCTGTACTTTCAGATAGGCTCTGGTGTGTTCCACCGTTTTTTCCAGAGACAGTTTCTCATACTCTTTTGTGTGATTGATATCGATCAGAGATTCCTGCACGGCACTGCGTTCATAATGTTCCAGAATACTGACCAGATCTTTTTTGCGGTTATTTCCGATAATAATGTCGATTGCAGAGTCTTCTTCCAGCTCAGTTCCTGCTGCCTGCACATAACATCCGGCTGCCACCACGATCGCATGCGGATTCATTTTCTTTGCTTTGTGCAGCATCTGTCTGGACTTGCGGTCTGCCATATTCGTCACCGTACAGGTGTTGATCACATAAACATCCGCCCCCGGTGCAAACGGCACAATCTCATACCCTGCTTTTTCCAGAAGCTGCTGCATCGCCTCCGTCTCATATGCATTTACCTTGCATCCCAGATTGTGGAATGCCGCTTTGCGTTTTTCCATATTTTATCCAATTCCTTTCTTTTAAGCTTGACAGTCTCCTCCGAAATGGGTATGATTAATGTATACAAAAACACATATTACAGGAGGTTTTATGACAATGAAAACTGTACAGATTTCTTTAAATTCGATTGATAAAGTAAAGTCATTCGTAAACGAAATTACAAAATTTGATTATGATTTTGATCTGGTATCCGGAAGATACGTAATCGACGCAAAATCTATCATGGGTATTTTCAGTCTGGACCTTTCCAAGCCGATCGACCTGAATATCCATGCTGAAGATGATTCCGATGTAATTCTTCAGGCATTAAAACCATACATCATCGACTGAAAAACCACATAAAATTTCGGATTTCTTTTGATTTTGATATTTTTAACTGCCGCAGTTCTCCTGCGGCAGCTTTTTTGTAACCATTTTTCCGTGTCTTTTTATTCTACCCAGAGTGTCTCAGCTGTATCGATTGCTTTTTTCACCATCTCGTCGATCTCTTCCTGCAGTTTCTCTTCACTGCGTTTGATCACTTTGATATTCGGTTTGGTAACCGGATGTTTTGCCACAAAGATCGTACAGCAGTCTTCGTACGGCTGGATCGATGTCTCATAAGTATCGATCTTCAGGGATACATCCACGATCTCCTGTTTATCAAAACCGATCACCGGACGGAATACCGGAAGGGTGCAGACTTCGTTGGTCGCTGCAAGACTCTGCATGGTCTGGCTTGCTACCTGTCCGATGCTTTCTCCTGTGATCAGTCCCAGGCATCCGGTCTCTTTCGCGATGTGCTCTGCGATACGCATCATGTAACGTCTCATAATGATTGTCAGTTCATCATGAGGGCATTTATCATAAATATACAGCTGAATGTCCGTAAAGTTTACGACATGCAGAACGATCGGTCCGCTGTATTTCGACACCAGACGTGCCAGGTCAACCACTTTCTGTTTTGCACGCTCACTGGTGTATGGCGGTGCATGGAAATAAACGGCATCAATCTTAACGCCGCGTTTTGCGATCATGTAGCCTGCAACCGGGCTGTCAATTCCACCGGATAACAGAAGCATAGCTTTTCCGTTTGTTCCGACCGGCATACCACCAGGTCCCGGAATGATCTTTGAATAGATATAGATCTTTTCACGAATCTCCACGTTCAGGGTGATTTCCGGATGATGTACGTCAACGCTCATATTCGGAAACGCCTCCAGAATACGCTCTCCAAGATCTGCATTTAATTCCATGGAATTTTTCGGATAATTTTTTCTTGCTCTTCTTGCATTGACTTTGAACGTATGCTCTCCATCCGGATATACGCGTGCCATATAATCGATCACTTCCTGAGAAAGCTGATCAAATCCTTCATCATTTACTTTCAGTACCGGACAGATACCCACAATACCGAAAACTCTCTGCAGTGCCTCCACTACTTCTTCAAAATCAAACAGGCCTTCGCTCTCCACAAAGATACGTCCCTGTTCTTTTCGTACATTAAATTCACCTTCCACTTTCTTCAGTGCATGGCGAATCTGTTTTACCAGTGCATCTTCGAAGAGATAACGGTTTTTTCCCTTGATACCGATCTCTCCGTATTTGATCAGAAATGCATGAAACATAGATTTCTTTTCTCCTTTTCTTTTCCTGTATCGTAGTTGTTTCGTATATTCACAGTTACATCATATCTTTTAATGTCTGCTGTATCTGCGGAGCACCACAAGCAGTTCCTTTAACTGCTGCAGGCAGTATTCCAGCTCTTCTTTTGTTGTATTCTCACAGAAACTGAATCGCACGGTAGAATCCAGCAAATCTTTTTTCAGACCAATTTCTTTTAATACCGGACTGACCGGAAGTTTTTTGTTGGAAGAACATGCTGAACCGGAAGATACCTGAATCCCCCGCTCTTCCAGTGCATGGAGCAGCACTTCGCTTCGCACGCCTGCAAAGCTCACACTTACAATGTGCGGTGCTCCCTGATCCCCCGGAAGGCTGTTCAGAACCGTATTCGGTATTTTCTGCACTTCTTCCATGAAAAACTGTTTCAGCTCACAGAGATGTGTCACTTTTTTATCAAAATCCGTGTAGGCTTCTTTTGCCGCACAACCAAGTCCGGCGATTCCAGGCACATTATCTGTCCCGGAACGCATCCCTTTCTGCTGGCCTCCGCCCAGGATCAGCGGATGGATCTTCACTCCGTTTCGAACATAAAGGAATCCAACTCCTTTTGGTCCATGCAGCTTATGTCCGCTGACCGAGAGCATATCAATGCCAAGTTTTTTCGGATAAATACGGTACTTTCCATAGGCCTGGATTGCATCCACATGCCAGAGTGCCTTTGGATTTTTTTCTTTGATGATCTTCCCGATCTCTTCGATCGGCTCCAGAGTCCCGATCTCATTATTGACATACATGGTGGACACAAGGATCGTATCTTCCCGGATCGCATCGGAAAACTTCTGAAGATCTATTCTTCCATAGCGGTCTACCGGTATGTAACTGACCTCAAATCCCTGCTCCTGAAGATAGATCATCGGCTGGATCACGGCAGCATGTTCGATCGCCGTTGTAATAATGTGTTTTCCGGCACGTTTGTTTGCCATCGCCGTTCCGATCAGTGCCCAGTTGTCTGACTCGGTTCCGCCAGAAGTAAAATAAATCTCTTTTTCATCTGCTTTTAAAGTAGCCGCAATCTCCATTCTGGCTTCGCGAAGATATTTTTCTGCCTCCATTCCCTTGTCGTGTCTGGATGACGGATTTCCGAAATCCTCCATCATCACTTTTACGACGATGTCACGCACACCTTCGGAACATCTTGTCGTTGCTGAATTATCCAAATATGCCTGCATTATTCTCTGCCCTCCAACTGAAACATCAGAACCGAAAGCACCGCCATACCGGCAGTTTCCGTCCGCAAGATCCGTTTTCCCAGTGTAATCGGGCTGATGCCATTTTCCTGTGCCAGTGCAATCTCACTTTCATCAAATCCGCCCTCCGGGCCAATGAAAATACCGATAGACTGCCCCGGCTGTATTGTCTCAAATATCTGTTTTGTCTTTTCCATGTCTTCCGCCAGCTCATAAGGGATCAGCGTGATATCCAGATTTTTTGCATAATCCACAGCCTGACCAAATTTCACAACCTCGTGGATATGCGGAATGATATTTCTCCTGGACTGTTTGGCTGCACTTTCTGCAATGCTCTGCCAGCGTTTCTGCTTCGCTTCCGCCTTTTTTGCATCCAATTTTACAACTGCCCTTTTCGTTGCCACCGGGATGATCTCATACACTCCAAGCTCTACTGCTTTCTGAATGATCAGTTCCATTTTATCGCCCTTTGGCAGCCCCTGGAACAGATAAATTTTCGATGGCAGCTCACGGTTTGCCTCTTCCACCCACATAATGTGCAGTTGTGCCACATCTTTTTCATATCCGGCAATTTCGCAGCGATACTCTTTTCCGGTACTTTCCTCATGGATGCAGATCTGTTCTCCAATCTGAAGGCGCAGTACATTTTTCATATGATTCAGGTCGCTTCCGCGGATGATGATCTCTTTTTCACCGATTGCAGATGAGTCTGCAAAAAAATCGTACATAATCTTCCTCCGGTACTATGCCTGTTTTCTTGCAGTGACAGAAACCCATTCGCCCTGATGTGTAACTTCCAGAACTTCCAGTCCTGCATCTTTTACTGCTTTTACGACAACGTCTTCTTTTACATCCAGAATACCGGAAGTAATATAAAGAGCTCCCGGTTTCATCTGATGGCAGATCACCGGCGTCAGTGGGATCAGGACATCTGCCAGAATATTTGCCGTTACAATATCATACTTTTCATATCCGACCTGATCCTGCACGGCTTTATCATCAATGATATTTCCGATCATCACATCCATGCTGCCTTCCGGAATCTGGTTTGCTTCCAGATTTTCTCTGGTAGCAGAGATCGCACATGGATCAAGATCCGTACCGACCGCATGACCTGCTCCCAGTTTCAGTGCTGCGATGGACAGGATACCGCTTCCGGTGCCGACATCCAGGATCTCCATACCGTCCTTCACATATTTTTTCAGCTGACGCATGCAAAGCTGTGTCGTCTCATGCATACCGGTACCAAACGCCGTGCCAGGATCAATATGAATGATCATCTTATTCTTATCTTCCGGTTTTACTTCTTCCCAGGACGGGATGATCAGGATATCATCCACATAAAACTGATGAAAATACTGTTTCCAGTTGTTGATCCAGTCCTTGTCTTCGGTCTGGGATTCTGTGATTGTTCCCTCTCCGATATCCACAAACATACGAAGCTCTTCCAGAGCATCTTTTACATTTGCAAGCAACTCTTCTTTATCTTCTTTCTCATCCAGGTAAAAGTTCAGATAAGCGATCCCGTCATCTGCCGGTCCGTCTGGAAGAATATCGACAAACATCTGCTGTTTGTCCTGCTCCGTCAACGGTACTTTATCTTCAATCTCTACGCCTTCCACGCCGGCTTCTGCCAGTGTGGAGATCACGATATCTTCTACTTCTGATCTTGTTTTTAACGTAAATTTATTCCATCTCATAAATGTCAAATATCCTTTCGTATATATAATGCCAGATTAACAAGATTTTTTATTTCAAAATGATGCTACACCGTTTGTTCCTGTACAAAATAGTATGATAATCCATACATGTCTGTTCGTACTTTACAGTCACAAAATAAGAGGTGTTTTTACACACCCCTTATCATAACATCTGTGCTTACTTTTTAAAAGTACTATTTTTCTTCCTTTTTCCGCTTCTTAAGCGTCAGTGCAAGTGCTGCTCCGGAAACAACAAGTGCTGCTGCCACCGGCACAACCGGTGTAGTATCCCCGGTCTTTGCTGCTGTATTGGTGCTGCCCGAAGAAGAGCTGCTGCTTCCGCTTCCGGAAGTAGAACTGGATGTTCCGCTTTCATTTGCCTTAAACGTGATGGATTTCTTCACATCATCTCCCTCACTGTATACCCACTTCTTGCCATCATATACATATTTGCGGAATGTTGCCACGATCGTATAAGTGCCGGCCTGTGTCGGAGTCATCGTAAAGGTCTGTGTGGACTTATCTCCCTTCCAGGTTGTGGTATCCGTCAGTTTCCAGGAATACGGTACATATTTTTCATCATCTGCTGACGGTTTGTAATCCTTGTCATCCACATAAGTAGAACCGGTTGCTGTAAATGTCAGTGCTGTATTTAACTTTTGTGTGGAATTATCCGTTACACCGGTGAATTTCACATCGCTCTCTTTTGCTTCCTGCGGAGCACGCAATGTCTTTACCGATACCGAAACCGGATCACTTGCCAGATAATTGTCGGATTCCGGGATTCTTGTATAAATCTTATAGCTTGTTCCCGCCTTCAGATCCTGCTCTTCACCGTCTACTTCATTGACATAGGTGATCGTGGAAGCTTTCTTCGCCAGTTTCCATTCATCATCCTTTGCCTTTTCCGAATAAGCATATTCCTGACCGGCTACGGTCTTGTATTTCAGATACTGATAATGACGTTCGGTCACTTCCGGCTTGGTCAGTGTGATGCCGAGGGATTTCATCAGTTCCTCAGTAAGAGGAGCCTTTGTGATCTCTGCGGAGATATCATCAACGGAAGCAACGGTGTAGCACTCTGCTGGATCACCGGAAAGTGTCACTTCTGCTTTGATATTCTTTGCTGTTGCCACATCCGCATGGTCATATACAAAAGTTGCTTTTGCCACAGCAAGAACATCTGATGCTTTGTCACCGTCTACGATACCGGAAAATCCGGATAAGGTACAGGTATCATCCGGAACATCGGTCGTACCGTCATACACTTTGGTTGCTTTGTTCTTAGATGTTGTGCTTGTTTTATTGACACTGATCAGCGGTGTCAGTTCTTTCTTTTCGATTTTATAGTTTACGGTTCCGGACAATATGTGATCATAACCAAAAGTATCCGTCACAAGCACTTCATTCAGACTAAACGATTTTTCATCCGGTTTTTCTTTTATATTTTTCTTTGTTACTTTATAACCTTTTGCTGTTCCGTCTTTCAGTTCCAGAGAAGAATCCATTGCTTCATCATAATCTCTCAAGGAAACCTCTGGCGTATAATCTTTTGCCGCACTGACGGTGATAATATCTACATTTTCCAGTTTTTCACCATATGTTGTCGTGAGGTCTGCTCCGACCTTTACAGTATACGCCGTCGCACTCTTGCCCTTTTTCAGATTACCGTCTTCGTAAGTGTAGTTCTGCTCTTTTGCAGTGATGCTGTCCGTTGTTTCCTCAGAAGAAGTAAAGGTAACTGCTTTGATGGAAAATGCTACGGTAGATGCAGGCTGAAAATATACAACTGCTTTTCCGTTGCTGTCGCTCCAGACCGTATTGGCATCCATGCTGACATCTGCACCATTTAATTGTACGTTATCAATCGTGCATACTGCATCTTTCTCTACGGTAAACTCCGATGCTTTTAACGTAAGATCTCCTGATTTTACATCATTTGTGACTTTACATGCAATAGAACCACCATTAAGAGAAACCTGTGTACTTTTGATCGTACCACTTCCAAATAATGTTCCACCTTCTACGGTTGTTTCAGCTACATCAATACTGCCCTTCAGATTTGCCTTACCATTGCTGGTCTTTGCGAACTGAACCTTTCCTTCTCCGCTGATCGTACCGATTATATTAGTCGTTGTTCCTTTCAAAACAATCGTCAGCGTTGCTCCAGATTTTACGATAACTTCTCCAAGAGAAGCACCATCACTTAAAGTTAATGTAACTGCTTTATCTTCCAAAATAGTATACTTTCCATTTTCATTTTTATAATCCACGTTCGGTGTACCATTCGGAGTTATTTTTCCGGCTGTCTTTACTTTTTTTCCAACCGCACCTTTTTTTTGTCCGGCTTCGCCTTCTGTTTGAGGTGTCTGCTCTGTTATCACTGCTTCGCTCTCAATAACTGCCTGTGACTCACTTTCCGGGACAAAACCACCCTTGATCTCAGTTTCTTTGTCTTTGTGATGTTTTGTCTCCTGGTTTTTTGTCTCTTGATGCTTTGTCTCTGTTTCTGTATTTGCAGACTCACTTTCTGTATCACTTGAAATAACCTGTACTGCCTGCGTATCGCCCTCAGAGCTGTCTTTTCCTGCCGCCAGCACAGATGCCGGAACCATGGAAACTGACAGGCTGAAAGACATACATATAATCATTAACTTTTTCAGTAATTTTAATTTCATATCCAACTTACCTGCTTTCACCAAATCTATGTATAAAGCTATAGTTATACCTATACATCATATTCTATTCTTTTCAAGCTTTCTTGTCAACGTCAGAAACCTTAAGTTTCTGTTACGTCATACACGAATCATGTTTCTGCATATCAAAACAGCAAGTATTTTTATGGTGAAAATGTTTCCTTTCCGATAACTTTCATGTACAAAAATGCACCGCGGATCTCTCCCGGGTGCATTTTTTGAATTTCAGCTTTTTTATTGTTCTCAGGGTCAGTCTTCAAATGTTTCTTTTATTTTTTCCATAAAGCTCTTCTTTTTCGGCTTTTCCTGTTTACTATCGTTAATCTTACCGTTGACTGCCTCATCATACTTACGCAGGTATTCCTTTGCCTCTTCGTTCAGCTTTGTCGGAACCTGAACAACAAGTGTTACATAATGGTCTCCGCGGATATTTTTGTTGCGAAGAGAAGGCACACCTTTTCCTTTAAGACGGATCTTGGTATCCGTCTGTGTTCCAGGTTTGATATCGTATGCCATATCGCCGTCTACGGTTGTGATATGGATCTGTCCGCCCAGTGCTGCCTGTGCAAAGGTGACAGGAGCAGTAGAATAAATATTCATATCCTGTCTCTGGAAGATCGGATGACGTTCTACCTGAACTTCAACCAGCAGATCCCCTCTTGGGCCGCCGTTTACACCCGGGTCACCCTTTTCACGAATACGGATGCTCTGTCCGTTGTCAATACCGGCCGGGATCGTCACTGCGATCTTCTTGCGGTTTGTGATGTAACCGCTTCCGTGGCAGTCCGCACATTTCTCTTTTACGATCTTACCGCTTCCGTTACAGTCCGGACAGGTCTGTACATTTCTTACCGTGCCAAACAGGGACTGCTGTGTATATACGATCTGACCTTTACCGCCGCATTTCGGACAAGTTTCCGGACTGGTTCCTGGTTTTGCACCTGTTCCATGGCAGGTTGTACACTCATCCTTCAGATTCAGATCCAGCTGTTTTTCGCATCCGAATACTGCCTCTTCAAAGGTAATCCTTACCGCTGTCCTGACATTGGCACCTTTCATCGGTCCATTGTTTGCACGTCTGCTGCGACCGCCTCCGAAAAGATCTCCGAAAATATCACCAAAGATATCTCCCATATCGCCGCCGTTGAAATCAAAGCCGCCGAATCCTCCGGCACCTCCGCCGCCCTGTTCAAACGCAGCATGTCCGAACTGATCATACTGTCTGCGTTTTTCTGCATCGCTTAACACGGCATATGCTTCCGATGCCTCTTTAAATTTCTTTTCTGCTTCTTTGTCTCCCGGGTTCATATCTGGATGATATTTTTTTGCAAGCTGACGGTATGCTTTTTTAATAGTAGCTTCATCCGCCCCTCTGTCAACGCCGAGAACTTCATAGTAATCTCGCTTATTCTCTGCCATCTTTAATCCTCCACATGCACGGCAACCTTCCAGAACCTGCCTGTTTGCAGTTCCTTATGGCCTGATTGCTGACACAAGGCAGGAATGAACACATCCCTGCCTGTGTATATTGTAACTGTTTAGCATCTTAACAGTTACGATGCAAAAATTTATTAAAAGTTACTTTTTTATACTTCTTTGTAATCACCGTCTACAACATCATCAGACTGATAGCTGCTGTTATCTGCTCCGGCATTCATATCAGGACCTGCCTGAGCTGCTCCGTTTGCCTGTGCCTGCTGCTCATACATCTTTGCAAATACTTTCTGAGCACTTTCCATCAGTTTTTCTTTTGCTGCTTTGATCTCAGCAACCTGTGACTCTGTCATTTCTTCCGGATTGCTCTTTGCGATCAGGTCTTTCAGTTCGTTCAAGTCAGCTTCTACTGCTGTCTTGTCATTTGCATCTACTTTATCGCCAACTTCTTCCAATGCTTTTTCGGTCTGGAATACCATAGCGTCTGCATCGTTTCTTGTGTCGATTGCTTCTTTTCTCTTCTTATCCTGAGCTTCGTACTCAGCAGCTTCTTTGACTGCTTTGTCGATATCAGACTCAGACATATTAGATCCGGAAGTAATGGTGATGTGCTGTTCTTTTCCGGTTCCCAGATCTTTTGCGGATACGTTTACGATACCGTTTGCATCAATATCGAATGTAACTTCGATCTGAGGCACACCTCTTCTTGCTGGTGGGATACCATCCAGACGGAACTGGCCAAGAGATTTGTTATCTTTCGCAAACTGTCTTTCACCCTGTACAACGTGGATATCAACAGCTGTCTGATTATCTGCTGCGGTTGAGAAAATCTGGCTCTTCTTGGTCGGAATGGTTGTATTTCTCTCGATCAGTCTTGTTGCAACACCACCCATTGTCTCAATAGACAGTGACAGCGGAGTTACATCCAGCAACAGGATATCGCCTGCACCGGCATCGCCTGCCAGTTTACCACCCTGTACGGAAGCACCAAGTGCTACACACTCATCCGGGTTCAGAGATTTGCTTGGTTCATGTCCGGTCAGAGCTTTTACTTTATCCTGTACAGCCGGGATACGTGTAGAACCACCAACCAGCAGTACTTTGGAGATCTCGCTTGCTGTCAGACCTGCATCTCTCAGTGCGGTGTTAACAGGTGTAGCGGTTCTCTCTACCAGATCGTGTGTCAGTTCATCGAATTTTGCTCTTCCGACAGCTCCAAGAGAATCTGCATTGACTTTCATAAGTTCTTCTGCCATCTCATCCAGCTCTTTCAGGTTCTCTTCACTCAGAGAGGACATAATCTTCACTGGTTTCTCCAGCATTGTAATATTTTTGCTCTTCTCCAACATTCCTGCAATCACTTTTCCTGCAGTAGATGCCCAAGAACCATTTTCAATCAGACCGATCGTCCGGTTCTGATAATTCCGTTCTTTCAGATGTTCGATGAAAGTTCTCATAAACGGGAAGATATCTCCATTATAAGTGATTGTGGCAAGCACCAGCTTTCCATAACGGAATGCATCCTCTACCGCTTCTGCCATATCCTCGCGGGCAAGATCACATACCACAACTTTCGGGCAGCCTTTTTCCTTCAGTTTTTCTCCCAACAGCTCTGCAGCCTTTTTGGTATTTCCATAAACAGAAGTATAAGCGATCATAACACCTTCTGACTCAACGCCGTAAGAAGACCAGGTCTGATACTGTCCCAGATAATGCTCCAGATTTTCGCTTAAAACCGGTCCATGCAGAGGACAGATCTTTTCGATTTCAAGTGCAGATGCAGCCTTCAGAAGATTCTGAACCTGGACACCATACTTTCCAACGATTCCAAAATAGTAACGGCGTGCCTCACAGTCCCAGTCTTCCTCTACATCCAATGCACCGAACTTTCCAAATCCATCCGCTGAGAACAACACCTTATCCGTACTGTCATAAGTCACCATAACTTCCGGCCAGTGTACCATCGGGGCGAAGACAAACGTAAGGATATGCTTTCCAAGTTCCAACTTCTCCTGGTTCTTAACTACGACTTTCTTTCCCTCTAAATCCAGGTTGCGGAAAAAGTTGGATATCATAGTAAAGGTCTTCGCATTGCCCACAATCTTTGTATCCGGGTATACTTCCATGAACTTCTCAATATTGGCTGAATGATCCGGTTCCATATGCTGGATGATCAGATACTCCGGTTTCGCTCCGTCCAGTGCATTCTTTACATTCTCCAGCCATTCTTCTCCAAATGCCTCATCAACTGTATCCATAACTGCGATCTTTTCATCCCGGATCACATAAGAATTATAAGCCATTCCATTCGGAACAATATACTGCCCCTCAAATAAATCGATATCATGATCGTTCACGCCTACATAAATAATTTCATCCGTTACCTTCATCTTCTCTGCCCTTTCTTTCATGATGTATTTTATTCACCTTGAGTATAACGCAATTAAAAATATATGGCAATCCCGTCTTTTCAGGATTAAACCATACATTCATTCACTCCCGCTCTGTTAATTTCTCTTTCAGCCAAAATCTTTTCTATCAGCTCTTTGTCCTCAGGCGGTGCGGCCCACGC
>ENA-OURQ01002115-OURQ01002115.1-human-gut-metagenome-genome-assembly--contig:-NODE-2115-length-15464-cov-2.424038_pt1 | contig 15464 bp, 11 predicted proteins | sample MGYA00242105_ERZ508999 | MGnify/ENA primary metagenome ERZ508999 (study PRJEB26280, sample SAMEA2338771) | human gut metagenome | biome: human gut; feature: human-associated habitat; material: faeces...
TTGCTCCAGATCTATACGGCTTATTTTTTGAAGATATCAGCCATGCTGGTGACGGCGGCTTGTATCCAGAGATGCTTCGTAATCGTTCCTTTGAGGATTCTCTGCTTCCCGATGGCTGTATCACAAACGATAACGGCAAAACATTTACTTCTCCAACAGGATGGATTGATGAGTTCAACAATGGCGAAGGAATGAATGACTGGATCGCATCACAAAAAATTGCACCAACCACAATTCCTGCCTGGTATTCCGAAAATGCAGACATGCAGCTTAATAAAGATAATACACTCAATGATAATCGGCGCGTTTCTCTTCAAGTTGATTTTGAGGAAAATGGCAAAATCTATAACATCGGATATAATGGCATTAATCAAGAAAAAGGAGATACATATAATTTCTATCTGTTTGCAAAATCAGAACAAACACTGCATCTGACGGTATCCATTCAAATAAATAATCAAACATCCTGCAGCAGCGATATCATCATAAACGATGCTAATTGGAAACGCTATGATGCACAATTTCTGGCCACTGAAACAGCAAGAAATGCTACTTTCTCCATTCAATGTCAGGAAAAAGGAACCCTTTACCTTGGCTTTTGTTCTCTTATGCCTGCAGAAACATTTCACGGTCACGGACTTCGCAAGGATCTTGCAGAAAAGCTTGAACAAATGCATCCTTCATTCTTGCGTTTTCCAGGCGGCTGCATCGTAGAAGGCTTTACACTTGAAACAGCTATGTTTTTCTGTAATACTGTCGGTCCCGTTTGGGAACGTCCAAGCCACTGGCTTCTTTGGCACTATCGAACTACAAATGGTCTGGGATTCCATGAGTATCTGCAGTTATGTGAGGATTTAAAGCTTTCTGCTCTTTATGTGTGCAACTGTGGTATGACTTGTCAGGGACGCGGTCCTTATTATTTCAACGAAGCTCAAATGCAGTTTGCTATCAACGATACCTTAAATGCCTTAGAATATGCACTTGGTTCAAGCCAAACACATTGGGGCAGTCTGCGTGCAAAAATGGGTCATCCAGAACCGTTTTCCCTTAAATATCTAGAGATTGGCAATGAAAATAGTGGTCCTGAATATGAGGCTTGCTTTAATCGCATTCGAGAAGCTGTGCTTGAACGCTATCCTCAGATCATTATTGTCTCCAACACAAGAAGCGAAACAATAAAAACAGATATTGTAGATGATCATTATTACAATATGCCTGAATTTTTTGCAGAAAATATTGATATTTATGATGACTACAGCCGCAAGAATCCCAACATTTTTGTCGGTGAATTTGCAGTAAACCAAACTTATGAGGGACAGCTGCGCGCTGCAATCTCAGAAGCTATGTTTATGGTTGGTTTTGAACGAAATCAGGATGTTGTAAAGCTTTGTTCTTATGCTCCACTATTTTCTCACGTTCATTACCAATCCTGGTATCCAAATCTCATAATGTTTGATAATAGCAGAAGCTATGTTATTCCAAGCTACTATTGTTTCAAACTATTTGGTGCGAATCGCGGTGACATGGTAGTTTCCTCCAAAGAATCCTGCGAAAAAATTTATCTATCCATGCATGGTCTTCCTGTCATCAACGGTGATTGTGGATTAACCTGGAAAAATGCTGTTTTCAATAGTATACCTGTTTTTCCAACAAAAAGCCTGCATGGAAAAGCCATACAGGACAATGATTCATATGTTTTACAGGAAAATGATGCCGATGAATTTACTAATCAGTCAATTCGAAGTCAAATTTTACCTGGCATTGCTCTAGGTAATGATGTAGAAAGCCGCGAAGGCAGCTTTACTGTTCAAATTTTGGCTGAAAAAGGAAAACGAATCGGTGTTGGTATGTTGTGTTCACCAAAGCCATTCAGCTATTATGACCGAACTGATCCGAATCCAAAGGATCCATGGATGCTTTTTAATCTAGAGCCTCTGCGCTGGATTGTTGAAGGCAATACTGCTGCTCTCTATCGCGGCGGCATTTCCCTTACGCAATATTCAGAGCCAAAACAAATTTCACTTCGTTATGGAGAATATAATGAATTTCACTATGAGCTTACAAAAACTGCAGTCAGTCTATATCTAAATGGTAAACTTATCGATACTGTTGAACTGCCGCATTATCAATCTATGTGTTCTGTCACGACTGATACTGACGATAGTGTAATAATAAAAATTGTCAACTTCTCCGAAACAGATGATCCAGTCTGCATTTCAATAGATTGTGATGTAAAATCAGAGTATGAGGTTTCGCAGCTCACTGGAAAAGCTGATTTTGAAAACTCCCTTGACAATCCAGACCAAGTTCATGATACAACAACAATGTTAACTGGTGCTGGCAGATGTTTTACCTTTACTGCCCCAGGTCTTTCCGTCAATGTATTAAAATTAAAGAAAAAATAAGCAATGCTTATCTTAGATTATTATACTCATAAGTTACTTTCTTATGAGTATAATAAATCGAATAGTCTGCAAATCTAAGTGTTTTTTACTTCCAAGCCACCGGGAAAGTAAATGAGCCACCGCACCTGTCACCCTAGTTGACTCAGCACCTGCACGACTTTCTTTATGTTTTCCATATTGACGGAAGAATAATTCATTACATAAGTATTCTCATACGGATTCTCCTGTCCGTTTTGTTCATGCTTTTCTGTGTTCTTTATGTAGTAGCGCGACAGCGGATCTAGCTTTACTCCGCCTGCCTTTGCCTTTTCGACAATCTCTGCCTCTGTGCAGTCCGACTGGATATGCATAAGAAAATGCACTCCTGCTTCTTCCTCTTGTATCGTGATATATTTTCCGATTGAACCGCTTTTTAGCTCTTTTAGGATCGCATCTCGCTTGTTCTGATAATAATTTCTCAGTCTATTTATATGCTTTTCAAAACTTCCATTTTCCATAAATTGAGCCAATGTGTACTGCTCGAAATTGGATACGGTACATGAATAGAAGGATAGTTCACTATAAAAACGCTTTGCCAAATCCTCAGGCAGCACCATATAACTGATGCGCACCGTGGATGCAAGTGTTTTTGTAAATGTGTTGGTATAAATTACCTTACCAGAAATGTCGATGCTTTGCAGCGTTGGAAATGGTTTTCCGCTTAAACGAAGCTCGCTGTCATAGTCATCCTCTATAATGTAGCGCTCTTTTTCTTTTGCCGCCCAACCGAGTAGTTCATAGCGACGACTGACTGGCATGACAAGACCAGTTGGAAAATGATGGGACGGAGAGGTGTGAATGATATCAATCTTCTTTTCCTCTAATTCGTGTATAGACACACCAGACTCATCCAGATCGACATGGCGATAGGTCACGCCCATACTCTTGCAGATTTTACCAATCTTATGATAACCTGGATTTTCCACGCCATATATCAAATTTTTTCCAAGAAGCTGAATCAAAAGACCATAGAGATATTCCGTTCCGGCACCAATGATAATCTGATGCGGTGCAACTTTCATACCTCGAAAATCCCCTAAATAGCGGGCGATTGCATTACGAAGAGGCAGGATGCCGCCGCAAGGCGGGTTGATCATCAATTGAATACGGTTATCGTTTAACACACTTCGCACAGTCTTCGTCCAGATAGTAAATGGAAAAATTTCACTGTCGGTCTGATTGCTGGAAAAATCGGCAAAGTAAGGGGAGCAGGCAATACTAGCAGAGTCATCAAACAAATTTGCATCTGCACTTGTTTTCGCGCTTGTATTTGGATTTGCCACCATATCAATATCTGACACATAAAAGCCACGTTTTGGCATCGAATAAATATAACCTTCATCTGAAAGCTGACCGTAGGCATTCTCCACGGTAATCACACTTATACCCAGATTTTTCGCGAAACTGCGTTTTGATGGCAGTTTCTCACCAGCGCACAATTTCCCTTGTAAAATGTCGTTTTTGATGCATTTATAGAGTGATTCATAAAGTGAATCTGACCCTGTCGCGGTTAAATTATATGTCAACATCTGATCTTTTTTCTCCAATCTGACCTTACTGAATATATTTATTTTGGGGATTTTCTTATGTCCACTTTGTCAGTATAATGCAAGGCAAAGCAAAAGTAAAGCTTTGGAAAAGGAGAATATCACTATGGATACAACAAATACTTCCGTTACTGCAACTGAACGTTATAAATTAAATAAGGAGCTGGCCCAGATGCTAAAGGGCGGCGTTATTATGGATGTTACGACACCGGAACAGGCACGCATTGCGGAGGCTGCTGGTGCTTGTGCTGTTATGGCACTTGAGCGTATCCCGGCTGATATCCGCGCAGCTGGCGGTGTTTCCCGTATGAGCGACCCGAAGATGATTCGCGGCATTCAGGAAGCTGTTTCCATCCCTGTTATGGCTAAATGCCGTATCGGTCATTTTGTTGAGGCGCAGGTACTCGAGGCAATCGACATCGACTACATTGATGAGAGTGAGGTTCTTTCACCGGCTGATGATGTATACCATATAAATAAGAGAAATTTCCGTGTTCCGTTTGTCTGCGGTGCTAAGGATTTGGGCGAGGCACTTCGCCGCATCAACGAGGGCGCTTCTATGATTCGTACCAAGGGTGAACCTGGAACTGGCGATATCGTACAGGCTGTTCGTCATATGAGAAAGATGAACAGCGAAATCCAAAAGCTGACATCTATGCGTGAGGATGAGCTGTTTGAAGCTGCAAAGGTGCTGCAGGTTCCGTATGATCTTGTTTTATATGTTCACAATAATGGCCGTCTCCCTGTTGTAAACTTTGCTGCAGGCGGTGTGGCTACTCCTGCTGATGCAGCACTTATGATGCAGCTTGGCGCTGAGGGTGTATTTGTTGGCTCTGGTATCTTTAAGTCTGGCAATCCGGCAAAGCGTGCCGCCGCAATCGTAAAGGCTGTCACTAACTACACTGATGCAAAGATGATTGCTGAGCTTTCCGCTGATTTAGGTGAGGCTATGGTCGGAATCAATGAACAGGAAATCGCACTTTTAATGGCAGAAAGAGGTAAATAATGACAATTGCAGTTCTCGCTCTGCAGGGTGCCTTTGCAGAGCATGAAAAAATGATTCGCTCTCTCGGCGCAGACTGCATAGAACTGCGTCAGGCGGAGGATTTAAAAAAGCATTATGACGGATTGATTCTTCCGGGCGGCGAGAGTACCGTTCAGGGAAAGCTCCTTCGTGAGCTTGGCATGTTTGACACAATAAAAAAGCAGATCGAGGACGGTCTTCCAGTCCTTGCGACCTGCGCAGGAATGATTCTTTTAGCCTCTGCTATTGATGGACAAATTGCCGGGCAGCCAGATTCATATTTTGGCACACTGCCTGTCCGCGTCAGAAGAAATGCTTACGGAAGACAATTAGCAAGTTTTCATGCAAAAGCAGATGTCGCAGGCATAGGTGCTGTCCCAATGACCTTTATCCGCGCACCATACGTTGTAGAAATGGATAAGGATGCACTTGCTTCTGGTAATGGTCAAATCCTTGCCGTTGTGAATAACCGTATCGTGGGAGTACGCTACAAGAATCAGTTTGCATTTGCATTTCATCCGGAATTGGATCCAGACACACGCATTCATCAGGCGTTTCTTGACTGCGTGAAAGATTCTATCAAAGTAGCATAAAGTGAAAATTCACTCTTCTCCTTCCTCACCAACAAAATGAGCGATTCCACCAATCTTTTCCCACACAGAATTCGATTGGGTTCTCACAGTTCCATAGTCTAACAGGCTCATCTGGTTATTCAATGTGACAATTTCAGTGATCGCATATCCGCCGTTTCTGCTATCCTCTTTTACAACAAAATCATCATATAGGATGCGAAGCGGCGAATGCTGAATTGCTGCCTCGTAGCCAACCTGAACATTATAATCAGCCAAACGCCAAACAGTGAGTGCCTGATAACAGTATACACGGTCTGCACCATGGTTTAATGCATATTCGGCAATTGTCTTTCGCGGCATCTCCCACACGCGGCTTGGCTCAAATTCATACAACATTCCATCTTTTTCATAGGCGAAAAATGATTGATGGCAAGTCTTTTTTATATTATCACCCATATCATATCGTCCGGCAATCCAAAATCCACTGGCCGCCTTAAAGCCAACCTTTGGATTTTCCCACACTGTAAATGTAGCTACGCGTTCCTGCTGTCCCCTTGCAATATCCGGCACCACACGTTTGCCGCGAAGCAGCCACATCTTTGGATTTCCTTCGCTTATTTCCCAGTTTCCTTCTCCTCGTCTGTCAAAATAAAAAATGTCGTATGATTCTAGCTCTGTCTTCTCATCTTCTGGAAGTATGGATAAAAGTTGCTCCTTCGCCTCCTCATTTGAAAGCTGTGAAAATTCTTTTTCTGGCAGATTCATCATATATTTGCCATGTACTGGCCAGATGGAAATTGCTATACTGACAAGCGCTGGTAAAAGTGTCATGCCCACGAGTGGAATTAAATAACCCCAAATTTTTTTCCATGAAAATGGCTCAATTCCAGCGTAAGATTCCTCCTGCAAAATACGCTTGATCTTCCATGTTTTGATAATAAACAAAATATCACAAATTTTAAGTGCAATCACTCCAATTATAATAAGAAAGCCCCACGTACCATTTACATTTATATTGACACTTTCCTTTGGAAATCCATGAATCGCGTTAAGAATCAATATCAGAAGGGTCTCTGCGCAAATATAGACCTTAAGCACCCATGCAATACTGCCATCGTCTTTATTTAATTCTGTTTCTACTGCTGCATCTAAATAATTTGCCATCATCATAAGAACAATTCCGGAAGCAATCATGTTTCCCACTCGCAAGATTGTCTGCAAAATTGCATACGGCTGTGTCTGTGCCAAGACAGTAATCGGCATCAGTAAGCCCAATCCATATGATGCATAAAACGCCTTGCGAAATGACTTGCTGATTGTTCTCATGCGATATAAGGAAAATATCATAATATATGTTCCTATCCAACTGATCGCATCTGGTCGCATGTTATTGACATCTGGCAGCCAGATTAAGAAAATTCCAATCCAAAGGACGGTAAGCATCTTATTAAAACCATTGTTGGAATCGTATGGATGCGCAAGCATAAGTTCATGCGCAAGCTCATTTGCATCACCCATGCGACTCACCGCCTCTACATAAGCTGCGCTCTCATTCATTCCCTCGTCCATGAGCTCAAATGCCTCGTCCTCAATGTGATCTTCCATCTCCTCACGAACCATCTTTTTTTCTCTCAAGCCAACAATTTCCTCTGTTACCCGGTCAAGAAAGGCATTCATCTTTTCTATATGTCCATTATCTGTCTGATTAGCACCATTCATCCCCATACCACTCATAAAATCACCTTCCCTTTCCTCATATACTTTAGATCAGAAATATTCATCAAAGCGCCATGCCACTTTTTCGCATATTACGCATTTTGCAGCTGCAGCACCTTTCCTACTGCTCCTGCATATTCCTTCCATTCCTCTTTCTGTCTGTCCAGCTCTTTTCTCCCTTTTTTTGTAATCCTATAGAAGCGGCGCTTTCTCGCTGAGCTCGTATCCTCCCAATATGCTTCCAGAAAGCCATCCTGCTCCAGCACATGAAGAATCGGATAAAGTGTTCCTTCTTTCAGGGAAAAAACTGTTTCAGAACGCTGCTCCAATTCTTTAATGATCTGATAGCCATACATTTCCTTCTCCTCAAGCACACCAAGTACTAACATAGATGTGCTTCCCTTTACCAATTCTTTATTAACGCTCATACTCCTTTCCTTCTTGAATAAACTTCGCAGCCAATACCTAGTATATCTATGTATAGATTATCATGGTATATGGTTGCTGTCAAGTTTTTTTCACTTTATTACATTTTCGTTACTGAAATCTCAACCTGCTTAAACGGTATTTCAATTCCTTCCTCATCAAATGCCATCTTAATATTTTCTGTTAGGCGCCACTTTGCATTCCAATATTCTGATGATGAAACCCACACATGAAGTCCTAAATTTACGGAGCTTTCGGCAAGCTCTGACACAAATACATTGACGGGATTTTCCGGATCTCTTGCAGGATCATTTTCTCCCAGACGGATCAGTACTTCCTTTGCCTTTTTTAAATCGGACTTATATCCGATTCCCACAGATAACTCAAGACGCCTCTTTCCCGTTGCTGTTACATTGACAATACTACTGTCTATCAGCGTACCATTTGGAATCACAATAAGACGATTATCTGCTGTAATTAATTCTGTATATACCAGACCGATTTCCTTTACTGTGCCTTCTGTATTTCCCTGCACAATGTAGTCACCAATGACAAACGGCTTCATCAGTAAAATCAACACGCCTCCTGCAAAGTTAGAAAGGCTTCCCTGAAGCGCAAGACCAACTGCAACACCAGCAGATGCTACAAGTGCAGTCAGCGATGTTGCCGTCAGTCCTACCGTCTGCAACAATATGCCCAACATGCAAATATAACCAAGTGCATTGATCACGTTGCAAAAGAAGCGGCGCACAGTCACCTCCATGCCATGACGTTTTAATGCCTGATCGCATAAGCTTACTATCTTTTTAATCAGCTTTCTGCCGCCAAAAAAGATCACTAATACTAATGCAATGCGAAGCAAATAGTCACATACAACCGGCACATACCTCTCAAACATTTCTTTCCATGAAATCTGGCTTAGCTTTTCCACCTTATCGCCAAGCTCATTTGCCAGAAATTCCATGCTTTCAGGCTCCGTTTCCTCAACTGCTGCAGTTGCTAAATCTAAAGTTAAAATTGAGCTTAAATCATTGAACCAATTAAAACACTTCATTGTCTTCTCCTTTCCTGCTGCTAACAAAAATATATCATATACTTCACCAAAATGCCAACAGGCAGAGGAAAATCTATTACGATTTCCTCTGCCTGTTTTTTTAATTACTCTGCATTATCCAGCAAAAAGCGCATTCTTTCAGTCTCTGTACTTCCACCTGCTGCACCATCTTTTGTAAAATTCATTTCATAGCGGTCTGCATCGCAGTATGGCTTCCACTCTGGAAGCTTATTTTCATTATAATCATTTCCATTTGGATTGCCAGTTTTTATAAAGTTGACAAAATAGCTGCTGATCTGACGCGCCAGATCATAGTGATGACCGTCAAATGGTCGCCAACATTTGGCAAGTGTCTCAAAGAAGAACCATAAATCACACGAGTGGAATGTGCCTGCATTGTCCCATCCTGGAATATCAGCATCAAAACGGTAATAATAGCTGTTTTGATTACAGCCTGTAGCTTTTCTCGATAAAAATGCTCGCTTTACGCTGTACTCAATTCCACTGACAGGTGAAAAGCCCTCTGGTGTCTGCTTTTTATTTTCTTCAAATGACAAAAACTGTTCTGCCTTATCTTTAAAAAGTTCCTCTGCCTTTTTTAAAAGCTGTTCGCCGTCCTTAGCTTCAATATGATTTAAGAACTCATCTGATGTGTTTCCTGCCATAAGAGGCACTAAAAGGCTTCTTCCTTCAAGCATCTTTTTGTACGGGTCTTCCTTGCAGAATACACCGTCAACCACAGTATACATACGCGGATGATCCTTAGCAAAATCAGAATACTTATCACGAATCTCAAATGCATCAAGTGCTCTTGCTTCCTCTAAGGTTTTTACGCCAAGAAATTCAAAAAAGTCTTTTCCGATCTGCTCTGCCGTAGCTAAAGGTGTCGGTGTGCCAAAACGTGTCTTTTCATAAGGACTTCCAATCATACCGCTCATCACAAGCGCACCGGAAATTTTTCCTTCATTTTCTTCACATGCGAGCTGCGACATTACGCTTGCACCGCCTGCCGACTGTCCGGCAATTGTAATCTTATTTGGATCACCTCCGAAATTAGCAATATTTCTGACAACCCACTCAAGACCTGCCTTCTGATCAAGGCTTCCGAAATTGGACGGTGCTTCTGGCTGCTCTTTTGTCAACTGAGGATGTGACAAAAAGCCAAATACATTCACACGATAATTGACGGTGACAACAACAACTCCCTGTCTTGCAAGGCGCTCTCCGTCAAACTCCATCTCCCTTGTATAGCCCCATTGATAGCCGCCTCCAAAATACCAAACAAGAACTGGACGTCTATCATCCACGCTTTTTGCTCCTGTCCAGATATTTAGATACAGACAATCCTCATCCATAGGCACATCCTGATCAACATGCCACTCTCTATTGTATAGAGAATCACCTATGCCTGGCGTATCCTGCACAGAAATCGGTGCAAAGCGTGCACAATCCTTTATTCCTTCCCAATTCTCACACGGCTGAGGTGCGCGCCAGCGATTCTTCCCTGTAGGCGGTGCAGCAAACGGAACACCGCGAAAAGCTGTGATACGCGGATCGGCTGCCTCAATACCGCGCACCAGACCATTTTCTGTTTTTGTTTGTCGAATCATTGATCTTCTCCTCTCTAAAACGCTATGATGATTATAACGCTCTTTCACAGAAAGTACTAGTGCTCCAGATAAAAGCCCTTCAGTGAGCCCTTTCCTTCTCCCTTAAATGTAAAATAAAGTGCCTGCACACCATCTGGCATTTCAACTGGTGTACTATAATGTTTCCATACATTCGTGTACTCTACTGGAATCTGTGCTAGCACTTTGCCATCCCATGCAGTTTTTACTTCAAAGCTTCCCTTTATATAACCACGAACATCAATCGAAATTTGATGAATGTTCTTCATATCAAAATATTTGAAGCCAACTGTTGTACCATCCACAATTGCACCAAGATATGCCGGATCCTCATCACCATCTCTTCCATCCTGCATGATCTTAGGAAAACGTTCATCTACATAAATAGAAGGCTCATTTGTAAATAAGTTGCATGCCAAATACGCTGGATAATAGCCCTCTCCAACTAGTGGTCCGCCATTTAATCCACATGAAGTAATCTCTGCCTGGAAAATACTGCCATCTTCACCAAATGTCAGGCGCTCTGCACATCCCTGTCTGCTGTACCACGTACCGTTTGTATGTCTGTGATAGAAAATATACCAGTCATCTCCAATCTGAACCATACTTCCATGATTGTTTGCACCATATGCAGTTGGCATATCTGCCGGCTTATATGTATCAATATGAAGGTCACAGTTACTTACAATCACGCCGCCATACTTAAAGCCGCCCGTAGGCTCCTTGCTCGTCGCATAGCAAAGCTCATGCATAACCTCAGACGAATAAATAAAGTAATATGTGTCGCCTCTCTTTCTAATAGACGGAGCCTCAAAAAATGCGTGACCCTCATATGGCGTATCCTTGCTGTACTCACTTCCCGGCACAATAATTTTCGGTGCTGTCTTCACAGTCAGCATATCTTTATCAAGGATTGTCACCATCGCGCCGCTTCTCGACTTATCCCCAATTCCGCAAAAACCTGTATACAGATAGGTCTGATCTTTCTCTGTGATTACACCTGGATCAAACTGTGGCTCATCTGTTTCTTTTTCACCAAGACGCGTGCCATCTGGATAATGAACATATCCTAAAAATTCATATTTTCCTGCTGGTGTATCACAAACTGCAACTGATACAACCGGAAGCTTATCAAGCACGTAGAATAAATAATATCTTCCATCTGGTCCAACTGTGACATCAGGTGCGTACAGACACATTGTTCCATCTGGATTTTCCGGATCCTGTGTCTTTTTATAAATCACGCCCTCATATCGCCAATTTCCCAAATCATCTACTGGAGCAGACCAGCATACATAATCCCCCATACAAAATACATATCCATTGTAAAAATCGTGTGATCCGTAAACATACACACGTCCATTAAATACATAAGGTTCTCCATCTGGAATATATTCCCATGACGGAAGATATGGATTAAATGCCTGTTTTTTCATACTGTAATACCAACCTTTCTTAATTTTATTTCTTTCACAAAATATCACTCGATCATGATTTTTCCACACAATCACTTTGAGGCTTTGCCATAAACAAAAACCACTTCCCTGCCCTTGCTATCTCTAAGAATCTGTTCGCTCTGATTCCACATATAGGTCTCTAGCGTATATGCACCATTCTCATACGCATATCCATCACCGTCATCTGTATATAGCTCATAGCTGCAGTCTTTTTGGGCATACACAACAAATGTAAGATTACCTGACATTACTGTCTCTGCCGTACTATTCGCTGACTGCTGCATTGGCAAAATACTTCCTTCCTTTACAAACAATGGTATACGCTCAATCGGTGCCTCTGCCTCGATCCACTGACCACCCTCATAATACGTATTTGTCCAAAAATCATACCATCCGCAGCCTTCTGGCAAATATACATTACGAACTTTACTCGGATTTTCCTGCTTTTCTGCTCCTGTCGCACTTTTCTTATAATACATGGTTTCTGTCACCGGACATACCATCAGGCTCTCTCCAAATAAATATTGATCTGTAATCTCAAGTGCCTTAGCATCTTTTGGAAAATCAAAGGCCAACATACGAATCATAGATGCGTCATACAACCATACCTTTCCTGCTGTCGAATATATATAAGGAAGAAATTCATACCGAAGCTTATTTGCTCTAATCATAGCCTGATAAAATACACCATCTGCTCCCTTAAAATTCCACAGTTCACGTCGACAATCCGTACCATGTCCTCTAAATATAGGAAGAAAACAGCACCATTGATACCATCGCGTATATAGTTCAAGATATGCTGGATCCTCCACGGTATCATCATACTCACCATCCCAATACCAGTAATCTCCTCTTTTTACAAAGAACGCACCGATATCTGCCGTCCAGTATGGAAATCCACTAGCACAAAAATTCAGTCCCGCTGGAATCTGACGCCGAAGAGTCTCCCAACTGGCTGCAGTATCTCCTGACCACATAACAGCACCATATTTTTGTTGACCTGTCCATGCACTTCTCGTAAGATTAAAGACACGCTTATCGCTGCCTTTTTCCTCACTTCTTTGTCCCTCATAGATAGCTCTTGCATGCTACAGTGCAAAGTCATTCGTATGCTCCTCTCCAAGATAATCTCCTGCCGTCCTCTTATATTCTTCATACTGTAAAGCTGGCTCCACGCGTTCTGTATGACTCCATTCAGGTGTAAATGGCTCACTTGAATCACACCACCACGCATCTACACCATACTGATATAATCCCCGTTTTGCCTGTTCCCAGTAGCATTTTCTTGCCTGCTCAGTCCTTGCATTATAAATATCTGAAAATGGAAGCAGCAAATTCTTTTCTTTCATTTCTTTGTGATTTTCACACTTTGGATCCATATTCGGCCAAATTGAAATCATAAAGTGAACATCCTCATCATGAAGTGTCTGAATCATGTTTGATGGATCTGGAAAACGGCTGTGATCAAAACTCTTTTGTCCCCACATTCCGTCCTCCCAGGAACACCAGTCCAATACAATACCATCCAAACCAATACCACGCCTTCGGTATTCTTTGGCTACCTGACAAATTTCCTTCTGAGACTCATAGCGCTCCTGTGACTGCAGATAGCCAAATGCCCACCGTGGAAGCATTGATGCCTTTCCCGTAAGCCTTCTGTACTCACGTACAACACCATCCATTCCTTCACCATTGATAAAATAGAAATCAAGCTGGGGTACTGCTTCAGTATATAAATATGAACCGTACTCTGTATCGCTAAAAATCATTGTACTCGATGTATTTATTAAAATGCCATATCCAAGACTTGACACCAAAAGCGGAATCGCAATCTTTCGATTTGCCTGATGAAGATACACCTGATGACCGCGAAGATTAAGAACACCCTCCTCATGCTGGCCAAGTCCGTACAGTGCCTCCCCCTGCTGCCACTCAAAATGCATCCTAGTATGATATAATTGCTTATCGGGCACACGAACTGCATCCTTTACAAATGTTTTCACACCGTCTGCTGTCTGAATATGCGTGGTCTGTCCTGCCTGCTCCACACGATAGGACTGGAACGCCTCCATCGTTCGACTATCTTTCTTGCGTTCTTTCAAAAGCAATGTACCATCTGGCTTATAGTAAGAAATCGAGGACGAAGCCCGATCTATTTTTATTAAAAGACCCGTCAGCTGCATACAGACAATATTTTCATCCACAGTAAAATTCCACTGTACAGAACCATCCGTCTTTGTGCTCCAGCCATTCTTCTATTTCCCCGTTTTCTTCCTTCACGCAAATAATTCTTACAACACAATTTGATACTGGTATCAATCGAACCTTAGCTGCCTGTGATATCAAGAGTAATGTGTTTTTCTGCCTGACCACCTTTGTGATAAAATTGCTTGCCCTGGACTTTGCTGTTAGCATATCATTGCCTCACTTAATATACACGCACCGTCACTACTGAGCATGCCGGTACCACAAACTTCACACCGCGCTGTGTCAGCTGCACATCAAGCGGCTTCTCATATAAAACCGGTTCTTTTCCAAACTCATTGTAATCATTTAATCCGCCGTGAAGAATAAAGCCCTCTGCCTTTTTAGGTGTCTCCTCCATCAAAACAGCTTCGATAGTCTCCTCACCATCAAGTGATGTATTGACAAGTGTTATAGTAATTACGCCATCTTTATCCTGTGATACTGACTGCTGAATGTTATCCATCTGATACTTATCATTTCCTACCTTCTTTGTCTCAGTCAGGCAACTCTCAAGAAGCTCGGCTCCCTGATGGAAACGATACATATGAAACACATGGTAGGTCGGTGTAAGAATCATTTCTGGTCCATCTGTTAAAATAACTGACTGAAGCACGTTTACAATCTGTGCGATACATCCCATCTTCACACGATCACAATGGCGATTGAAAATATTAAATGTAGCTCCTGCTACAAGTGCATCTCTCATTGTGCTTTGTTGGAACAAAAATCCCGGATTTGTTCCCGGCTCTACATCATGCCAACAGCCCCATTCATCCACCATCATACCGATTTTTTTATCTGGGTCATACTGATCCATAATTGCACCATGTCTGTAAATCAACTCATCCATGCCGAGCGCACGATTCATTGTGTACCAGTAATCATCTTCTGAAAAGTCTGTCGCACTTCCCTTATGTGGTCCCTTTTCTGCGCCGCAATAATAATGAACAGACAGACCATCCATCATGCCATGTACTTCTTTTGGTGCCGGCTCTGCAAAACATTCGCGAAGCACCACCTCTGTCCACTTATAATCATCAGCATTCGCACCGCCACAGATACGAAAGATCGGTGCATTGCTGTCATATGTTCTCACATATGTCTGATAACGGCGATAAAGATCAGCATAGTAAGCAGGTGTCATATTTCCGCCGCATCCCCAGTTTTCATTTCCAACTCCAAAGAAATCCAGTTTCCATGGTTTCTCATGTCCGTTTTTCTTACGGAGGTCAGCCATCGGAGAAACACCCTCGAATGTGATATATTCTACCCATTCAGACATTTCCTGAACTGTTCCGCTTCCCAGGTTACCATTAACATAAGCTTCGCAGCCAAGCTGCTCACAGAGT
>ENA-OURQ01002150-OURQ01002150.1-human-gut-metagenome-genome-assembly--contig:-NODE-2150-length-15292-cov-7.153311_pt1 | contig 15292 bp, 15 predicted proteins | sample MGYA00242105_ERZ508999 | MGnify/ENA primary metagenome ERZ508999 (study PRJEB26280, sample SAMEA2338771) | human gut metagenome | biome: human gut; feature: human-associated habitat; material: faeces...
GCTGGATGAACTCCCAGTGATCCGAAGCCTCGTCGTCGCTGATCACGGGCGGCACGAGCCCGTCAATCGAACCGATTCGAGCCAACGTTTTCCGGCAGGACACGATTTCCGGCGCGCATATCGTCAAGAATCGCTTCCTCAAACGCGTTTTGGTTGAACTCGGTCTCGATACAGACGAAGTCTGGAGTGATCTGATTGCCCACGACGGCAGCGTGCAACACCGCACGGATTTGCCGCAGCAGGTCAGAGACGTATTTAAGACGGCTCAGGAAATCGATCAGCGCTGGATCATTGAACTGGCAGCTGATCGCCAGCCCTATATTGACCAGGGCCAGAGCGTCAATCTCTTTTTTGCGCCCGACGTGCCGATCGGTTATCTGCACGCCTGCCACTTTATGGCTTGGAAGAAGGGGCTGAAGTCTCTTTACTACTGCCGCAGCGACAAGCTGAGAAAAGCCGACAAGGTCGGCCAGGTTGCCGTCCGTCGGCGTCTTGAGGACGAAATTGATATGCGGGCTGTGGCCGACGACACCGGCTGCCTTGCTTGTGAAGGATAAGAAATGCAGAAAAGCGCACTGAAACTCGCGGGCAACCGCAATTACTTCAAGCCCTTTGCCTACCCGTGGGCCTACGATGCGTTCGTTCAAAGCGAACAAATGCACTGGCTTTGGACGGAAGTGCCGATGATGGAAGACGTCAAGGACTTCCAGCTCAAGCTCACGGATTCCGAACGCGATTTTTTGACGAAGATCCTGCGGTTTTTCACGCAGGGTGACATTGACGTGTCGGGAGCCTACGTCACGACTTATCTGCCGCAGTTCCCTCAACCGGAAATCCGCATGATGCTCTCGAGCTTTGCCGGCCGAGAAGCGGTGCATATCGCGGCATACTCGCATTTGATCGAGACGCTGGGCCTGCCCGAGACCGTCTACAACGAGTTTCTGCAGTACGAGGCGATGGCCAAAAAGCACGAGTTTTTTAACGAGTGCCTGTCCGAAAACGAGCTTGCCGCCCAGATTGCCGCTTTTTCGGCCTTCACCGAAGGGATGCAGCTGTTTTCGAGCTTCGTGATGCTGCTCAACTTCCCGCGCAACGGACTACTCAAGGGCATGGGGCAGATCATTGCCTGGTCGATTGCCGACGAGACGCTGCACACCGAATCCATGACGAAGCTCTTTCGTGAGTACATCAAGCAGAATCCGCAGCTCTGGAACGATGAACTCAAGGCACGCATCTACTCGATCGCCGAAACGATGGTTGACCTGGAAGATCGTTTCATTGAACTCGCCTTCGGCGTAAGCGACATGAAGCGTCTCACCAAGCAGGAAGTCAAGGATTACATCCGCTACATTGCCGATCGTCGCCTGATGGGACTCGGCTTGAAGCCGATCTTCAAATCCGAGCAAAATCCTCTCAACTGGGTCGACGCGATGCTTGGTGTGACGCACACCAACTTCTTTGAAAACCGCGTGGTTGACTACGCCAAAGGGGCGCTCACCGGCTCCTGGGGTGATGTATGGGGTGCCGCAGGGACAAAGGAATAAAAGCCTTTTGACTGGGAAGAAACAAGGAACTGATTACTTCTGACGGCAGATATGTTGGTTATCTCAATGTCTGCCGTTTTTTCCTTTCTTTCAGCTTTCTTTCCGTTCGGTGATCTAACGGAAAGAAAGCACCTGAGAACATCAAAGCAAACGACTTTTTTTGCGGGTGAAATTGCATCCGAGTACAAGATTGACAGATAACATCGTTTGGTCGATCTATCTGCTTGATTGAGGATGCTCCTGATGTGCATAGCCCTAAAAAAACGAAATTGCCGTTTGATGGTTACTTAGGAACATTTGGTGTTTTTCAGCAGCTACAGGGAGGTTCGACTGCGGAATAACAGTAATCTGCCCATTCTTGTAAAAGTTTTTTGCGCTGACTGATCATTTGTCCTCGGCGGTAAGCTCCGTGGTATCGATCGCTTGGGTCAATGTGAGATAAGCACCGCTCGACAACAGACATGTCTTGCCCTGTTTCTTGAGCCCATGTTGCAAAAGATGCCCGGAACCCATGGGTCACCGCTACGCGATTGTTTTGAAGAGGATCTCTGAACCCTCTGTGTCCGCGTTCGAGTGCCACCTTGTCAAGCTTACGAATGAGCTTACGTAACGCAGTCCCGGATAGTTCATTCCCGGTTGCTGAGAAGATTAAATTTCCCGTTCCATTAGATCCTGAAGGAGTTAGGGAATAGAGGAGTTTCGTCGCTTGGAAACTTAAGAGTACCTCGTGTGGCCGGTTATGGCCTTGTTTGCCCTTCATGTGGGAGGAGGGAATTTGCCATTCCTTACGGAGGAAATTTATTTCATTCCATTGGGCTTGGCAGACAGATTGCAGACGGGAGACCGTGAGAATGGTGAAAAGAAGTGCCTTTGCGCTGATGCTGGTTTCCTTAACTAGCAGAGAAATAAACAGGGGTATATCTCGCCAATCGACAGAAGGGTGGTGACCGCAGGGTTTGCGTAGGCGAGAGCCCAGGTAAGGTTCGATTAGCTCAATGTCGGTGGGGAGCCGATTATTAGGATCGCGTAGTTGTTTAGCAGTGGACCAGCGCAAAAATTGCGATAACGCAATCAGAACTTTTAAATGAGTTTGCTGAGTATTTTGCATTGCCAATTCTAGGCAATCAACAATGTTTCTTATTGAAATTTGATTTGGTTTATGTGAGCCAATTATGGGAAATATATATTTTTCGCCTAAAGCATATCGTCGTTGGTAAGCATGTTTGTCGGTCCATGTTTTTAAGTTGGTATATTCATTTATCCATATAGGCCAGAGGTCTTTTATGCTCAATGTTTGTAGAACTTTTGAATGATGTAGTGATGGTTTTGAGTTTAATGTTTGGTAATAAATTGAAAATAGCTTAAAAAGCTTGATGTTGGTGAGTGTGGCTAAAAAAGAAATGGACATTTCAATATCTCCGTTGTTGATAGAAATGCCGTTTATTTTGCCTGTATTTTCAATTTTGTTTCGTTTCTCAACTAGAGAGCGAACCTGAGGTTCGTCAGATCGGAGAAGCTCCTGATGATGTGCCGTTTTCTATTCCGGAGAAGTGGAAGTGGTGCAACTTTGGCAATGTTGTGGCGTATGGAAAATCTAAACAAGTTCAGCCTCAAAATATCGAAAAAAGCGCCTGGATACTTGATCTTGAGGACATAGAAAGTGGAACTGGAAACCTTCTCCAAAAGAAAAAAAGCATTACTGCTCAAAGCAATAAAACTCGATTCAGAAAGGGAGATGTTTTATACAGTAAATTGCGCCCTTACCTGAACAAAGTGATTGTTGCTGATGACGACGGTTACTGTACGACCGAGATTGTTCCGATCTCCCCGTCTGTAGCTCAAGCTCCTCTGGATGCTCAGTATCTGAAGATCTATCTAATGAGTCCCTACTTTGTGGGTTACGCGAACCAATGTTCGTACGGGGTCAAGATGCCTAGATTGGGGACAAAGGATGCTCAAAAAGCCCTCTTTCCTATTCCTCCTATTGAAGAACAACGCCGCATTGTCGCAGAGCTCAATCAACTTTTCGAACAGATTGACCGTGCTGAGAAAGCGTACAACGAGCTCTCAGGTCCGCTTTCTGATCGATTCCGTCAGTTGTGCTTGGAGAAGGCTATCCAGGGCAAGTTGGTTCCACAGCTAGAGAGCGAACCTGTTGTCAACCAGATAGGAGATGTACCTGATAATTGTCCCTTTAGGTTACCCAAAAAATGGAAATGGGTTAAGTTGGGAGCGGCATTCTCTCTTAAAGCTGGAAAATTTATTTCAGCCAGTGAAATAAAAGATTCTGGTGCTTATCCTTGCTATGGTGGAAACGGAAAAAGAGGGTACGTCGATAAGTTTAATCGAGAGGGAAGGTTTCCTTTAATTGGTCGTCAAGGAGCGCTTTGCGGGAATATTAATCTGGTTGATGGAAAATTTTACGCTACTGAACATGCTGTAGTTGCTGATGGAGGAAATATAATAGATCCTGATTGTGCTGCATTTTTTTTAAAGGCATTAAATCTCAATCAATATGCTACAAAAACAGCACAACCAGGACTATCTGTCAAGAGAATTTCGAAGACGCCTTTCCCACTTGCTCCGATTCAAGAACAAAAGCGTATCGTCAAAAAAATACAAGATTTATTATTGGAAATTTCTTCAATTAAACAAAGTTAATTTTCACAAGGCATTGCTGCAAATACATTTAACAGCTTTTTTGAGATTCTATATTGTTCATTTAGCGGAGGAGTGGGAATCCAGAGTTCTTTCAATTTCTTGAGAGTTACTCTAGGTATTCCTGTCCCTTGCATTTGTCGTGCAATCAGCTCTCTTGTGTATTGACTTCGCAAAACATGAACTAAAAATTCTGGCAATAAAATTTCTCTTTTTACTTTTAATAATGCAACACTTGATAATAGACTGAAGGGCTTTTCAAGATTGTTGATTGTTACAACCCCAGTTGTTGCTCCATCCTTGATGAACAAGACATCTCCCGGCTCTGGATTGCATCGCTTAAAAATTTCTTCATGAATATCTTTAGAGACATAAGTAACATTCACAAGGTCAACTCCGCTGGATTTAATGTTTTTAGCTGTGATATACAAGAAATCTCCTTTGCTAGACGACGGCGGAGAATGATGCGTTCCATCGGTAATTTTCGTTGTCGCATGTTTTAATTGAATCCATTTCCATTTATAGGGAATAAAGAATGGAATTTTGTCAATCAACTTTCCAATTTGCTCTACCGGAGGTTCGCTCTCTAGCTGTGGAACCAACTTGCCCTGAATGGCCTTCTCCAGGCACAACTGACGGAATCGATCAGAAAGCGGACCTGAGAGCTCGTTGTACGCCTTCTCTGCACGGTCAATCTGTTCGAAAAGTTGATTAAGCTTTGTAACAATTCGATGTTGTTCTTTGATTGGTGGTACTGGGAACAACACGCTAGATAAATTTTTTCTTGTTATTTGTGGTTGAGCTGATCCTGATGTCACTTGATCCCAATTGAAAACTTTTAAGAAAGCGACTAAATACTCATGACATACTAGATTATTGATTGGACGCACAACCATGGCATTGCCATTAATCCAAGACTTTGGCTTTGTTATATTGACAGCTCCGCAAGTGGCACCTCTACAAGCAATGACAACTTCTGAGTTTTCATGGTTGTAATTTGTATATTTGCCAATAATTCCATTTGCACCGTAGACAAAATAATTTCCGTCAGCATTTAATTCTTTTGTGCTAATAGTTTTAGGTTGATAGACGTCAAATATACCAAGCAGTTGTCTCCACTTCCACTTCTCCGGAATAGCGAACGGCACATCCTCCGGAGCTTCACCGATTTGCTTTACCTCAGGTTCGCTCTCTAGTTGAGGAACTAACTCCCCACGGATAGCCTTCTCCAGGATTTTTTGCCGCAAGATATCAAAGTTCATCTTTGAGCTCCTTGCGAAGGTTAGCAAAAGCCGAATTCAACACCTGCAGTTGCTTCTGCATCCGATCCAAAAGTTGATCCATGTCGAGCATTTCGATTTCGGATTTTTCTTCCTGCAACCAGCTCGGTAGATCCAAGTTGACGTTGTCTCTCTGCAGTAGGGACTCGGCTGAGAACTTGCGCCACCGCCCGTTCGGATTGTTTTGAGCATCAAAAAGTTCTACGCGTTTTGAGATGTCATCACTGTGATAGCACTGCACAAACTCGTCGAGATTGCTGCGCTGCATCGGCTTCGTAGCCAACGTGTGCTTGATTCCGGTTCGATAGTCGTAGTACCAAACATCCTTCGTGGGTTCGCCTTTGACGAAGAACAGCACGTTGGTCTGGACGCCGTTGGCGTAAAAGATGCCGGTGGGCAGTCTCAGGATGGTGTGCAGATTGAAGTCCTTCAGGAGTTTTTCGCGGATCTTGGCGCCTTCACGTTCGAACAGGACATTGTCCGGAAGCACCACGCCGGCACGGCCTCCTCGCTTAAGAAGGGACATGATGTGCTGCAGGAAATTGAGTTGATTGTTGTTCGTGTCGACAATAAAGTCGCCGCGATCAATGGGGACGGATCCGGACGGTCTCGCCCCGAACGGAGGATTGGCCAACACCACGTCTGCCAGCACGTTGGGAAGCTCCATCAGCGAATCCCCGCAAGCGATTGGAGAGCGATCGGTCCCTATGCCGTGCAGATACAGATTCATGGAGGACAACGTAACGACCAACGGCGTATTGTCCTGACCATGCAGAGCTTTTTCGCGCAAAAACCTTTGCTTGTCCGCAACATGAGACTGCCCCTTCATGTGGTCAAAGGCCGCCAACAAAAAGCCGCCGGTTCCGCAAGCCGGATCCCAGACCGTTTCGTCGATCTTGGGATCCACGACATCCACCATGGCCTGGATCAATGCTCGCGGTGTGAAGTACTGGCCGGCACCGCTCTTTTTATCCTGACCGTTCTTTTCCAGAATGCTTTCGTAGATGGCGCCCTTGACGTCGCCGTCCATGATCAGCCACTTCTCACGATCGATGAACTCAATGACTTTTTCCAAGTAGGCCGGGCTCGTGATCTTGTTTTGAGCCTTGACAAAGATGGTTCCTACCAGTCCGTGGAAGTTGCTCAGGGTCGCAAGGATATGCTCATAGAGCCTTACCAAATCCATGCCTTTTTCTCGGCGCAGATCCTTCCACTGAAATCCATTCGGCAACCGGGACGGTTCTCCGTAAAAATCTTCGGATTCCTGATCCATCTTCAGAAAGAGAAGATACGTCAGCTGCGTCACGTAGTCCGTGTACGCCACGCCTTGCCCGGACAAGATGTCGGCCAGCGTCCAAACCTTTTTGATGAGAGAAGATTCGTTGTTTTGCGTTTCCTTAGCCATGTTGATGTCAAATCATGAAAGCGTTAAGAGAAAGAATGGGATCGTTGGCCGCACCAGCACTGCCGAAAAAGGCAACAAGCCGGTTGGCGAGATTGGGGTCAAGCATCCTCAGAGATCGGAATGTGTAGGCGCCGTTGACCACAATGTATTTGGCGACGGTTCTGAAGAGCTCCTTCTGTTCCGGCGTTAGAGGGAGCTCATTTTGCTTTTGGCCGCACCAAAGTTCAAATCGTTGCGCCGCCAACGAGGGCAGGGAACACAGCTCCTCAATTTGCCCGTAAGCAAAGCGCACAAGTTGAATCAGGTTAGTCAGAGCCTCCGTTTCCTCTCCGCCCGACAACTTGCGAACGCTCTTCGGCCTTAGCAGGGCGTAATCATTCCATTGCCGGACGACATTGAAAAACAGCAGGGCCTCCGACAACTTCCGGTTCAGATCCTGCAAGTCGTCGGAGGACAATTCTCCAGCCCGCCCGTTGTGGATCAGTTGCAGAGCCAGAATTTCATCGTGATGATTACGGACGTACTGCTCAAAGGCATCCGTTGACTTTTGTGCCTCCTCCTGGCTGAATCCGGAGGTAGCGATTTCATCCTTCGTGTCATTTAGCGTCTTGAAGTAGCCCCTGGCAATTTCCACGATCTTTTTCCGTGCCTCTATGTTCTCCAGGAGCGGAGACAAGAGATGCATGCGCTCTCTGTTCTCGTCATTGACGTCACTAAACGGCGGCAGATTCCCGCGTTTCAGTGCCTCGTACAGTTCGCCGGCAAACTCCTGCGGCCAAAATCCGGCCAATTTGCGAAACTCTTCGACTTCCTCTTTTTCCCCTCGATTCCCAATGGCACTTAGCTTGCCCGCCAAAAGGTCGATGTAGTCGTCGGGTACATAGCCGTGGGACATTCTCTCAAGAAGCGCCTCGAGAGAAGGATTGATCTCGTAGTCCCCGCCGATCCCTGGTACGATTTTTTCGCTCTCCGTGACACCGACGGCATCAATCAGATAGAACAAGTCCTTCTTTGAAGCGTTCGGCGTTGCGTTGCGCAACTGATCGTTGGAAATCGTTCTCACGCCGCGCCCCTTCATCTGCGTGTAGAGCGTTTCCGACCGAACGTCGTTCAGGAAGATCAGAACCTCCAAGGGCTTCACGTCGGTTCCGGTTGCCACAAGCGTTACCGTCACTGCGATGCGGAAGGCCGGATCCGTGCGGAAAGATTTGATGAGGGCGTTGCTGTCTTCGGCCGAGTAAGTAATGCGCTGGACGAACTGCTCGTCCGTCCGCTCGAAAACTTCCTTGGCGATTTCTACGACTTTCTTGGCGTGATTGTCCGAAGCCGCGAAGATGAGCGTCTTGGGCAGGTAGTTAAAGTTGGGCTCGCGATCCGGATAGAGTTTCGTATACACAATATCCTTGTATTCCTGAAGGATCTTGCGGATCTGATCTGGAACAAGGATGCTCCGGTTGACTTCTGTTTTCTTGAACTCCTGCGGTTGCGTTGCCGTCCGTTCCCACACCTCACCGGTCTTATTGGCTTTGACTTCGACCTTCTCGCCTGCTTTGATGGTTCCGCCTTCTTCCGTAATTTTTGTCTTGATGCGGTAAATCCGACACGGCACGTTGACGCCGTCGGCAATGGATTGCTCCAACGTGTAGTCAGCCACGACATTGCCGTCAAAGAAGGCCAGGGACTCTGGAATCGGCGTCGCCGTCAAGCCCAACAAAACGGCCGAATCGAAATAGTTGAGGACGGCCTTCCAACTGGAATAAATGGACCGATGGCACTCGTCAATAATGATGAGATCAAAAAAGTCCTTCGGCAACCGAGGATTCTCCGGCAGCGGGATGCTTTTGTCGTCTGGCTGCTCCGTCGCGTCCTCAGTCGGCTCGTCGATTTCTTCGGTTTGTCCGGACAGGACCGAGTAAAGCCGCTGAATCGTGCTGATGACGACGCGTGCGCTTCCGTCCATGTCTTGTCTGCCGAGTTTTTCAACGCCGTAGATTTCTGAAAATTTTTTACCAGTTCCTGGTGCCTCAAACTCTCCGAATGCCCGCAAAGCAGCAGCGCCAAGATTATTCCTATCCACAAGGAACAGAACCCGGTCCGCACTGGTGTACGTCAAGGCACGGTAGGCGATGGCACACGCCGTGAAGGTTTTCCCCGCACCGGTCGCCAACACCATCAGAGCGCGCCGCTTGCCTTCTCGCAGAGACTGCTCGAAGTTCACAATGGCTTCAAACTGACAGGCTCGCAAACTTCCTCTGTTAAGGACTGGCAGTCCCGCGTAGGGATCTTTGATTCGGAGCAATTTGACCAAATCCTTTGGGCGGGGAAAGGATGAAATTTTTTGGTAGGCACTTCCGATTTTGTGGGCATCCTTAAAGGCTATCTCGTGTCCGTTGGACAGATAGATGAGCTTGATCGGATTCTCCCAGAACCGATACCAAGGCAACAGCTCCTTGGTGTAGCCCTCGGCCTGAGCAATCAGTTGTGGAGCGTCGAGTCGGATTTCACCTCGCTTGGCTTCGAGCACGGCGGCAACTTTGCCGTTGAGCATCAAAACGTAGTCGGCCTCGTGCTGTCCCTTGAGAAGAAATTCACGAATCGCCACTGCTGGCATCCCGGGGCGATATTCGTCACGGTTGACAATCAGCCAACCGCTTTCCTCAAGCTTGTTGTCGATCCATACTCTGGCGAGCTCTTCTGGCTTCATTTTTTTCTCCAGCGAGGTCTGTTGTTCTCTTTCCTGTCTTTTCAAGCTCGCAGCTCCGGTGCTTGAGCCTCTTTTAAGTATTTGTAGATTGTCGTGCGTCCAATCTTGAGATTCTTGGCAACACGGGAAATGGGAACGCCCATCGCGATTTTCTCCTTGACCTAAGCGATAATTTCGGAGCTGACTGGTACCCGACCTTTATAAACGCCCCGAGTCTGGGCAATTCCAGAACCTTTAGCTTGACATATCTGATAAATAGCCGTCAAAGCACAGTTGCCAGTAAATGTTCTGGCAACTGAGGCCGAACGGAATTTTTATCAAGAGAGTTCGGTTAGATCCAACTCATAGTTCTTGAGTTCATGTTTCAGACGATCAATTTCCTGTCGAATGGAGAGTTGTCGTTTGTGACGCTCTGTTTCTTTTTCGAGGGTTTCAGCGGTTGGCAGTCTCACTGGCAACGTCTCAATGTCGATCATCTTGATCATTGGAATGGCCACGCCGAGCGAGCGGGATTCAAAGTATTTTTGGACTTGTGGCGATTTTAGGTAGCGGAATAGGTATTCCGGTGTCACCTTGTTTGTCTGGCTTGGTTTGATTCTGAGTATGACAAATGACTGTCCAGCGACCCATTTTTCCCCAGACTTAAACATCTCAGGCATTTCAGAGAGTTTGTCCTGAACAAAGCCTATCTTGCCAACGCCACCTTTGATCGCAATCAGGATATCTCCGTGCTTCAACCATGCGTTGAGTGCTCGGACCAATCCATTTCGGTCAACACGAATGGTTTTTATGGGAGATCGGACGATGCCCATGTCATCGATATCTGAGGCCAGTACTTCTTTTAGTTCCAATCCCGAGTTGTTGTTAACTTTGGCGACGGGGATGCTCTGAGCCCTTTTAATAGAGACTAGGTCCTTTAGCATTAGGTGATCGCCCAAGGTCATAGCTTGCAATTCTTTGGAACCAGCCATGACGTGGCGTTTGACATCGAGTAGGTTTCCACCCTCAGTTAGCTCCCGGACAGGAACAGAGATGGAGATTTCTGCCAAATTGTCGAATGGGATGTGCCAGTGAGGGGCCTTTTTATCGATTTTTTCGTTTGAAAAGTCAGCAAACAAAACATTCTTGGGATGAGTAGGCTTACTCACAATTAAGGCAGCAAGCTGAACCATCGACAACCAAGTACAACCTTGAGGAAGCAACATAACGTTTTGCAGGATTCTGCTACTTATGAGCTCTTCTCGGAAATTTTTATATGGCTGTTTTTTAGACCACAAAATTTCGGCTGAATGAACAATCAAGCTCGTTTTCGCCAATTCTTCAGGCGACTCTTGGTCCAGAGTAGGTTCTAAAGAAATTGGGAAGCTGTAGAAGCCCACGTCATAACCTCGAGGCAGAGCGTAGGTCCCGTTCGTGCGGTCACGGATTGCCAGCATGCTTCCGCGAGATTCCAAATCCCTAACCGTTAAGTGACCGGATCCGATTATCTGAGCTAGTTTTGCAACAAGGTCTTTTTCGGTCGGGTGCTGCATGAAAAGAAACCAATCAACGAACAACCCTTTTTGCAGAAGTGCGGCGACAACCGGGAAGGCGGAATAATCGCAACACAGAATCGGTAGTCCAGAAGGATTGGCAGCAACGGCTAGCTGTTCTGCACAACTTTGAGCCACACTCTTTCGGAGTACCGGTTGACCTCCTTTCTCATTTTCGAGAAGGGATTGAAGCAGGGCGATTGGCGACTTTCCTGTCTCAAGTTGCTGTTTGATATCAAGAAAAGTACTGAAAGGCTCCATGAGATAATGTTCGCTTTTCAGATCAGCGATTGTTTCCGGAGCTAGGCCAACTACAGATCCCCAGGAGTCCAGTAATGAGATCCAATTATCAAACTCATTAAGCTTTTCCGACTCGCCCAACCTTGCCAGATGTGTGTGAACAATCATCGTGAAGAAGGCGATATTGGATGTTTGGCGTGCAATAATCATTTTTTTCCCAGTCCTTTTTCAGCAACATCCTTTTTGAGCCTTTCTGGCCAAATTTGGGGAGAAGCTGTCTTTTCTGAAAACCGTAATCAGAGTCTTATTTCCTGTAACGACAACATAGCCTCCGGAACTCAGAATTTGTTTGAGTGCCTGCGCTTCATCTTCCAGACGTTCGAGAATCTTTCGGCAACTTTTTTTGTCGAGGACAATCTTGTCTCCCATTTCCTTTCCGTACGCGAGGGTGAGGTCAACGTAAGTCTGTTTGATCCCGCGCTGAGACATGCGTTGCCGAAAATGAGCAGTTGTTGGTAGTTGTTGCGAGGTAATCATGTTAGCCCTTTGAGTTTATGAGTACCGTGTGGTACTCATCTGACTAATTTTTCATGATCGCTATGTTAGCTACTTGGTCTGGCAAAAGTCAAGGAAATAATGCTAGTCAGGCAAAAATTAAACTGGGGCTTACACTTATATTGCTCGGATGGCTAGATGTTTAAGAGATTTCTTGTTTGTGTTACGGACATATGTAGGTGCAAGAGACTCAAGCTAACTTATGAGGTTGCCGATTTAAGGAATGGTTTTCAGTGCCGGTACAGATTAACACCGGTCTCTCGTGTGTCCTCAGCAATAGGAACGTCAAGAGCGATTTTTTTCATCTGCTCGATGGAACAATCGCTGGTGTTGTGTGTGATAGGCCAATCTGGGGTGGTTTTTTCCTAGCACGAAACGAGAAGAGTAAATTGCCTCGAAGACTGTTTTACCTGAAGAGCCTGGTATGAAGAAATTAATAACCTTTGCTTCTTTGATGGTCGTTGCTGGCTGGGTTTGTGCGTTTACCGGTACCGTCAACGTCGGAGGTCATACTCTCACGGCGGAGTGGTCTAAATCCACTGCAGATGGAAAGCTGCTTGAAGGATACAGATCAACAGGTGTGTGGACGGGGAAAGATCAAACTTGGCTCTGCCTAAATTGCGTGGATTTTTCCAAGGTCTACCCGGCTGATCCGGTCGAGAGCGGAAAAGCTGTCGGGGAGGACCAAGTTGCCTACTTTTTTGTTCAATTGGATAAGCGCAATGCGGCTGTAATTTGGAGCTACATGGTTGCCCCAAAGGGTAAGTGGCTGGTGAAATTGCCGAAGAAAGAAGAATCTGTGGCATCTCGTATGGAAGCCATTGAAGTTGACTGCCAGTCACGACGAATTCGGACTGTTGAGTCCTCTCTGTACAACGACTATCTTGATCGTCGTCGGACAGTGCTCACGTCTAAAGATTTGGGTGAGTGGCGAAAGGTTGCACCCAGGACCTTGGGCGATAATTTTGTTGAGCTTCGTTGCAACAATCCTTCCTGAATCACGCGTTTTCAACGATGTTCGTTGAGCGAGCAAGGGGTAGACGCAAGCAAAACTTTCCACTTTGTTTTGGTGCTGCCTTGGTATGCTGCAGGATAACCTGAGATAAATGACAACGCTCCATTGGTCCAGCGCTATTGCCCTGATCAATCATTGCGGCGTCACCGAGCTAGGTGCCTGCAAAACCGTGCAAACAAATTGCTGTTGAATAGATCCTGCAGAAGAACGTGAAAAAAACCTCCAGCAGCATCCTGCTGGAGGTTAAGATTTGGTGCCCCAAGACTGACTCGAACAGACGACCTACCGCTTACAAGGCGGTTGCTCTACCAACTGAGCTATTGAGGCAAGAAGAGCGCATTATACAGATGAAGGTCAGACTTTCGTAAAGACGGGGAAGTCCGTAGGTTCATCTTTTTTGACTTTCTTTTCAGGCGTCGGCGTCACCGGGAAGTAGGTCACCAGATTGGTGTCTTCCTTCGGATAAACGGCGGCCACTCGATTGAGCGGGATGTAGATGTTGCTGATGCTTTCGCCGAAGCGAGCCTGGAAGGAGACGGCTTCGTCGTCAATCACGAAATTGTTCACGGCTTCTTCGGAAATGCAGAAAACCATGGTGTTGTCGGGATTGGCCAGATGGCGCGGCACGTCGCACGCATCATCGACTTCGACGAGCATGTAGGGCGTCTGTCCGCGGTTTTCACACCAATTGACAATGGCCTCAATCAAGTGTGGGCGGAAATCCGGACACTGCAGAGGCATGACGACCGTTTTGTTGTTCAGAGCCATGAGAGTCTCCTTGACGGAAATTAACGGCGCATCACTTTTTCAGAAGGCGTCATCGAGTCGATGAACGAATTGCGGGCAAACACCGTTTCGGCGTACTTCAGCAGCGGAGCGGCGGAGCTCGGCAGATCGATGCCGTACAGCCCGAGGCGCCAGAGCAACGGGGCCAGCGTGATATCGAGCATCGTGAATTCGTCGCCCATCAGGTACTTGTGCTTCGAAAGAATCGGAGAGAGCTGGATGAGCTGTTCGCGAATCTGTGCGCGGGCTATCATTTTGCGCTTTTCGTCGGCGTCGCGCTTTTCAAGCAGGCGTACGAAGCTGAAGAGTTCGCGTTCGAACGTGTAGATGAAAAGACGGGCACGCGCACGCATAATGGGATCGGCCGGCATCAGCTGCGGATGCGGGAATCGTTCATCGATATACTCATTGATGATCGTGGACTGATACAGCGTCAGATCGCGTTCCATCAGGATGGGCAGTTCGCCGTAGGGATTGAGCTTGGTGATCTCGGCGGGCGGGTTGCTCGGATCAACGTCAATCACTTCAAAGTCGCCGCTTTTTTCATGAAGAACGAAACGGCAGCGGTGCGAAAAGGGGCAGGTGGCACCCGAGTACAAAACCATCATAAGTATCTAAACACCAAAAGAACGAAAAGGGGAAAACTCAGCCTAGCTGAGGAGCCGAGCTTTTCGAAAATCAAAGAAGGTTAAATTTTACCGAAATCGCTTGAAAATCGCGAGAAAAATCACGTAACATACTGAATTTAAATAAAAATCAGATCGAAAGAAGGAAGGAATAATGAAAAAGTTTCTGCAGGAATTTCAGACTTTTATTTCGCGGGGTAACGTGCTTGATTTGGCAGTTGCCGTGATCATTGGCGCGGCGTTTTCCGCCATTGTCAACAGTCTGGTCAAAGACCTGATCAATCCGCTTCTGGGCTTTCTGGTGGGCAAGCCCGACTTCACCGGTCTTTTTATCGTGTTATCGGAACCAGCGGGCTACACGGGACCGCGCACCTATGAGGCGCTGACTGCCGCAGGCGCAACGGTTTTTGGCTATGGTGCATTTCTTACGGCCGTTGTGCATTTCCTGCTTCTCGCTTTCGTGATCTTCTGGCTTATCAAAGTGGTTACGGGACTGCGAGTCCGTCTGGAAGCCCTTGCCAAGGCCGACAAGGAAAAGGCAGAGGAGGAAGCGGCGGCCAAACCTCAAGTGACGCCCGAAGACATCGCGCTGCTACGCGAAATTCGCGATCTATTGAAAGAGGCCTCTGCCAAGAAGTCCTGACAGAGGCTCGGAGAGGTTGTCTGCGTGTGGATCAAACGGGATTATCGATGTCGATGAATGTGACGTCTATGTCCGTTTCAGTGGCGATTCGTTCGCCCAGAGCGCGCACGCCGAAGCGTTCGGTAGCGTGGTGTCCGCAAGCAAAGTAGGTGATGCCGAGTTCCTTGGCCTGGTGGAAAGTGCGCTCGCTCACTTCTCCCGAAATGAAGCAGTCGCAGCCGATGGCGGCAGCCTCTTCGATCAAGTCCTGCGCTGCGCCCGTACACCAACCGATGCGTCGGATTTCCCCCTGTTGCGGTCCCAA
>ENA-OURQ01002165-OURQ01002165.1-human-gut-metagenome-genome-assembly--contig:-NODE-2165-length-15164-cov-4.016679_pt1 | contig 15164 bp, 10 predicted proteins | sample MGYA00242105_ERZ508999 | MGnify/ENA primary metagenome ERZ508999 (study PRJEB26280, sample SAMEA2338771) | human gut metagenome | biome: human gut; feature: human-associated habitat; material: faeces...
ACTTCACTAATTTGGTAGTTTACAACATTTTCCGTATTTTTGCGGTATGTATATAATAAAAACTATTACGTACACGCTGTTGTTCTTATCCTGTTTCGCCTCGTGCAAAACAAAGCAAGAAGAACTACCACTAGTCATACCAGAACCCGGAACGCTGGAAAAAATAGAGCAACGCGGGGTATTAAATGTATGTAGCTATTACAACACGACAGACTACTACGTGTATAAAGGTATTCCCAAAGGATTTCACTACGAATTGGTAAAAGATTTCGCTGATTATCTGGGAGTGAAGCTAAATATCGAAATAAACACGAATATTGACGAAAGCATTCAAAAACTGAATGAAGGCCAATATGACTTGATCGCCATGAGCCTCTCTGTCACGGATTCCCGAAAAGAAGACGTGCAATTCAGCCTTCCCCTGTTTACGACCAGTCAAGTACTCGTTCAACACACGTCGGACACGCTTCTCCAATCGGTAGATGACCTCAAGGGTAAAGAAATATTTTTACAGGAAGGCACCTCTTTCACCCGATTCCTGCAACATTTAAACGATTCCTTACAATTAAATCTGAAAATCACCGAACTGGAAGATGTCACGTTCGAAGACATTCTACTAAAAATAGAAAACGGGGAAATTCCTTACACGGTCATCGATAAAAATATTGCCCAGATTGCCTCCCAGTACATGAAGCATATTGATTACTCTCTTCAGCTATCCTCCGAGAACCCCGTGGCTTGGGCCGTCACGAAGAAGGCTACTCTATTGGATGAAGAAATCAATGCTTGGCTGGGCGCCATTAAAAAGAGCGGGAAACTAAATGTCCTGTATAACCGTTATTACAAAAACAGTTACATCACGTCACTGCACAACTCCAAATACTACAAACTGAAAAATGGAGTTATCTCCAGTTTTGACCCGATCATTAAAAAAGAGGCTCGGGCAATCGGTTGGGACTGGCGCTTGTTGGCAGCCGTTATCTACCAAGAATCCGGTTTCGACCCGGAAGCCACTTCCCACCTTGGGGCTGTCGGTCTGATGCAAGTTATGCCGGAAACCTCCCTACAACTCGGATTCGAGGAATACGAAGAACCCAAAGACAATATTCACGTCGGGGCTTACTATCTAAAATACTTGGAAAACAAGTTCAACAAATTCGACCTCGACACGCTGGAACAGATTAAGTTCACTTTGGCTGCTTATAATGCAGGTCTGGGACACGTACTCGATGCCATCCGGTTAGCCGAATCATACGGGAAAAACCCCAAAGTCTGGGATAACAACGTGGATTATTTCATGCTCCATAAATCCCAACCGGAAATATACCAGGATTCTGTTGTCCGTTTCGGCTATTGCGACGGGAAACAAACATTCAACTTCGTCAACAATATCATGGAAAACTATACTCATTATAAAAACACGATCAAAAAATAATTTATAATAAAAAATTAGCTTATGGAAAGGAATCACTTAATCGTAAATCATAAATCACAAATTCATCACTTCTCCCCCTTCAACATGAAATATCTTGTATTCCATGGCATGTTGCTTCAAAATTTCGTCTATATGTTCACGATTGGTATCCGTAACAAAAACCTGACCAAAGTCCGTACTTGAAACAATTCGAATGATCTGGCTTACCCGATCAGCATCCAGCTTATCAAAAATATCATCCAACAGTAACAATGGCTTCACCCCCTTCTGTTTCACCAAGTAAGCAAACTGTGCCAACTTCAACGCTGTCAGGAAACTCTTCTTCTGCCCTTGGGAACCCAACTTTTTCACGGGATACCCTTCTAGGCTCAAGTTTAAATCATCCCGATGCACACCCACTGTCGTATAAGTCAATATCCGGTCCCGCTCGAAACTACCACGCAATGAAGTCGGGAAATCATCATTCTTTATAGTCGTCGAATACTCCAGCATAACCTTTTCCCTCCCCAAGGAAACCCGATCATAATACATTTGGAACATCTCTTCCAACTCCGCCACGAAAGCCCTACGCCGTTCAAGAATGACACGCCCGCTGTCCGCAAGTTGTTCGTCCCACACGGACAACATATCCGCATCAATGGATCGACCTGCGTATTCCTTCAAAAAACTGTTTCGCTGCATCAACACCCGGTTATAGCGGATCAACAATTGCAGGTACTCCTTATCACACTGGCTGATCACCCCGTCAATAAAACGTCTTCTCTCCTCGCTAGCACCATCAATCAATACCACATCCGCGGGTGAAATAATAACTAACGGCAACAACCCGATGTGATCGGAAAGTCGGGTATAAGCCTTTTTATTCTTTTTAAAAATCTTCTTCTGTCCTCGTTTCACCCCGCAATACACGTCAATTTCCTCGTCCCCGTGCATGTATTGTCCCTCGATCACGAAAAAAGCCTCCCCATGACAAATATTCTGCGCATCAGGCAAGTTGAAATAGCTTTTACACATTGACAACTGATACACGGCATCCAGAATATTGGTCTTCCCCACGCCATTATTCCCGATAAAACAGTTAAACCGGGGAGAACACGCGACACTCGCCTCGGCAATATTCTTATAGTTGACAACATTCAAGTTCTTTAAAATCATTCACTTCAACTGTTAGTGGTTACAAGCAACAAGTTCCAACGCAAACGTGAAACAAACAACCAAAAGTAAGGAAAAGAAGGATATAATCCACCGGACAGATAATTTTTTGCATAAAATTTCACGGAGATCCTTTTGGTATAAAAAAAAAAATTAATTTTGCACGTTGACGAGCGATACGTCTAGGAATAAGAAAAGTAAATAACAAAAACATATAACCATGTCAAAAGAGAAACAGAAACGTGCGGATGGCTTTGAACAAATTGAAGAAGCCACGATTTCAACCGAACAATTCATCGAGAAAAATCAAAAGTTATTGGTAAGAGGAGTCCTCGTTATTATCATCGTGGTAGGCGTGATCTTGGGATACTATAGATTCTACAAAGCCCCGATGGAAGAAGAAGCATTGAAACAAATGTTCGTTGCCGAGAATCTTTTTGAAAAAGACTCTTTCAACATGGCTCTTAACGGCGATGGGAACGCCCCCGGTTTCTTGGAAATCATTGACAAATACAGTTCTACTCCTAGCGGAAATTTGGCTAATTATTATGCAGGAATCTGTTATTTGCACTTGGGTGACAACCAAAACGCCATTAAACACTTGGAAAAATTCTCTTCTGACGATGTGATTTTTTCCAGTATGGTAACGGCAAACTTGGGTGACGCTTACATGCAATTGGGCGATTTCAAAAAAGCGTCTAGCTATTATCAAAAAGCAACTACCGGAACGACCAATATGGCAACCACCCCGGTTATCATGATGAAAGCCGGACTTGCTTTCGAAAAAGCCAACGACTATAAAAGTGCATTGAACATGTACGAAAGATTGGAGAAAGAATTTCCCGCTTCTTATGAAGCTCGCGACATCGAGAAATACATCACTCGTGCAAAACTGCACATGAAATAAGAAATTTTCTAAACTACTGAAAAAAGCTATCCTTAAAGGGTAGCTTTTTTTACGCCCTACACGGTCGTGTCAACTTTTCATCCACGAAAGCTGATGAAGACCCGGATTGATTACGGTGACAAACCTTTGTAGTTCCGATCGAAACAGTGGATATCCTCGGTGCACTTTCGCTACATCTTCGGTGCACCTTCGCTCGTGGAGCGTCCGTGTGGCGTAGGTGTTCTGTGAGCGTGTCGGGGAAGAGTATTAATATGGACGGGATATGAAAGAGATTACATCGGGTTTTCTACCCCAAAACAATTAGACATTGATAGTGTTTCAAAAAGTGTGTAAATTCCAATTTATTTATTTTTGTAATAGAACAGTCAAAAATAACTTATTATGGAATTTACACCTGAGCAAATAACGGAAATAATCTCCGAAATAACAAATGGAGAACAAGGATTCCAAGGTCTGGTCAAACAAGGTCTTGAAAGTTTAATGCATAGCGAACGTGCAGTTCATAACGCGGCACATAACGACGTTAGCAACGGTTATCGTGATCGTCGAGTGTGCTATGACCGTAAAGTGTTTGAGCTTCGTGTCCCGCGTAGTCGTAACAGCAATTTTTACCCGATGTTACTAGGTGTGTTGAAAGACCAAGAAGAAGAAGCCCAAAAACTAGTGAGCAGTCTCTATTGTAGCGGTTTAACCACGGAACAGGTGGGTAAAATCTACGAACAGTTTTACGGGAAGCATTACAGTAAAAGTCAGGTAAGTCGCCTCTTGAACACGGCCCGTGAAGATGTAAACGCGTGGCTGGGGCGTAAACTTGAGAAGCGTTACCCCATTCTTTATATCGATGCCACGTATGTCCTCACCCGTCGGGACGAGTCCGTGAGCAATGAAGCCTATTACACGGTTTTGGGAGTGAAAGAAGACCGCACAAGGGAAGTTTTAACCGTGGTAAACTTTCCCACGGAAAGCGCGACCAATTGGAAGGATGTTTTTGAAGGTCTCAAAGAAAGAGGTGTAGCCGTGGTGGACCTGTTGGTATGTGACGGGTTATCCGGTATTGAAAACACGCTGGCCGATACTTTTCCCCAAGCGGATCTGCAGTTGTGTACCGTTCATCTGAAAAGGAATATCGTGAATAAGGTCAAGCCCAGGGATAAGAAGCAGGTTATGGAGGAACTCAAACAAATCTGCTCTCCTGACCAATGGGACATCACGCCGGAAAAGGCATTCGGTGTATTTAAGGAATTCATACAAAGGTGGCAAAAGAGTTACCCGCCGCTAAAGAGATACCAGCACGACAGGTACAGGTTTTATTTTACATACTTCAAATATGAAAGGGAAATCAGGGGAATGATTTATACCACGAACTGGATCGAAAGACTGAACAGGGATTATAAGAGGGTTATTAATATGAGAGGGGCCATGCCGAATCCACAGGCCGTCATTCTACTGATGGGGACCGTGGCTCAAAACGCGGATATTTATAAATACCCTATTTATAATTTTTTAGAATCAAGATTATTTTATTAAAAATGAATAGATTTGCAAAGATGAAAAAAGAAAGGATTTACACACTTTTGGGTACACTATCTAGACATTCAAAGGGAAAAGCTGAAGGATTGGATAAGTTCCTTCTATAACTTGGAATAATCTCTAAAAAAAATACCCCGCCTCAACGAGACGGGGTCACCATTATATAGTCTTGATTACTTCTCGAACAACTTTCCGAAATCCTCCATGGATATCTCTTGCTCTTCCAATTTCACGCCCTCTTTAATAACACTGAAAATCTTGTTTTCCAATGCTCGGTCGTAAAGACTGGCACGCTGTTTCTCATTCTCAAGCAAACGAACGGCAAAACCATCCAATTGCTCGTCTGACAAACCGTATAACCCGTATTGTTGTAATTGAGCGGCAGCAACCTCACGTCCAACAACCTTCATATCCTCGTCCTCAACTTTTATGTTATTTTCTTTGATCATATCGCCCTTGATCAACTGCCACTTGAATTCATCCCGATAAGAATCGAAATCTTTATCAACAGCCTCTTGAGTTAATTCTTTATTGGTAGCCAACATCCAACGCTTCAAGAATGCTTCAGGAAGAACCACATCCTCGTTTTTCTTCAACATCTTGTCACGAGCATCTACCGTCAAACGGTACTCGCTATGAGCTTTGAACTGTTTAGCCAAATCTTCTTTCACACGGGCACGGAACTCCTCAACACTCTTCACGTTACCTTCCCCGTAAACTTTATCAAATAAGGCCTGGTTCACTTCTGCCTCAACGTAACGTTTGATCTCGCTAATGATAAAGCAGAAATCAGAAGTAACATGCTCGGCCTCTTCCTTGCTTATTTGTAATAAAGCAGCATAATCCGTTTTGTTGGGATAAGCTTTGGACGGGTTGAAAATCACTTCGTTTCCGGCTTGCTTGCCAGTGAAAACTTTCACTTGCTCTTCATCCTTCATGTGTTCAACTGACAATGAAGCATCTTCAACATGGATTCCACCTTCCTTGGGTTTCCCATCTTCTCCCAACTCGATCAACTCACCCTTCACGTATTCAGATCCCTCGATCGTGTCAACCGGGGTCAACTCTCCATTGCTTTTGCAAATGCTTTCAATCTGTTTGTCTATCATTTCATCATCGACCTTGATGATGTAATAAGGAACTTTCTCTCTTTTGCTCAATTTCACGTTCATTGCGGGAGACAAAGCAATATCATAAACAAACTCGAAACTTTCTTCGTCCAGATTCAACTCCTTCTGCTCCGTCTCGCTCGGAAGTGGTTCACCCAAGATATTCAAATCGTTCTCTTGGATATAATTAGACAAACTCTCTCCGATCAACTTGTTGATCTCCTCAATCAAAACGGCTTTACCGTACATTTTCTTGATAATACCGAAAGGAGTTTTCCCTTTCCGGAAACCATCAATCACCGCTTTCTTCTGGTAATCTTTCAATGCGTCGCTCACGCGAGTTGCGTAATCATCCTTATCCAATTGAATCTTAATGGTTGCATTAAGATCGTCGATTTGGTTCTTTGTTACATTCATACTTCTCTATGATAATACAATAATTGATAAAACAAACAAAAAGGCCACCTCATTGTAAGGCGGCCATCTCTTCAAGTGCGGGCGAAGGGACTCGAACCCCCACGCCTTGCGGCACTAGATCCTAAGTCTAGTGCGTCTACCAGTTTCGCCACGCCCGCTTGCTATTTTGACGGTGCAAATATATTGCTTTTTCGTGAAAAGCAAAACGATTTGACCGTTTTTTTATTTTTTCCTGCGTAATTCAAAATTTTTCCCCAGGTAAACCCTTCTAACTTCCGGATCATTAGCCAAATCCTCCGCAGAACCGGATTGCAAAATTCGCCCGTCATACAACAGATAAGCCCGGTCTGTAATACACAAAGTCTCCTGAACGTTGTGGTCCGTAATCAGAATCCCGATATTTTTCTCTTTTAACTTGATCACGATACTCTGAATATCCTCCACGGCAATCGGGTCCACACCGGCAAAAGGTTCGTCCAACAGGATAAATTTCGGGGCAATCGACAACGCTCGCGCAATTTCCGTACGTCGACGCTCGCCTCCCGATAATTGAATTCCTTTGCTCTTGCGGATATGTTGCAAACCGAACTCGTCCAACATCTCCTCTAACCGGTGACGCTGGTAATCCTTCGGTAAATTACTCATCTCCAAAACGGCCTTAATATTATCCTCCACACTCAACTGCCGGAACACGGAAGCTTCCTGGGCAAGATACCCCACTCCAAGCTGGGCTCGACGATACACGGGTTCCGTCGTGATCTCCGTGTCATCCAAGAAAATACGTCCCCCATTCGGTTTAATCAATCCCACAATCATATAAAATGACGTGGTTTTCCCTGCCCCGTTCGGTCCCAATAACCCGACGATCTCCCCTTGTTCCACGTTCACGGAAACTCCTTTTACCACCGTACGGCTCTTGTATTTTTTTACTAAGTCCTCAGCTCTTAATTTCATATCTTACTATTTTACCGCGCTAAGATAGTCTTTTACAATTGAAAATTGAAAATTGAAAATTGAAAAATATCAGAAATTTAGATGTAACGAGAAATTAATCGCAAAATTATCCACGTCCTGCCCCGAACGATCCCCCCGATGCGTCAACCGCCAGATGGCATCCACACGAATAAAACGGAAAATATTCTCGACACCGACACCGGCTTCTATATAAGGCTTCGACACGGAAGACATACCCTCCGGGAACCGGAAAATAGCATCCGTGTTAGACAGACTACCGTTGTTCTTATCCGACAACGTACCCCACAAAGCCTTCACGGTTGCCACCTCACGCCATTTCAACCGTTTCATCAACGGGATCTTACTCAAGAAAAATCCTTTAAAATGATGTTCCCAGAACACGGCTCCCCATAAATCGGACGCAAACTCGTAGAAATTCATGCAAGAGAAAGCGTAAGGATCATAAAAATAGGTGGCATTCCCCTCATGCAACTTCAACAACGGGTAAGGAACCTTGTTAAATATCTTTCCCCCGGATAACATAATATCACTGTACCCTAACGGGGCAATATTGAAATCATGTTTCACGGACAATTCCAGACGGTAATATTCGTAATCCCCGTTCAATATATTCTTTAACCCGGCCACCACGTCAATTCCCACGATCGGGAAATCCGATCCCATGGAAACTTTATCAAAAGTTTGCCGCACAACAATCTCGTTCCTCGACAAACGTGTTCCCAAACGCAACTGGGTTGTGTGAATCTGATCCACGATCTCTCCGTTCGGGCGAACAAAATCGACATATTTCGTGGGAAACATCTGACGGTATTCCAAAGTAAAGGAATTCGAAAATCCTTGCCACCACTCTTTCTCATAACGCACGTCAAATGAATTAATTAACGTCAGTTTATCATTATTACCCCTAGAAAATATTGAACTTAATATATTACCCGTGGTAAAAGCATTCTCACTGGCACCCAACTGTAACACATCATGCCGACCACTAATCGTGAACTTCGACGTCGGTTGATTATTAAAAATATATTCAACGGTTCCGCCTCCTTTAAATTCACCATCTTTCGTGCTATACGCCCCGTATCCGGTAAGCCGTACATGCTTGCTAAAATCACTCGTAGTTTTGACTCCCAACTGGAAACGACATCCCTCCAGCTTATTAAAACTCATCAATTTATAATAAGGCCCGAAACCGATATACTTCGTGTTATAATATCCAAGCAAGGCGGTTTGTATTATGTCATATATATTTTTATATAGCGGGACATTCTTAATCGAGTCCACCATATTATATATATTCTGCTCTTTTTCACTTAACTCGTAAGGACGCACAGATTGCCAGTAATTTTCGTCATTTTGAAGGACATCCTTATTAATGATCACATCATTATCCAGTTTCTGAATCTCGGTAGGAATATCCTCGTTCACTTTCACGTTCGAATAATCAATCTGGCGGTGCCCCATAAACGAGATTAACTTGGACGAGTCCTTCATCTGCACGGTAAAATCGGCCAATATTTTATCCTGTTTCAAAAACCAGGTGGAATCGTTTATCAACTCGTTCGTGTTCTCGATGGCCAGATCCCGAATCCAGTTCACGTTCAACCCTTTCGCCATTCTCAACCGGGCAGATTCCAACGCCCATGTCGTGGAGTCTATATTTACCTCCCCGTCAAATACCGGTGTTGACTTCCCTTTAGGGTGAAAACGGATCTTGTATATCTTTCGCCCCTCCTTCTGAACACTATCCACCAGAAAATACTTGTAATACATCAACCCGTGTTCGCTCAACGGGCTGGCGAAATTCACCTCGAATATATTAATGTAATTATCATACAAGTTGACATTCACATGCAGATGCCCCGTGAACTGGGCCAGACTGTAATCCTCCTCGATACCCGAAATCCGACTGGCTTTCACGATCTCCCTTGATAATTTCGGGGAACGGCGATAATAGTAATCTGCCGAAGCCTCTGAGATCATCACCGGTAGATAAGCCTTTCCCGTGATGGCCGAAGTGTCCATATACTGGAAAATAAATCCGAAATTTTTCTGTAACTTCTTATTTTTAAACTCCGGTTTCATGTTCGCAATATCCAGTTCCATCTTCGTATAAGTGGTATAACTGTACGATTCCTTCTCGGCCGGGTTATTTTTTTTCTTATTCTTTGAAATATTCCGCAAGATCGCGTGAGCCGGATTCTCTCCGGGTTTTACCTTCACCTCGTCCAAATGAGTCACGATTGGTACCAGTTTAAAATCGATCGTGTTAAAAGCACCCTTCTTGACCGCCACTGTCTGACGCTCATAAGAGACAAAAGATGCCATAATTTCGCTGACCTCCTCCCGTGTCTCAATATCATAATTCCCATCGAAATCAGTCGTGACCCCAATCGTGGTACCCACAAACACGATACTCACCAATGGCATCGGCTCCCCCGTTTCTGCATCTACTACTTTTCCCCTAACCTTCGTCGTCTGTGCCTCTACAACAGACACCCACGCCAATAATAGTAAGACAAAACACAACTTCAAATATTTCATTACAAAAAAATTTACGATTTTAGATTTACGATTTCAGATCAGGAACAACCATTCAAGATGAAGATAATACCCCATCATAAATCATCAATCACAAATCATACATTAAACCACTCCTTCACGCAATATGTCGTGTATGTGTACCATTCCTTTGTAATGACGATCATTATCAACAACAACCAGTTGAGTGATGCTATTCTGCTCCATCATCCGGTAGGCATTGTATGCCAGTTCGTCCTCCGATATTGTCTTGGGAGATTTTGACATGACATCCTTTGCCGTCACCCCGTCCACATCATCATATTTCTCCATCATCCGTCGCAAGTCACCATCCGTGATAATTCCTTCCAAACGTTCTTCCTCGTCGACGATCGCCACCGCACCCAAACGTCCTTTGGACATGGCCAAGATCACGGGGCGAATTCCCGCTTCTCTCGTGATACAAGGCCGATTCGTTCCATCGTAAACATCCGAAACCCGCGTGTACAAACGTTTTCCTAAACTTCCGCCCGGATGGAATCTCGCAAAATCCCTGCTTGAGAAACTGCGACACTCTACCAAACACATTGCTAATGCATCTCCCAGCACTAACTGTGCCGTAGTTGAATTTGTCGGAGCTAAATTTAAAGGACAAGCCTCTTTTTCCACTTTCGCTTTCAGCACATAAAGCGAGTTCTTAGCCAGAAAAGAGTCCGTATTTGACACCATTGCCACGATATTATTATTTCCGTTATTCCGTATCAACGGGATCAAAACTTTTATTTCCGGAGTGTTTCCACTCTTAGAAACACAAATTACCACATCCTCTTCCCGAATCATTCCCAAATCACCATGAATAGCATCCGCAGCGTGCATAAACACAGCCGGAGTTCCGGTGGAATTCATCGTTGCCACGATTTTTGTCGCGATAATTGCACTTTTTCCAATACCAGTGATAATCACCCGCCCCTTATTTTCATAAATTAATCTAACGACCGCCTCAAAATCATCATCTATGTAGTTTATCAGATTTTGAATAGCTACTGTCTCATCTTGAATCACTTTGCGCGCAACCGATTTTATATCTACCATGATTATCTAATTATAAATATTCATTCAAAAGTCGTCCTTAAAGCAAAAAAAGAAAAAAACTATTGCACTTATCATTTTTTGCTATAACTTTACTAGGGACAAAAGTATCATTTTTTATGATAGCTCAAAAACGAGTGATGATAGATTTATTATAGAAGATTTTGTTTGTAGAAACAAATTAAGTTATAAATTTGCGCACCCGTGTAAAAATGGGGTGTGTGAAAATAAAAAAAACAATGGGATTGCAAATAGATTTACATGCTAAACTAAAAGAGTATTTCGGCTTTGATAACTTCAAAGGGAACCAGGAGCAAATAATAAAGAACGTCCTCGCCGGGAACAACACGTTTGTGCTGATGCCAACGGGAGGTGGGAAGTCTTTATGTTACCAGTTACCGGCCTTAATACTTGACGGAACAGCAATAGTGATATCACCACTAATTGCTTTAATGAAAAACCAGGTTGATGCTATGCGCTCGTTCAGCGCATCGGAGGGTGTTGCCCACTTCATGAATTCGTCTCTTAGCAAAAGTGATATTCTAAAAGTGAAAGAAGACGTGTTGAGTGGTAAAACAAAACTATTATATGTAGCCCCAGAGTCACTGACCAAAGAAAGTAATATTGAATTTTTACGAAAAGTACGCATCTCCTTCTTTGCGGTTGACGAAGCACACTGTATTTCAGAATGGGGACACGATTTCCGTACTGAATATCGCAAGATCAGACCGATCGTGGAGCAAATCGGGAAAGCACCGATTATCGCTTTAACGGCAACTGCTACCCCGAAAGTCCAACACGATATTCAGAAAAACCTAGATATGCTGGATGCCCAAGTGTTCAAATCTTCCTTTAACCGTTCCAACCTCTATTACGAGGTTCGTCCGAAGGTAGACCCGACAAAAGATATTATCAAATTCATCAAAAACAACGAAGGCAAATCAGGTATTATCTACTGTCTGAGCCGTAAAAAAGTGGAAGAACTCACGGAAGTCCTTTGCGTTAACGGAATCAAGGCTGCCTCCTACCACGCCGGCATGGATGCCTCGGCCCGTAGTGCCAATCAAGACAAATTCCTAATGGAAGAAGTCAATGTCATCGTGGCAACAATCGCTTTTGGTATGGGTATTGACAAACCGGACGTTCGATTCGTCATCCATTATGATATTCCGAAAAGTCTTGAGGGATATTACCAGGAGACCGGAAGAGCCGGACGGGACGGAGGTGAAGGATATTGCTTGACATTTTACAGCTACAAAGACATCCAAAAACTGGAAAAGTTCATGCAGGGTAAACCGATTGCCGAACAGGAAATCGGGAAACAACTTCTCATGGAAACCGTTTCCTACGCAGAAACTTCTCTTTGCCGCAGAAAAGTACTGTTACACTACTTCGGTGAAAACTATGATGAAGAAAATTGCGGGGCCTGTGACAACTGCCTGTTCCCGAAGAAAGAATTCGAAGGAAAAGAATACTTGATCGATGCCTTAAATGCCATCCTTGAAGTAAAAGAGAAATTCAAGGTGGACCACATGGTAAATATTCTTCTCGGGGAAACCGATTCCATGATAAAATCGTATCACCATGACGAACTGGAATCTTTTGGTGTCGGTTCTGAAAAGAACGTACAGTTCTGGAACATGGTATTCAGACGCGCTTTAATTGCTAATTATATAGAAAAAGACATTGAACAATACGGGGTCATAAAATTAACTGAAAAGGGCCACGAATTTTTAAAAGAACCTAAAGACTTTATGCTGATGGAAGATCATAATTTTGAAGAATCAGAAGAGAAACTTCAGGAAAAAGGGGGAGTATCAGCACTCGACAACACTTTATTTGCCATCCTGAAAGATTTACGGAAAAAGATTGCCAAAAAGAACAATCTGCCACCGTACGTGATTTTCCAAGATCCGTCCCTAGAGGATATGTGTACCAATTACCCGATCACGTTGGAAGAGCTAGCCAACATACAGGGTGTAGGTTCAGGAAAAGCTCAAAAATACGGACAGGAATTCGTAGAGGTAATCAAACAATACGTTGAAGACAACGAGATCGAAAGAGCGCAAGACTTGGTGGTTAAAACTGTTGCCAACAAATCGAAATTCAAAGTATATATCATTCAAAATATTGACCGCCAAATTGATCTGGAAGACATCGCCTCCGCAGAAGGTCTTACCTTCGAAGAACTGATCAAAGAAATGGAAGCCATCGTCTTCTCCGGAACCAAACTTAACATTGATTACTACATCAACCAAATTCTGGATGAAGAACAACAACAAGAAATCATGGATTACTTCATGGAAGCCAAGAGCGACAATATTGGAGATGCCTATGATGAATTCGAAGGCGACTACTCTGAAGAAGATCTTCGTCTGATGCGACTAAAACTACACTCCAAACATGGAAATTAAATAAAAAGCGACCTAAGGTCGCTTTTTTTTATTCCATCCGATCAACCATCACATCCGGCAAATGCTGTATAAACTGGAATAGCAAAGTTTCATCTCCAGCCTTATGGGTTCGAATAACCATCGTCACCCGGAAAGTAGTCATATCTCCCAACTTGGACGACTCGGTAGAGTAAGAACTGATCGTATGCTTTTTACGCTTTATCTCGTCAGTAACCTCCTTGATTACCTCTTGACTTGTTGTCGTAAATATTAACAATACATTCCTCTGGCTAATCTTTTGGAAAAGATATCCTAAACCTTCCAAGCCTAACAAAGTCAACAACATTGCACTGATTCCCAGCCAATATTGCCCGGCTCCAACTGCAAGTCCAATGGCAGAAGTAGCCCATATCCCGGCAGCCGTGGTCAACCCTCTCACGAATAATTTCTGGATAATAATAGTCCCCGCTCCCAAAAAACCGATACCACTCACCACTTGAGCCGCAATACGACTCGGGTCAAGACCGATCCCCGTATCCCCAAGAATATCCCAAAAACCGTATTTTGATACGATCATAAAAAGCGCACTACCTAAGGCCACCAGAAAATGAGTCCTAAATCCCGCCTCCTTCGCCCGGTATTCACGATCCAAGCCTATGATAGCCCCTAAAACTCCGGCCACAAGTAATCTAAAGAAGAAATCCCATGTCATCATATCCGTATCTACTTTACTCTATTCTTATCTTCACACAAAGATAAACCAATCTACGCAAAGTTGCGTATGAAAGATACAGTAGGATAAAAAAACTTTATTAAGATATGGCATTATTACTCGTAATTCTGTTTATTAGCGGCTACATTCTGATCGCCCTCGAACATCAGACCGGAATCAGTAAAAGTGCCATAGCACTCCTTCTAGGGACACTGCTATGGACTCTCATTCCACATACTGACAACGAAATTATTAATCACCTCGGAGATACTGCCGAGATTTTGTTTTACCTGCTCGGGGCAATGACAATCGTGGAATGGATTGACACACACAACGGGTTCACCTTGATCACGGACCATATCACCACACGTAACAAACGAAAATTATTGTGGATCATTGCCTTGATCACTTTTATCATGTCTTCTGTACTTGATAACTTAACCACAGCCATTGTCATGATCATGTTACTTCGCCGCCTAGTTGACGAGCAAAGAGAACGATGGATATTCGGCAGCATCGTTATTATTGCCGCTAACGCGGGTGGAGCATGGACCCCGATCGGGGACGTTACCACGATTATGCTCTGGATTAATGATAACATCACCTCTCTGAATATTATCCGTCACTTATTCCTCCCAAGTCTGGTTTCATTAATCATTCCACTAACCATCACAACCTACTGGCTACAGGGGGAAACAGAACCTCAACAAACAACAAGCACAAACACGCTCCTAGCCATCAGTCACAGAGAACAAATAACCATCCTGATCATCGGCATTGCCAGCCTCCTATTTGTTCCTGTTTTTAAAGAATTCACGAATCTCCCTCCATTCATGGGGATCATGCTAGCTTTGGGAGGCGTGTGGACATATACAGAAATTCTCTATAATCGAAAAAGAAACCTTCCCCCAGAAAAGATACACCGTAT
>ENA-OURQ01002166-OURQ01002166.1-human-gut-metagenome-genome-assembly--contig:-NODE-2166-length-15154-cov-3.163057_pt1 | contig 15154 bp, 8 predicted proteins | sample MGYA00242105_ERZ508999 | MGnify/ENA primary metagenome ERZ508999 (study PRJEB26280, sample SAMEA2338771) | human gut metagenome | biome: human gut; feature: human-associated habitat; material: faeces...
TATCATGATGGCAGCAGCACTGGCACCGGGACGCACCATTCTGGAAAATGCAGCGAGAGAGCCGCATGTCGTAGACGTTGCGAACTTCCTGAACAGCATGGGTGCAAATATCAAAGGTGCAGGAACAGACGTGATTCGTATCAAAGGTGTTGAGAAACTTCACCGTACAGAATATTCCATCATTCCGGACCAGATCGAAGCTGGAACCTTTATGTTCGCAGCAGCAGCTACCGGCGGTGATGTCACAGTAAAGAATGTAATTCCGAAGCATCTGGAAGCAACAACAGCGAAACTTGAAGAGATTGGATGTGAGGTTGAGGAGTTTGATGATGCGGTTCGTGTTCGTGCGCCGCATAAACTTCATCGTACTCATGTGAAGACTCTGCCTTATCCTGGTTATCCGACAGATATGCAGCCACAGATTGCAGTTACACTGGCATTGGCTGAGGGTACAAGCATTGTTACTGAGAGTATTTTTGAGAATCGTTTCAAGTATGCAGATGAGCTTTCCAGAATGGGAGCGAACATCAAGGTGGAGGGGAACTCCGCAATTATTGATGGCGTGAAGAAGCTTACAGGTGCACGTGTCAGTGCTCCGGATCTTCGTGCAGGTGCAGCGCTTGTTATTGCAGGACTGGCTGCTGAGGGTGTTACGGTTGTCGATGACATTGTTTATATTCAGCGTGGATATGAGAATTTTGAAGAAAAATTGAGAAGCCTTGGTGCTGAAATTGAGAGAGTTTCCAGTGAGAAGGAAATTCAGAAATTCAGACTTCGGGTTGGATGATTTTTTTGATTTTTATGAATTATGAGAGTTTCCGGGCATTTGTGCCCGGGAGCTCTTTTTTTGTATGGAGAATATATGCTTTGCATAATAGATACTGATAGTGGAAATTTTTGACGGATTTTTGTAAAAACTTTGAATTTATTTCTTAATAGTTTTCTACTATAATGAACGGGACAAACGACGGATTTTGAATATCCGTATAACTAAAAAACAGCATAAATTTGAGATTCGGAGACTTCAGAGAATAACTTCATTGCGGAGATTCTTGAATGAATACTGGTATGACCACGGAGGGTGGAAAATGAATAAATATACGGTACTTCCGCTTTTAAATTCTTCTTTTGAACCGGGAAAAGCCCTGGAGACAGTGGAGCAGTTTGAGGATAAGGATTTCAGAAATATTGCGATGGCTGAGTTGTATTATTTTACGGGCAGAGCAAAAGAGTGCTGTGAGATTACAGAACTGTATCTGGAAAATGAAAAAATGGAATTGCGCCTTTCGGCGTGTATGCTTTATTGTTATGCAAATCTGACACTTGGCAGATCGGTTGCTTCGAAGCGAGGTCTGCAGGGGATTCAGGAATGCATCAGTAAGGCAATGAAAAAAGAGATTTCGGAGGAACTGCAGGCATCTTGTGTACTGGCAGGATATGTTGGTGCGGTGCTTCTTCATCTTCCAGCAGAAGGAATTCCGCCGCTGTGGGAATACAGTGGCATTCTTTCTGAGGGGCTGAGACTTTTTGCGGTGTATGTACTGGCACATCAGGCTTATCTGAACGGAGAGTACTGGAGTGCTTATGGAATGTGTAAAGCAGCGTTGTTTATGACGAGGGAGACTTATCCGATCAGTATGGTTTATCTCCGGTGTATGATGTCAACGTGCAGAATTAACAGAAGGTATAAAAAAGAAGCGCAGATTGATCTGATGGAAGGATGGAAAATGGCGGAGAAGGATGATTTTGCAGAGCCGTTTATAGAACATCATGGACTCCTTCAGGGACTGATAGAGGTTTGCATTCGGAAAAATGATCCGGATGCCTACAAAAGGATTACAGATGGAGTACTGTCTTTCAGCAGAGGATGGATGGCAGTGCATAATCCTGAAACGAAGAACAAAGTGACCGATGAACTGACTGTTATGGAATTTTCAATTGCGATGCAGGCAAGTGGTGGATGGACGAATAAAGAAATTGCAGCACATATGGGGATTTCTGTGAATACGGTGAAACATCATCTTACGGATATTTTCTGTAAGCTGGATATAAAGAAACGTGAGGAATTGAAACAATATATGTTAAATTGATGTTCAAAGGCACCTTTTTGTAGCCAAATGGGCCTTACGTAACAATTGGGTTCACGTTATAATAAATAACACAAATAATCAGATAATACTTAAAAATATTCAACAAAAACAAAAAAGAACGATATTTAAGAAAGGAGAAGAAGCCAAAGTTTTTATCTGGATATCATTGGATACCAAAAATGTGCATATAATACCAAAAATGTTTTTTGTATTGACATGAGAATCCTGTAAATATAAAATGTTTGCGGTATGAAACAGCTTTAATTACCAGATAAAAAACCTGAAGCTTTTTTAAGAAGAGAGGAATATAAACGGAAGAAAAATAATAAGAATTATAGTACACGTTAATGCACACACAGGAAAGCAGGAAAGGTATGAAGAAATTGAGGAAAGATAAGTTCAGAAAAATCCTGGCATTTATGGTGGCTTTGGCGTTGATGGTATCTTGTGTGCCAAGTGCATACACGATCTCCGCGAGTGAGACATTTGGAGATGGAACAGATGATCTGTTCACAGATGGTGAAGGATCATCGGGACCCGAAGCCGAAGAATCGACACCGGATGTAAGCAGCGCAGACCAGGAAAAACAGGCGCAACAAACTATGCTTACATATGAAAATGATTCTGTTAAAGTAACAGCAGAGGCACTGGAAGAGGGATCTCTTCCGCAGAATACATCTTTGAGAGCTGATACTGTAAACGAAAATACATCTGTATCTTATGATACAGTATCTCAGAAGCTTTCGAAGGCAGCCGAAGACAAAGGCAGCAGCCTGCGGGGCTTTTTTGCGTTAGATGTATATTTTGCAGATGCTGACGGAAACAGAGTTGAGCCGAACGGCAGAGTGAAGGTAACAATTGAATACAAGACACCGGCAGCACCGGAACTTACCGATGCAGCCAATACGAGTGTAACTGTTGAAAAACTTCGTTATAACAGCAGCACCGGCGAGACAGAAGCTTATGTTTTACAGCCGAATGAAGATCTGAAGGTTCTGAATGTAACAGAAACCAAGCAGGTACAGATCATTCAGGCAGAAACTGGAAATTCCGCTGTTTTTGCGGTGATGTGGGACTCCCCTGAAACAGTTTCTGGTGAGGATGAAAATTCAGACACTCCTATTGATTCAGAGGGAAATGATAGTGATGTGGATATTTCAGACGGTGAGATTACACCGGAGCCGGAGGTAACAGAAGTTCCGGCAGAAGAACCGGAAGTTACAGAAGCACCGACGGAAGAGCCGACCGTAACAGAAGCTCCGGCAGAAGAACCGGAAGTTACAGAAGTTCCAGAAGAAGAACCTGAGATTACACAGGTTCCATCAGAGGAAGCTGTTATTGTAACTGTCATTGGAGATGATGTAAATCTTCGTGTCAGTCCATCAGAAGATGCGGATGTAGTTACAACTGTGGAAGCAGGTACACAGCTTACCGTTCTGGAAACTGTTACAGCAGAAGACGGGACAACCTGGTACAGAGTTTCTTACGAGGGAACGGAAGCTTACATAAGAAGTGATATGGTTCAGGTGGTTGAGACGGGTGATGAGGAGCCGGCGGAGGATGGAACAGATACAGTCACTTATACGAAGGAATTAGATAATGTAATTGTGACTGCAACTGCTGATAAAGAGGTAATTCCTGAAAATGCAGAGTTTATTGTAGAACCAATCGATAGGGAAAATGAGCAGTATTCAAATGTGGTTCAGCAGCTGGAAGAGAAAGCAGAAGGAGAAGAATATTCTGTTGCAGGTTTCCTGGCATATGATATTTATTTTCAGGACAGTGATGGAAATAAGATTCATCCGGATAATGGAAAAGTTAAAGTTTCCATGGCATATCAGGATTCGTCAGTTCCAGAGGAAGTAAAAGAAGCAACTGCCGAAACTCTTAGTCTTGAGAGTGAAAGCAATGCAGCTCAGGAAAATACGAATTCGGAACAGAAATCTCTTTCCATTTCTGTTATGCATCTAGTGGAAGATGAAAATGGAAATATAAACGTAGTTGATATGACAGAAGATGGTTCTGCCAATGTAGAGGCAAATGCTGATGGTGAGATTCAGAAAGCAGAGTTTGAAACGGAGAGCTTTTCAGTATTTACCATTACATGGAAAAGAACAGGGCTTGGATCTTTTGATTTTACTAAAGAGATATATATGGTAAAATCTAGCAACAATGGCTATACTGAATTGACAGCAACTGTATCAACTGGAAATCTGACGCTGGAAACGGAAGATACAAACCCGGTATTGTATCTGGATACGATAACATCGACAGGAATTAATAAGGTATTATACAGAGTTACTGAAAACGGAAACACATATCTATTCCAAGGTGCGTACATTGCAACAAAGAGTGGTAGCACATACAAAAAGGTCAGTGAAGAAAAAATATCTGTACTGACAGGTCGTTTGGAAAATAACCAACAGGTAATGAAGTATAAAGATAAAAATGATACAAAATATAAAAACCTGGCAAGCAATCAGTATGTGATTTTTGTATATGCTAATGACACACTTACAAACAAAGCGCTATTATATGCTGAAGATGGAACTGCGTTAAGAACAACAAGTAATAATAATTCCGCAAATGTTGCTCTTAATAATCTTGGAAGTACTGTTCTGGATGTACAGAAAAATACAACAAATAATCTAGTTCCGAAAAACGCATATACATGGAATGGAAATACGATAACAGCTACATATACATATAAGTATGCTGTTGTAGGTACAGGCGCTGAATCTACAGAAATTAAGTATCTTAGAAAAGGCGAAGTAGAAGGGTTACAATACAGCGAAGATGGTGAGTCCTGGAATGATGTAGGAAGCCAGACAATCAAATTTGTGTATGGAATCAGCAGTGGTGATTATAAATCAATAGAAACGGCTAATACACGTGGCCTGATTGATATTGATCTGTATAATTATCAAAATAACATGACATATGATTCTAATATGTCTTATACTTATTACTTCAATCGGCCGAACTGGGAATGGGGATACAAAACTCAGAATGGATATAAGTTTGGCCAGGATGCTGGTTGGACCGGAAGTTCGAGCGTTACACAGGGGCTTGTAAGCAGTGAGCTGGTAAATGGTTTCCCAGTTTTAAACAGTAATGGTCAGACGTATAAATCACTGGATGGCCTTTTTTCCAATAAGAGTGGAACGTCTGCAAAAACAGTTGAAGAAGGGCTGAATCATCTGTTTCAGTATGATTCTGCTACAGGCTTATATAGTTATGATAGCGATACAAATTATGCATATTATAATATCGCGTCAAGTAACTCGGAAAAAAACTTTATTGTTTATGATAAGAAAGATTATCATGGAAGTACTGGTAGTCATAAAACCGGAGCATTCATGCCGTTTTCATCATTAACTGATAATACAGCTTCTAATAAGTATGCATTTGGTATGAAGGTATCTTTTGATTTTATGCAGCCTAAAAACGGGCAGATAAATGGAAAAGATATGATTTTCAGTTTCTCCGGTGACGATGATGTATGGGTATTTGTAGACAATAAACTGGTATTGGATCTGGGTGGTGTACATGATATGGCATCCGGAACTATTAACTTTAGAACTGGAGAAGTTAAAGTTAATGATACTGTGAATACTTCTTTACAGAATATATTTGGAAAGTTATTCTCAGATTATTCCAGCCATACCTTGAAATTCTTCTATCTGGAACGAGGCGAAGGTGAATCAAACTGTTCTTTAAAATTCAATCTTCCACCGGTGCCAACGAATTCTATTGAGGTTGCAAAGGCACTTGGTAACTCAGATAAGGAAAAGTACACCAGTACAGATTTTAAATTTAAAGCATATCTGCAGGATGAAGATGATACAACTGGTAAACAGTTTAATGCAATTCCAACAGGTACTACTTTTAAAGTAAAGAAAAATGGTGTATTGACAGGTGAAACAAGAGTCGTTGGAGAACACAATATATTTTCACTGAAAGCTGGAGAATCAGCAGTATTTGAGGGAATATCCTCAGGACTTCTGTTTTATGCAGAAGAAGTTGGAATTGAATCGGATCAGTTTGATGTTGTAGATGTTAATGACTGGAAGGTAACATATTACGATAAAGATGGTAATGAAATTACAAATACGTCTGGTAAGGTTCCGGCAGGACAAAATTATATAGCAAGAAGTGAAACAAAGACAGCAGGTGATTCTGTGAAGGTTATCTTCAGCAATAATTGTTCCGGAAAGAACTTAAGAAAACTTCAGATAACAAAGAAGATGACAGAAGGTCAGGCTACGACAGATACCTTTAATTTTAAGGTTTATTTATCCGGACAGGATGGAAAACTGATTCCGTATGATGGCTCATATGTTATAAAACGAGCAAATGGAATCGAGACATCAGGAGTTGCCACATCAGAGGGAGTTATATCTGACGTGGGAATGAATGACACCATTGTTATTGATCAGATTCTATCAGGAACGGAGTTTAAGGTAGAAGAGTATCAGGTGGATTTAGAAAAATATGCAACTCCAACTAAAAAGGTTACAGGATGTAAGACAGAAGAACTTAGTAACAGTGATTCCGATGGTAAATTGGAGCTTGAAAAAGATGCATTGGTTACAGTAACTAATGATCTAAAAACGAAATTTACAGTAATTAAAAACTGGTCAGGAGATCCAGAGGAAACGACCCATGATAGCGTTTATGTTGGTCTTTATAAAACGGATGGAACTCCTGCTGGAAGTGATCTGTATGCAGAACTTAATGAAAGTAATGGATTCACATACACGTTTAATGGTGTAAGTAAAGAATATACTGCTTATGAGTTAAGAGAAGCGGGAACAGATGAAACTCCAGAATATACGATTAATAATGTTGGTTATGTAAAAATTGAGAACGATGGTTACTCAAAAGTAAACACTATTTATTTGGGAAAAACCAAAGCAACCAATTATAAAGTAACATATAGTGAAAAAACAGAATCAACGGAAAATAATATCGTATCACAAAGTATTACAAATACGAAAATAGAAACTCAGGTAAGTATAGTGAAAATCAAAAAAGGAGATGCGTCTACAACATTAAAGGATGCGGAATTTTCACTTTATCTGGCAGGAGAAAATGGAAACTATACAGAGGATGATCTGGTTCAGAGTGGTATTAAGACAGATAATTCTGGAAAGAAAACAATTACAAATTTGACACCAGGGACTTATGTATTAGTTGAAACCAAGGCTCCAACAGGTTATTTGTTATCAGAAAAAACATGGAAGATAGCAGTAGCCCTGGATGGAACAGTTACAGTTACTTATGATGGGAAACCGGTAAATCAGGCAGAAGGAAATTATCTGATTGAAAACTCAGAGGTTTACACCTTACCAAGTGCCGGTGGTCCTGGAATCTATGGATTTACAATCAGTGGTGTGGCGATTCTTGCGACTGCACTCTTGTTGTTTATAAAAAATAAACGGAGGGAGGAAGAAGCAAAAAGATCGTGACTCATTATTGTAAATGGAAATACGAGGAGAATGAAAAAGGAAAAGGGATAGAAAGAAAGGAGACTATTATGAAGAATTTATTCAAGAAAATTGGTGCGTTATTAATGGCAGCAGTTATGGTTCTGTCTATGTGCACTGCAGTATTTGCTACCAATGATCCAATGGTAGCAGACCACGCAACTATTAAGGGAATCAACAAGGAAGATGGTATTACAGTAAAAGCTTATAAGATTATTACTTATAATGAGAATGGAACATATTCTGAGGTTTTAGAGAATACTATTGATAAAACAGAAGATGGTACATTAAACCCTACATCTGCAAACATTGAAGCATTAGCAAAAAGAACTAATGATCTGACAGATGTAGTTAATATCACAGATCGTGATAATGAAGGTGTTTATACAACAAACGCATTAACACCTGGCACATGGATGATTATTGTAACAGGTTCCAATACTGCTCTTTATAATCCGGCAATTATCAGTGTAAAAATGGATACAGACGGTAAGTGCAAATATGGAACACTTGATTTTAGCACAGATAGCTGGAATGATAATGGCACTGTATACATGAAAAAATCTGAGCCTGAGATTGAGAAAACTGCAGAAACTGTTGTAGATGGAAATGATATCAAGGGAACACAGTATGGAGACATTATTAAGTTTACAATTACAGCAGATGTTCCAAGCTATGAAAACAGCAAAGATAATATTCAGTATTCCATCGAGGATACACTGGATGGTCTGAGCTTAGTTAATAAGGATACTTATGTACCTTCTGCAACTATTGATGGAGAAAAGAATGATATATTAACAGCAGCAGTAGAAAAAGCAATTGTAGATGGAAATACAAGTTTTACTGTTAATGATTTAGGCGATGAGTGGATCATTGCGCATAGAGGTGGAAAAATTGTTATTACTTATTATGCAAAAGTGACAAGCGATGCACAGCTTAACATTGACCTGAATACCAATACTGCAAAACTTACTTACTCTACAAATGACAAAGTACAGAGTAAAACAAGTAAAACAAAACATTACACATTTGGTATTGATACAAGTGTTGTTGGTACAACAGAGACAGGTACACCAAATAAGACAGGTGAATTTGTTAAGATTAACCAGAATGGTGAGGTAGGATACGACGAAAAAACTGGTGAAGTAACAAAAACAACAGAGACAGAACTTCTTTCCGGTGCTGAATTCCAGCTTCATATTGGAAAGCCAGATGGCAAGCTGTTTACAGATGCAAGAGGAAATAGCACTTTTACAACCGATGCAAGTGGTAAACTTGAGATTAATGGTCTTGACAGTGATGTTGTTTATTATCTGGTTGAGACAAAGGCGCCTACAGGATATAAATTAGTATCTACCCCGATTGAAGTGAAAATTAATGCTAGCTTCGAAGGTGATACACTTACAGGATATGATGTAGTTATTGGCGGAAAGACAACTCATTATGAGTATAATGAGAATGCAGGAACTGTAAAACTTGTAAATGATAAAGATCATCCAAGCAACCCATATGGATTTAAGAATACCAAAATTTCCGAGCTTCCATCCACAGGTGGAATGGGAACATACCTCTTCACTATTATCGGTGTTGTAGTTATGGCTGTTGCAGCTGGTGCTTTCTTCATCAGCCGCAGAAGAGGATCTGAGGAGTAATCCTTACGGATCATTTTCAAAATCAGAAATATTTAAAGTAAATCAGTTACCGCCCGGCCTCTTCGGAGGCCGGGAACGGTAATACAACAGTATGGAGAAACCTATGAGAAAGAATAAAAAGAAAAATTATATTGGACTTGGGTTGCTGTTTCTGATAGGATTGTCCATACTGCTGTATCCGATGATCAGCGATGCCTGGAACAAACACAGGGACAATATACTGATCAGCAAATATAGCAGCAATGTTTCTTCGGACGAGAATTCGGAGAAGATTGACAGCATGTGGAAAGCAGCAGAGAAATATAATGAACAGATTAAACAGGAAAGTGTACCGGATGCTTTTTCTGTAAGAGATGGAGAGAAAGATAGTACATACGAATCTCTTCTCAACCTGAATGGTGATGGTATGATGGGATATGTGGAGATCCCTGTGATCGATGTGAAGATTCCAATTTATCATTACACAACAGATGAATCGCTGGAGAAGGGTGCCGGACATCTGTTTGGCAGCAGTCTTCCGGTTGGCGGAGAAAGCACCCATGCAATTCTTTCCGCACATCGTGGACTTCCCAGTGCAAAGCTTTTTACAGATCTGAACCTTGTAAAAGAAGGAGATGTTTTTTATCTGCATATTCTGAATCAGACACTTGCCTATGAAGTAGATCAGATTCAGACGGTTCTGCCGGACCAGACAGAGTCTCTGGCAATCACAGAGGGAAAAGATTATGTGACACTTGTCACCTGTACTCCGTATGCGGTAAATACACACAGACTTCTTGTGAGGGGATACAGAACAACAGTAGAAGCTGCAAAAGAAGCTCAGAAATCAGAGAAGAAAGTCAGCGGGGTTACCAATCCGTCACTTCCAATGCTTATTCTCTGTGTTGTGATCGGAATTGTAATTGCAGTTGTTCTCGTAACAGTGTTCAATTCTGTTCAGAACAAAAAACGACGCAGGAAATAATATATGACTAAAAAGAAAAAAAAGAAAAAAGGAAATGTTGTCCTAAATATTTTTATAGCCATAGTCTTTCTGGCAGGGGCAGGAATTTTTCTTTATCCTACAGTCAGTGATATGTGGAATCAGTACAGAAATGCAAAACTGATCAGCAAATATGAACAGTCGACTTCCAATCTTTCGGAAGAGAATTATGAAAAGCTCTGGAAAGAGGCAGAAGAATACAATGCGGAACATCCTGTGAATTCCATTGTGGACGCTTTTGATGAGGAAGAGGATTATGAACCGACACATCCTTATGATGAGGTTCTTGATCCAAACGGGGACGGTCTGATGGGAAGTATCGAAATTCCAAAAATTCAGGCAAAACTTGCAATCTATCATGGCCTCAGCAAAAATGTCCTGGAAAAAGGTGTAGGTCATGTAGAAGGAACCAGCCTTCCAATTGGAGGTGCCAGCAGACATGCGGTACTTGCGGCGCACAGAGGGCTTCCCAATGCGAAACTTTTTACAGACCTGGATCAGATGGAAGTGGGAGATATTTTTATTCTGCATATTCTTGGAAAAAACCTGGCTTATAAAGTAGACCAGATCAAGACAGTTCTTCCGGACGAAACCAGTGAACTGGATATTGTAGAAGGAAAAGATCTTGTAACCCTTGTCACCTGTACCCCATATGGTGTAAATACACACAGACTTCTGGTGCGGGGAATCCGTACAGAATATGTGGAAGAAGAGGAAAGTAATGAGACAATTCCGCAGATGCTTGCAAAGACAGATCCAAGGAAGGTTCTAGCTGCGGGAAGTGTAGTGCTTGTTATCCTGATACTGCTGGTTTATCTGATTGTCCGTCGCGGTGAAAAGAGGCGGGTATCGGGAGAAAAAGAGGAGGCAGAAAAAAGTGGAAAAGAGAACTAAGCGGAAAAATTTTTTTAGCAGTTTTCTGGCATTTCTGGTGATGGGCGTAATGCTGATCGGCAGTCTGTCACAGATCGTTCTGGCCGGTAATTATGAAGCCGGAAAAACCGGAACTATCAGCCTGACCGTTCAGGAAACCGGAGATGACGGAACCCAGAAACCGATTCCAAATGTAAAGCTGACACTCTATAAAGTAGGAAGTGTATCCTATGATGGAAATGTGCATTTTGTGGCAGACAGTGCGCTTCAGTTTACGGGAGTCGATTTTGAAAATCTGAAAACAGCGGAAGACTGGTATTCTGCCGCAGAGACTCTTTCTGCCGCAGTAAAAAAAATCGGGCTTACCGGAATTGAAAAACAGTCAGACGCACAGGGAAAAATCGTGTACAGCAATCAGCAGGAAGGCATGTATCTGATTGTACAGGATAACCGGGATGGTAAGGTGTCTGTTTCCCCAATGCTTCTTTCGGTTCCTTTTGCAGAAGAGGGAACCGGATGGACCTATGATGTTCAGGCATATCCGAAAGCTGTAACAAATGACAGTGGAAAAGAAACGAAAATTCAGGTTACCAAGCAGCTGTTTTATATTGACAAGAATTTTGATGTTCTTGACATGGAAGCAGATGATGCGGTTTATAAGGTTGGCCTGTTTCTGGATAAAGATGGAACCATTCCGTTTCGCAGTGATTATATGAAGGATATTCATCTTGTCAATGCACACAGTGGAACAGCGACCTGGTCCAATGTGCCGGATGGAACCTATTATATATTTGAGCTGGATGAAAACGGAGATCCGATGACGATCAATGATGTGATCGAAGTGGAGGACGGAAACACATTTTATTACAATGTTACAGATCCTGATGAGAATGAGTCCAATGAAGCTACAGTCAGCAGGAGTGGTACTGCGGAATCCGTGTCCTATGTAAATAACTACTATTACTTTATTCCGGATGGATTCTCCTTAAGAGGATATATTGATATTACCAAGAAAGTCCTTGTCGACGGAAACGAAGATACAGTAGCGGATACTTTCTATGCCGGTATTTTCAGAGAAGAGTCTGATGGAACACTTACACTGATCAATAATGTAGAACTTGAACAGAATGGTTCAGTAAGGGCCGAGGTTTCTTTCGAGGCAAATGAGGAACCGGATTCTGTTACTTATACAGTAATGGAGACAGATGAAGAAGGAAATCCGATTGATAAGGACACATTCCTGTTTGACGTAAGTGGTGAAGGCGATGTAGTTCTGAATAAGAGCGAAAGCTATATTAACAACATTGAGATTACCAACAGCCAGGAGACAGAACCTGATCCGACAGCGACTCCGACACCGGGAACACAGCCTTCTGTGACACCTTCTCAGGATAACAATACACCAGGCGGTGGTACATCTGATAACGGAGGAACGACAGGACGTACTTCTGTAAAGACCGGAGATGATACACCGATTGGCGTATGGGTTGGAATTCTTGCAGCAGCAGTGGTAATTGGTGGTGCAGCAGGAATTGCAGTAAAGAGAAAAAAGAAAAAATAAGAGCTCCTCATAGAGGATGCTCATGAGGAAAGGCCAGGCAGAAATGTCTGGTCTTTCTTTGTGGAATAAACAACAGGTTTTCATGATATTGTCTTTTTTTTATCAAAAGAGAATTTTGTAGAAAAAATTTCTTGACATTTAGGGATGAGAAGTATATTGTATGTGTTGCAGTAATTTCATAAAAGATAGCCTTTTATTCAGAGTGGTGGAGATACAAAGGATCTGTGAAGCCACGGCAACCCCGGAATGATCTGGAAGGTGCCAACCTGAGCGAGCAATCGAACAATAAGAGGATTGTTTACAGAATTTAAACAGTCCGGATTGTACGGGCTGTTTTTTATGTCTATAACCGTTGTTTTATTACAAAAGGAGAAGAACATGGAAAAAATTTTATTTACATCTGAATCTGTAACTGAAGGACATCCTGACAAAGTCTGCGACTCTATTTCTGATGCCATCCTTGACGCTATGATGGAGCAGGATCCGATGAGCCGTGTTGCATGCGAGACTGCTACTACTACAGGTCTTGTACTTGTTATGGGTGAGATTACAACCAAAGCTAATGTTGATATCCAGAAGATCGTTCGTGATACGATCCGTGAGATCGGATATGACAATGCTGATTATGGTTTTGATGCAGATACCTGTGCGGTTATCACATCACTTGACAAGCAGTCCACAGATATCGCTATGGGTGTTGACAAGGCTCTTGAGCAGAAAGAGGACGATATGAATGAGGACGAGCTGGATTCCATCGGTGCCGGTGACCAGGGTCTTCAGTTTGGTTATGCTTCCAATGAGACTGAGGAGTATATGCCATATGCCATCAACATGGCTCACAAGCTTGCTCAGCAGCTGACAAAGGTTCGTAAGGACGGCACTCTGAAATATTTAAGACCGGATGGAAAGACTCAGGTTACTGTTGAGTATGATGAGGCCGGCAAGCCGAAGAGAATCGATGCTGTTGTATGCTCTACACAGCATGATCCGGATGTTACTCAGGAGCAGATCCATGAGGATATTAAGAAGTATGTTTTTGATGCGATCATTCCGGCTGATATGGTTGATGCGGATACGAAGTATTTCATCAATCCGACAGGTCGTTTTGTTATCGGTGGACCTCACGGTGACAGTGGTCTGACAGGTCGTAAGATCATCGTTGATACCTACGGCGGAACAGGACGTCACGGCGGCGGTGCTTTTTCCGGTAAGGACTGCACAAAGGTTGACCGTTCTGCTGCTTATGCTGCACGTTATGTTGCAAAGAACATTGTTGCAGCCGGTCTTGCTGACAAGTGTGAGATCCAGCTTTCCTATGCAATCGGTGTTGCGCATCCGACTTCTGTCAGTGTGAATACCTTCGGAACAGGTAAGCTTTCTGAGACCAAGCTTGTTGAGATCGTTCGTGAGAATTTTGATCTTCGTCCGGCTGGTATCATCAAGATGCTTGACCTTCGCCGTCCGATCTACAAGCAGACTGCTGCTTATGGTCATTTCGGCCGTACAGATGTTGATCTTCCATGGGAGCATCTGGACAAGGTTGAGACTCTGAAGAAGTATCTTTGCAACAGCTACGAATAATCATTTCAGAAGAACAAAGAGTGAGGCCCCCGGTAATGCCAGTACCGGGGGCTTCTTGCATGGTGAGATGGGGTTTTTTATAGAAAATTTAGAGATAGGGAATATAGTTTATGTTATAATACGTGTATGTGAATGTGTGAATTTATAAAGGACGGAGATACAGATGAAGTTAAAAACACGTATTATTGTGGGCTTCGTTGCGATCATCCTGCTGCCGCTGCTTCTTTTTTCCGCGAGTCTTTATGGGTTCAGCCAGACGCAGGCGAAACATGTACAGGAGAGCAGCAGCCAGGCTTCAGATTCGAATCAGATGATCTACGATATTTCCCTGGCGCAGTCTTCCAGCAGCCAGGTGAAGCTGATGGCCAAGGATATGATTCTGACCGCAACGATCATTCTTGTTTTTACCGCATTGTCTGTGGGACTGTGGATTTATCGGAGTATTGCAGTTCCTCTGGTGAAGCTTAAGAAGGCAACCCAGAACATTAAAGAAGGTAATCTGGATTTTGTGCTGGAGGAGCTTCGCAAAGGAAGAGGAACGCAGTTTGATCCCCGGTTAGTTGATATCATGCTGGGACTCTTAGAGGATGGAACCATTGATGTCGAAGGGCTTTATGGAGCAAGTGAAAGTAAAATTTCATAAAGCGGGTGAAATTGATTCGCAAATATTAGAGCCGGCGGCCCAAAGCTTTCGGGCTGGGAAAGGAACAGAGGATTCGTATGAAAAGGATATATATCATAACGATCAGCAGTGCATTGTTTGTGATACTGGCAGCTTTTGGTCTGCATCTGCTGACGCAGGATGACAGTGAGCAGAGAAACATTACCGTGGGATTTGTTTATGTGGGAGATACCAGTACTGCTTATACAGGCAATTTTGTAAAGGTGCAGAAGGCGGTAGAGAAAAAATATGGCAGCAGGGTACG
>ENA-OURQ01002167-OURQ01002167.1-human-gut-metagenome-genome-assembly--contig:-NODE-2167-length-15137-cov-3.975998_pt1 | contig 15137 bp, 18 predicted proteins | sample MGYA00242105_ERZ508999 | MGnify/ENA primary metagenome ERZ508999 (study PRJEB26280, sample SAMEA2338771) | human gut metagenome | biome: human gut; feature: human-associated habitat; material: faeces...
GCAGAGAATTAAAGAAAAAATTGAAAAAAGCTGGGCAAAAACTTTTATGCCGAATTTAATTATCTTAAAATGCTTTTTAAAGCCTTGCAAAGTTACTTTTGCAGAGAATTAAAGAAAAATTTGAAAAAAGCTGGGCAAAAACTTTTATACTGGGCAAACTTGATTTAAGACAGTTTCTGAAGTCTTGCAAAATTACTTTTGCAGAAAATTTATGGTTCAACAGGTAAATTATTATAAAAATAATAAGGGAGATGTTTTTAATGTACAGCATTTTAACTTTAAATAAAATTGCCGCTGTCGGTACTGATAAGTTTGACAGCAGCAAGTACACAGTAGGGGAAGAAGTTTCAAATCCTGATGCAATAATGGTTCGTTCTGCTAAGATGCACGATATGGAATTTGGTTCAAATCTTCTTGCAATTGCAAGAGCAGGTGCAGGGGTAAACAATATTCCTGTAGATAAGTGCGCTGAATCCGGTATAGTTGTTTTTAATAGTCCGGGAGCTAATGCTAACGCAGTTAAGGAACTTGCTATATGTGCGCTGCTTTTGTCTTCAAGAAAAATTACCGAAGCTGCTGCGTGGGCTGCATCTCTTAAGGGTACTCCTGACGCTCCAAAGACAGTTGAAGGCGGTAAGTCTAAATTTGCAGGTCCTGAAATCCTTGGCAAGACTTTGGGTGTTATTGGTCTGGGAGCAATTGGCGGAAAAATCGCAAACGCTGCTGTTGATCTTGGAATGAAAGTGGTTGGATATGATCCATATCTGTCAGTTAACGGCGCTCTTCATCTTGATCCGTCAGTAAAGGTTGTAACTGATATCAATGAAATATATACAGCAAGTGATTATATTACTATTCATGTTCCTTATACTCCTGACACAAAGAATATTATTGATGCTGAACAGATTGCTATGATGAAAGACGGAGTACGTCTTATCAATCTTGCAAGAGGTGAATTGATAAACAGTGAAGCAGTAGTTAAGGCTATTGCAGACGGTAAAGTTGCAAAGTATGTAACAGACTTTGCTGATGATGTTGTACTCGGCGTTGATAACGTTATTGTTCTTCCACACCTTGGAGCTTCAACTCCTGAAAGTGAAGATAATTGTGCAGTTATGGCAGCTAATGAACTTATTGATTATATTGAAAACGGAAATATCAAAAACAGTGTAAACTTCCCTAATGCGATTATGAATGCAATCGGTACAAAGGTTTGTATCCTTCATAAGAATGTTCCGACAATTATCGCTCAGATTACTTCTGCAGTTGGTGAAGCCGGTCTGAACATTGACAATATGGTTAATGCAAGTAAGAAGGATTATGCTTATACAATGCTTGACATTGCCGGTGATGTTACAGACGCTGTTGCTGATAAGATGAGTTCTGTTGACGGAATCATTAAGGTTAGAGTTATTAAGTAATGTAATGATCTCTATATAATATAAAGCCGCCGATTAATATCGACGGCTTTAATTTTATAAAGTATCTTCAAAAGTAATTTTGCGAGTTTTTAGAAAGCGCTTCCAGATAATTAAATTCGGCATAAAAGTTTTTGCAAAGCTTTTTTAGCCTTAAATTTTTATATTTATTTACATGTCGAGCCTTATGAAAAATGTAACATTAAACTAAAGACGAAATAAAAGTTTTTGCTAAGCTTTTTTCAAAAAGCGTAAGAGAAGTCAATATTGTACAATATAGTCGTCATGATTTGCTATTGCAAAAACAGTTGGATACTGTTATACTATACATGTTATGCCGAGGATATCAGGAGCTTTTAAGCTGCTTCCTTTTCTCTCCGGGAGAGCAGCCGTATTGTTCTTTGAATTTGCGGACAAAAAGCTTGTAATTTTTTTCAAAGCCGTGATGATCTGCAATACTGCCGATAGGAAAATCTGTATTGATGACGTCGTAATAAGCATGTTCAAGACGAATGGCATAAACGTAATCCATAAAAGTCATGCCCATGTATCTTTTAAAAAACCTTGAAAAATACTCCCTGTTAAGAGCAACGATGTGTGCAGCGTCATTCAGCGAAATATTTTCGGCATAATGCTGACGGACATACTGAAGAACGACTCCAAGTCTTTGAATGTTTCTGTCAGCTTTCTCTTTCATGACAGGATCTATGCTGGTTTTGAAATTTATAACAAGATGATAAAGCAGGTTATATATAAGACTGTTAAGCATAAGCAGATATCCGCAGTCTCTTGGGGCTTCATAATGCATTTTCAGTTTTGTAAGTATATTACGGATCTTTATGAAATTACCTTTTGTATTTTCTTCTGAAGTACATATACATCTTATCATGATTATGTCAATATCGGGAATATTTTTCTTTATTGTTTCATAGGGTATCTGAATGAGAAGATATTTGCATGTTCCGCGGCAGACTGTTGAGTGAATAGTTTTGGAATTTACTACTGCAAACCCTCCGTTTTGAAGCTTATAATCTCTATTGTTTATATTAACTGTCATTGAACCGCTTAAAATAAAAATAACTTCAAATCCGTTGTGCCAGTGCTTAGAAACGGAATGTCCGGAAACTTCAACAATTTCAAGAAGCATACCCGTATCTGTCTGGTAATGAATTTGTTCATGGCTGTAATCTTCCATGGTTGACCTCCATAATAGAAATTCAGAATGATTTTATTTTATCATAAAAAATAAAAAATTACAATATTCAAGAAAGGATAATGCAATATGTCTATGACTAAAGAAATGACGACCGGCAAACCTTATAAACTGATTTTAAGCTTTGCTCTGCCGATGATTTTCGGTAATGTTTTCCAGCAGCTTTACAATATGGTTGATACTATTATTGTTGGAAAATATGTAGGGGTTGACGCACTTGCCGCTGTAGGTTCTACAGGCGCTATAAACTTTCTTGTAATCGGTTTTGCACTTGGAATTTGCAGCGGATTTTCCATTCCGGTGGCTCAAAGCTTTGGTGCAGGGAATCACTCACAAATGCGAAAATATGTGGCAAACTCTATTTATTTAAGCGTTATTGCGTCTATTATACTGACTGTTTCAACTATGCTTCTGACCGGACCGATTCTACGTATAACAAACACTCCTGAGGAAATTTATGATGATGCTTACCGTTATATAATAGTAATTTTTGCGGGTATTTCCGCTACAATATTTTATAACATGCTTTCCGGAATTCTTCGTGCACTGGGAGACAGTAAAACGCCGTTGGTGTTTCTGGGAATATCCTCTGTACTGAATATAATTTTAGACCTCACCTTTATTATAGTATTTAAATGGGGAGTATTTGGTGCTAGTTTTGCGACTGTTATATCTCAGGGAATTTCTGCTTTGCTGTGTCTTTTCTATACTATAAAAAATTATGATATTTTAAGATTTGATTCATTTGAGTTAAAACCGGATTTGGAAAAAATGAAAAAACTTGTTGTAATAGGAGTACCTATGGCGCTGCAATTTTCTATTACAGCTATTGGTTCTATTATTTTACAGTCTGCTGTAAATACGCTTGGTAAAACAGCAGTAGCTTCAATGACAGCTGCAATAAAGATTCAGACCGTAGCTGTGGGACCTATGGAAAGCATGGGTATAACTATGGCAACCTATTGCGGACAAAACAGAGGAGCCGGAAAGTATTCGAGAATTACTGCCGGAATTGGTCAGAGTATTGCAATGACAATGGTTTATTGTGTAGCGGCATGCGCAGCAGTTTCATTCTTAGGTGGAGCGCTGACAACTTTGTTTATTGACAAAAATACGGCTGATTCTGAAAATATACAAAAAATAATTGATCTTTCAGTGTATTATTTAAGAATAAACGGTTTGTTCTATCCGTTTCTTGGAGTACTGTTTATTATCAGAAATTCACTTCAGGGTATGGGATACAGTATGCTGCCGATGCTGGCGGGAGTCAGCGAGCTTGCAGCGAGATCTCTTGTAGCGATCTTGTTTGTATCTTCAATAGGATATACAGCAGTATGTTTAGCAAGTCCGGTTGCATGGATTTTTGCAGATGTTGTTTTGCTTATTACCTATACTGTGAAGATAAAGGAACTTAAAAACGAATTGATTTTTCGTAAGCATGAAGCAGTTGTTTAAGTTCTGCATTGAATAAGTAAAGAAAACCGGACAGTTTATCTGTCCGGTTTAGTATTAAAAATACTTGTTAGATTGTACTGTCCCGATTTGTGCTGAACGCATAAACCGAGGCAGTATTATTTTAGTTTTCGCATATTGATAAATCTATAAAGTATCTTCAATTGCCGTTAATTCTTCTTGAGAAAAATCAGTTTTAAAGACTGCCTGAAGATTTTCAGTAATTTGTTCCGGACGGCTTGCACCGATAAGAACAGTTGTGATCTTATCATCACGTAAAACCCAGGAAAGCGCCATTTGTGACAATTTCTGACCTCTGTTTGCAGCAATTTCATTAAGTTTTTTCAGTTTTTTCAAGGTATTTTCATCAGGTTGGCTTTTCATCCACGGACGGTTGGAAGAACCGGTATTTGTTTTCAGATATTTATCTGTAAGAAGACCTTGTGCAAGAGGGGAAAATACGGCAAGTCCCAAGCCGTTTTCGTAAGCGTAATCTTTGAGTCCGTCCTCTTCTATCCATCTGTTGAGCATAGAATACGAGGGTTGATTAATAATAAACGGAGTTTTCAGCTCATCAAATATTTTCTTTATTTTAGAGGTTTGTTCTGTATTATAATTTGAAATTCCTACATATAGGGCTTTTCCTTGTTTTACCGCATTATCCAGTGCAAGTGCAACTTCCTCGAGCGGTGTTTCCGGATCAAAAACATGATGATAAAAAATATCAACATAATCCAGTCCCATTCTCTTAAGAGACTGGTCAAGAGAAGCGGTAAGGTATTTACGTGAACCGTGTTTAGCTCCGTAAGGACCCGGCCACATATCGTATCCCGCCTTGGTTGAAATGCAAATTTCGTCACGGTAATATCCTAAACCTCTTTTAAGGATTTTTCCGAAGTTTTCTTCTGCGGAACCGTTATATGGATTACCGTAATTATTGGCAAGGTCAAAGTGAATAATTCCGTTGTCAAAAGCGGTACGGCACATATTTTCCATATTTTCCAGATTGTCGGTATGGCTGAAATTCTGCCACATACCAAGAGATATAGGAGGCAGTTTTAATCCCCATTTTCCTACGTGTCTGTAGGGCATTTTATCGTATCTTTTTTCATTTGCAATAAACATATTCAACATCCTTTTTGCTTTTTTATAATATTATCATAATTTTACTGTGAATGTCAAGTTCACAAAAATAAAAAAATTTCATAATATAATAGTGTATGGCATAGCTATACAAAATATGCATAAGGAGGAATTAAATTTGGATTTCAGTATGTTTGATAATATTCGTTTTGAACCTGAGATGCGTAAGCATGAACCAAATGATATGCCGAATATGATGTCAAGACCCAGATTTCCGGAGCATACGCCCCTTGCAATGGCTTATGTTCCGCTTCAGCAGTGGGGTCAGACTTACGATGAAGAAAAGGCGTTTGAAAGAGGTACTATTTTCCCTGAACTGGATCTTCCATTGGCTCCTGAGGAGGGATGTTTATGAATTCTAAAGAAAAACTATTCAGAGTGATCCAGATGTATGGATTTGCACTTGATGAAATTCGTATTTATCTTGATACTCATCCTGACTGTCAGGATGGTCTGGCATACTATCATAAATATAATGAATTAAGAAAAGCTGCTGTAGAAGAATATAATAAGCTTTACGGTCCTCTTACTACTGAACAAGTGCAGAGCCGAAATAAATGGACATGGGTTCAGGAACCGTGGCCATGGGAAAGGAGCGCTAATTAATGTGGCAATATGAAAAGAAACTCCAATATCCGGTGAATATAAAGAATCCTAATCCAAAGCTTGCTGAATTTATCGTTAGCCAGCTGGGCGGTCCTAGTTGTAAAAGGAGATAATTTATATTTGATAAAGAATTTCAATAGATTGGGTTTTCTTCATGTAAACAATTTGACGTACAAAACTTCTCAGCGTTATATTTTTAATACTTTCGCTACAATTTTCATCCTCTAGGATGTCAAGACTCTTTTTAATAGTTTTACTTAATTTTTGGAAATCATCCTTTTGGCTAGATTCAGGCTTTTTATTTTTTTCGAGTTCAGCAATCGTTTTAAGGATTTTTTCTTTGTTTATGCGGTACTCCTCAAGGGAATCAATTCCGGCTTCATAGGCATCTTTAACACGTTCAAGTTTTTTTCTTTCTTTTGCTATCAGAGTCGGAGTTATGTCTTTATTATCTTGTTCTTCCGCAGCTTTTTTATATATTTTAAATTGCTGCGTTTCGAGGTCACTTTTTAATGCACTTATCACAGAGGAATTAAGTTTACTCAAACTTACGCTGTGCGAAACTTCGCATGTGCCTTTGGAGTACCTATTGCACTGGACTCTGTTATTTGTTGCATATACCAAAGCACCGCCGCAGTTGCTGCATTTGAGAAAACCTTTGAGCATAAATTCATTAGAAGATTGCCTTGAATGCTTAGGGAACAGCTTTTTCTTTTCAAGAATCATGTTTTGAACCTTATCAAAAGTCTCTTGATCTATAATAGGCTCATGCATACCACGACTTATTATTGTGTCCTTACAATTATAGTCGCGTGTTTTGGTTTTTATGGGAGTCCATGTTAATTTACCTGTGTATACTACATTCCGTAAGACGTATTCAACGCCTCTGTTTTCCCACTTGTTTCCGTGCTTAGTTTTTATCCCCATTTTATTAAGTTCTTTTGCGATTTCAAGACAACCTTGACCTTTTAGATACTTATCAAAAATCATCTTAACAATGGGAGCAGCTTCGGGATCAGGTATAAAAACATTGTCTTTTATGTCATACCCAAAAGGTGGAGCACTAACAACTTCGCCCCGCTGCGCCTTTTCGGTCATACCTCTACGAACTTCTTCAGCGAGATTAATGCTATAGTATTCGTCCATTGCTTCAATTAAGGCTTCAATTAGTATTGACGTCTTATCTTCTCCAAGCTGTTCAGAAACTGAAATAACATCTATACCACATTGTTTGCGGAGCATAGATTTATAAACTATACTGTCTTCACGGTTACGGGCAAAACGGCTGAACTTCCATAATAATATAACATCGAACTGTTTCGGTTTCATTTTTGCGGTACCGATCATTTTCATAAATTCCGGACGTTTTTCAGCTTTTCTGCCACTAATGCCCTCGTCAATAAAAACAAATTCTTCCGGTAGTATCATGTCATTTTTACGTGCATAATCTCTTATAGCCTTTAACTGGCTGTCTGGTGAATATTCAATTTGATCATCAGTTGAAACACGTATATATGCAGCTGCTGTTTTCATTTTAACCTCCTTGTATTTACATGTCTTGCCAACTGGCAAGTTTTTTTGTGTATTTTTCACATATCATAGTGTTGATTTTTGACATTTTAAAACTTCTACGGCACGAAATGCAACTTCTACGACAAATCTATTGCAATCTGAAATTTGCTGAGTATAATAATAACTGTAATCCGGATTCGACAAAATACGATGAAAGGAGGCATTATTATTCTTCATCTTTAGCCAGAAAATTAATATACTTATTAGCCGCTTTTTGACCGAATGGATCTAAACTATCATATTTATTTATAGTATCTTCACGCAGTTCTTTTAAATACATTTCCTGACGTTGTGCTTCATCTTCAGCGGATTGGTTAAGGGTGTTTTCAATATCGAACAATTTTGAAACATTAATATCCAACGTATCAGCTATTCTATTTAAAACATCAATAGGCGGTTGGGATATATTCAATTCATATTTTTGAACAGTTGAAAAACCTTTTCCAATTTTATCAGCCAGTTCTCTTTGCGTAAGCCCTTTTTCTTTTCGATATTTTTTAATTTTTTCTCCAATTAACATACTACTTTTTGTTATAGAATCAGTACGTATAAAATTATCAGTCTCTTGCGTTAACTTCTGAACTTCTTGGTGTTCGGATATTTCTTTGCCATTGAGGACTTCAAGAGGAATACATAACCCATCAGCAATTTTAAAGGCTATATTTAACGCAACGGTTTTTTGCTTTCTGGTAAATATACTTCTGACAGTTGAATCAGATAAATTGCATAAGCGTGCGACCTCGGGAATGGTTAAGTCTTTGTTTTTCATAATTTTTTCTAATACTTTATAAAATTCCATCATTATTTCTCCTGTGTGTTTTTTTATATTATATCATAAAAAATCACGCATTGCAAGAAGAAAGGAACAGTTTTTATTCCTGTTCCTTTTCCAGAATATCTAGGTCGCTTTTGCCAATGGTTTTTAAAACATAAGATTTTAATAGTGCATTTGGAGTAGTCCCATTATCTTTTGCATATTGTTTAAATTGTTCTGCATGTTCCTTGCGGAGTTTACATGCTACAATTTTCATGTTTTCTTTATCCCATTTATTATTAGCAGCCCTTTTTGAACGTGGTACAGTTATATACGTCACCGCCTTTCATGTATATATTATAATACATTTCTTCACTGTTTAACAGTGTTAAAATAAACAAAATACACGGTTAAACTTTGTGTACTATGCCTATTGAATACACGGTTAAACAGTGATATAATATAAACATGGAAAGGAGGTAAGGACAATGGCTAAACAAAAGCCGAAAGGCAAAAAGAAAAGCACTAACAAATCAGAGACCATGACAAAGCTTCTAATAGTTAATGCTTTACTTCAATTAATTAAGTCAGCAATCGAGTTAATCGACAAGCTACTTGATTAAAAAAGGGAGGAAAACCTCCTCCCTTATAAAATACCATAAAATTAGCCATTTGTCAAGAATTATGATTACTTTAGTTTTAGACGTAATTAGCATTATTCTGCTGATAGCAGTTGTTGTAATTGGATTAAAGAAAAAATAAATTTATGAGCTGACCTACCGGCTAAACGGGGAGAAAGGTTTTAGTATGAATGACTTAATCAAAGTAAATTATGAAAATTCAACCCGCCCTACAGTAATGGGTAGAGATTTGCATGAGGTTCTTGAAATCAAAACAGCATATAAAGATTGGTTTCCTAGAATGTGTGAATATGGATTTATTGAGGGTGAAGACTTTTGCTCAATTTTGAGCGAAAGTACTGGAGGTCGTCCTAGCACCGACCATCAACTTACAATTGACATGGCGAAAGAAATCTGCATGATTCAGCGAACGGATATTGGCAGAAAAGTCAGAAAATATTTTATTAATGTTGAAAATGAATACAAAGAAATTAAACTGATAAATCTGCGAGAGTCCAGACCAGACAAATCCCATAGTCTGGAGGTCAAAGAAATGAATGCTCGTGTAAGAATGTCAAATCAATACTTAAAATTAGCCGCTGTGGATACAGTTTCGCAACAGTACAAAAACATTTTAGTAGCAAAGTCGGCTGAAATTCTTGCAGGAGAACCATTGTTACCATTGCCAAAATCAGAACAGAAAATGTATTCAGCAACTGAAATCGGAGATATGTTTGGTGTCACGGCTCAAAAGGTTGGAAGAATAGCTAATCTTAACGGCTTAAAAACGGAAGAATACGGTGAGTTTTATCGTGATAAGTCTCCTTATTCAAGCAAGGAAGTTGATGCGTTCAGATATAACGATAGGGCAGTAGAGCAATTTAAAAGACTTTTGGCATAAAAAATTCCCCTCGTGAGAGGGGAAGGGAACTTATAAAAAAGATTATTCATCAGTATTGTTTATGGATATGTATTTTGCATCTATCGCTGGTACTGTTATTTCAGAACCTAAAACAGAAGTATAAGTGTAAAGACCTAAACTTTGTCCCCATATAGTTACTATATCATCTTCAAGGATTCTGTCTCCATCACCTGTATCATAAATAAATAAAATCGTGTCGTTATAAATACCCCATTCATCAACAGTAACATTCATTCGATATGTGCCATCCATAACTTGTATAATTTTCCCTGTGAATGTAAAATACTGCCCTGCTAGACCATTACTATCTCTGGCTATTTCAGAGTAGCTTATATCTTGACATTCAGATTTATATTCTTCAGGATTAATTTCTGTAGGTGCTTCTGTGGTTTCTTCAGTTGTTTCGGGTTCCGTGATTTCTTCCGTTGGAGCTTCTGTAGTTTCTTCCTCAGTAACAGCCTCGGTTGTTGCTTCAGTAGTAGTTTCTTCTTTAGAACTTTCTTTATCATTTGAATTACAAGCCGAAAGCGTTCCAAGCATAATTATAGTAGTTATAAAAGCCAATGATTTTTTTAGTCTCTTCATTATGTCATACCTCTTTTTTAATCATATATTATGCCAGTAACATAATCAATTGTATATGAGTCAAAATCAACGGAATAAGTTGTAGCTTCCATTTTTCTTGTGGAATTTGGAGACATATCTCCAATATATGCATGCGTTGTATCTACCTCGTTATTATCCTTGTAAAGCGTTATATTTACTGAAACACCGCTAACAGTTTTATTAGATGTATTGGTGACATCTCCTATAATATAAGTGCTGTAATCCCCTCTAGAAATTTTATCATTTGTTACAGTAATATTCTTTTTACCAACTTCTTTTTGGTAATCATTCCATTGCTTTTGCTGTGATAAGTTTTTTTCAACAAAATTAGAATCAGCATCTTTATTGCTGATATTAAAAATTTGAAGAGCGATTACAACTGCCAGTAAAACTATTATAACAAGTTGCAATATAGTATTTAATTTTGATTTCATAATAAAAGTTCCTCCAATAGCATATTATATTATTTTTGTAATAAATCGTTTTCTGCTTTAATCTTAAATAAAAGTAGGTTTTTAGTCTGTGCGGTGTTCAGCACAATAGTAGCTAAGCCATCTAATCCGGCAGATATCGCATAAAGTACTCCGGCACTAACACCAGCTGATATTATTGATGTAAGAAATGATGTGAACCCGATTTCTTTCCACATAATTATAGCACTAATAGCACCAAGGATAAACAATACTATAGCCACATAAAGCATAACTTTGGATACATTTGCAAGTGTTTTATATGCGGGTGGATAGTTCTCATTTGTTCGTCTTAGTTCTTTTAACATTTCTTCTTTGTTCATTATGTCACAACTCCTTGATATATAAATATAATGTTAAAATTATACCATACCATATCAAATAAATCAATTCGCATATTACAATAATTTTTCAAGATGTTTTTAGCAAAATGTGACAAAAATCAACAAAAATGAAAAAATTGACATGATATTTATATATGGTTGTTGCGTGTTAACTCAATAGCTATTACTTTGTTAACGACTTCTTTGCTAATTTCATCTAGTTTTCTATAGTTTGCAAGTAGTTTAATTTCTTCAGAATTATGTGCAACGTCTTCCTCCATTTCATTGTCGAATTCATCTTGAAACAAATAGTTAGCATCTACAGAAAGCACGTCCATTAATTTTATAAGAAATTCTGTTTTTGGAATACTAACATTTTTTTCGTAGTTAGATATTGCAGCTTTTGTACAATTAATTTTATCAGCTAACTCTTGTTGAGTTATTCGTAACTCTTCTCTCTTTTCTTTGATTCTTGAACCCACGCTCATATTAACACGCCCTTTCTTCACCTTTTGTGGTGACAGATAATCTGTGTTTATTATAACACCTGACGATTCATATTACTACTGATTTATCATTTTTTTATAACTTTCTCATACCTTTACAAGCTTGGCAAATTTTGCAAACATCTTGCGTGTTCCGACACTGTCAAATTCAATCGTAACCTCGTGATCCCGTCCACCTTCTTTGATATCCGTTACTGTTCCTTCCCCAAACTTCACATGACGTACCCGGTCTCCGACCTCATAACCAAGTGGACCATTCCCACCTGCTGCCAGCTGACTTCCCTTCTGCAGGGATGCCAGTGCCTGACTTCCTGTAAGCGGCTTACCCGCCCCCTGATTCTTCGCAGGTGTCATTCCGCCAAATGTTCCTCCAAATGCCTGTGCCCTAAACGCTTCCCTGGCACGTGCATATGTATTCTGCTGTGCTGGCATCTCCGTCTCCTGGGTAAACTTCTTGTTTCCTGTATCAAGCAGTTCCCTCGGGATCTCTTTCACAAATCTTGACATCGGATTGTACTGTGTCTCACCGTGCACCATTCTTCTGCGCGCACTTGTCAAAGTCAGTTCCTGCTCTGCCCTTGTGATTCCAACATAACAAAGTCTCCGCTCTTCTTCCAGTTCTTCTCTGTCTCCTGCATTAATACTCATATATCCCGGGAAAAGCCCATCTTCCATCCCTGCAAGATAAACACGTGGAAATTCAAGTCCCTTTGCACTATGTAAAGTCATCAGAACAACATATTCCTGGTCTTCATCCAGACTGTCGATATCCGCAACCAAAGCAACTTCTTCAAGGAATCCGCTCAATGTTGCCTTTTCATCTTTATCCTGACAACTTTCCTCATAAGTTGCCGCTTTACTGATCAGCTCGTCTATATTCTCTTTTCTTGTTTTCGCCTCTTCTTTATCTTCATTTTCAAGGCTTTCTATATATCCTGTCTTCTCAATCACTTCCTGTAAAAGATCTGTGATGTTCATCTCTTCTGCCAACGTCTTAAAATACTCGATCAATGCCGCAAAAGAGTCCAGTTTTGTTGCACTTCTTCCCACTCCTGCGATCAGCCCCGGTGCCAGTAATGCCTCATAAAAACCAATTCCACGTTCTGTTGCAGACTCCTGAATCCGGTTAATTGTTGTAAGACCGATTCCTCTCTTTGGGACATTAATGATTCTTCTAACCGCAACATCATCACGTCCATTGTCGATTGTCTTGAGATAAGCAAGAAGATCCTTAATCTCTCTTCTCGCATAGAAATTTACACCGCCGACAATCTTATAAGGAATATTCATGGCAATAAATTTCTCTTCCAGCAGACGGGATTGTGCATTCGTACGATAAAGAACTGCACTGTCATTATAGGAACCTCCCTGTCTAACAGCACTTTTGATATCTTCGCCTATGAAATCCGCCTCATCAAATGCAGTGTCAAACTGACGCAGACGGATCAGTTCACCTTCTCCGTTCTCCGTCCAAAGTGATTTTTCCTTTCTTCCGCGGTTATTCGCGATCACACTGTTCGCTGCATTCAGAATATTCCCTGTAGATCTGTAGTTCTGCTCCAGTTTGATCACCTTTGCATCCGGAAATTCATGCTCAAAGTCAAGAATATTCCGGATATTCGCTCCACGGAACTTGTAGATTGACTGGTCATCATCTCCAACGACACAAAGATTCTTATATTTTCCTGCAAGAAGGCTTACCAGCTGAAACTGGACTGTATTTGTATCCTGATATTCATCTACCATAATATAGCGGAATCTTTCCTGATAACTCTCAAGCACATCCGGCTGTGTCTGCAAAAGCTGTACTGTCTTTACAAGCAGATCATCAAAATCCAGTGCATTATTCGCTCTCATCTGCGCCTCATACTCGCGGTAAACCTTAGCAATCTTCATCTTTGCAAAGTCTCCTCCGGCATTCAGTTCAAATTCATCCGGAAGGATCATCTCATTCTTGGCAGATGAAATTGCTGAAAGCAGACTTCTTTCTTTAAACACTTTCGTATCCACATCTACTTTCCGACAGACTTCCTTAATTAATGTCTTCTGATCGTCTGTATCATATATCGTAAAATGATTCTCATACCCTAATCTGTCAATAAACCTTCTCAAAATACGCACGCACGCAGAGTGAAATGTACTCACCCATACACTTTCCGCTCCAAAACCGACAAGGTTATCCACACGCTGGCGCATCTCTTCTGCCGCTTTGTTCGTAAATGTGATTGCAAGAATATTCCATGGGTTCACGTCACGTTCTCCGATCAGATATGCGATCCTGTGCGTCAGAACTCTTGTTTTTCCTGAACCGGCTCCGGCAAGGATCAGAAGAGGACCGTCCGTGTGGTAAACAGCCTCTCTCTGTGGTTCATTTAATTTATCATAAATGCTCATCTTTCCACTCCTTTAAAGTTATAAAGATATCTGTAAATGTATTCCCATTATCAAACACACGTTCCTGTTTGTCAACTACATTTTCCGGCCTTCTTATCTTTTGCTTGCTATCTAGTTTTAAATACTATATAATAAATGTATTGAGGTGATAACATGAATATAGACACAAGTAATCTGTTAAACAGCATTTTAGAAGAACTTTCTTCTTTAAGTTATGTGCATCCCGGCGATGTTCCGAATATTAATCTTTACATGGATCAAGTAACTACTTTTATGGATGAGCAGCTGGCTTCGACCAAACGTTACCCTGATGATAAGATCCTGACAAAGACCATGATCAATAATTATACGAAGAACAATCTTCTTCCACCCCCGGTGAAGAAGAAGTATTCCAGAGAGCACCTGCTCCTTCTGGTCTTCATTTATTATTTTAAAAATATCCTTTCAATCAAAGATATTGAGACAGTTCTTGCACCGCTCACAGAGAAATATTTTCCGGATGGAAGCTCTTTTGAATTAGCGGATATTTACAAAGAAGTCTGCAAGATTGAAAAAGAACAGCTGGATTCCATCAAAGAGAATGTAACTGCTACTTATGAGAAATCTGCTGAGACTTTCACTCATCTTGCTGATGGCGAAGATAAGGAGATCTTACAGCAGTTTGCATTTATATGCAGCTTGAGTTTTGATGTATATATCAAGAAAATGATCATTGAACGGATCATTGATGACCTCTCTTCCAAGTCTTCAAAAAACGAAGAGAAAAAGAAAGGGAAATAAACATTTCTGTTTAAAACGAGATACAGCCTGCGAAAGACTTTATCAGAATCTTCCGCAAGCTGTATCTTTTGATTGATAAAAGGTATTTTATTGTAAGCTTAATTCTTAAGTGTTATTCTTCCGTTCCATTCTCTTCCTCAGCAAGCCCTACACGTTTGAAAACCATATCATATCCGTCATTCCCGTAATTAAGAGAACGGTTCACACGACTGATTGTCGCAGTGGATGCTCCTGTCTTCTCCGCGATCTCCAAATATGTCTTCTGTTCACGGAGCATTCTTGCCACTTCAAATCTCTGTGACAATGAAAGCAGCTCATTGATCGTACAGATGTCTTCAAAAAATGTATAACACTCTTC
>ENA-OURQ01002185-OURQ01002185.1-human-gut-metagenome-genome-assembly--contig:-NODE-2185-length-15009-cov-4.032098_pt1 | contig 15009 bp, 16 predicted proteins | sample MGYA00242105_ERZ508999 | MGnify/ENA primary metagenome ERZ508999 (study PRJEB26280, sample SAMEA2338771) | human gut metagenome | biome: human gut; feature: human-associated habitat; material: faeces...
GCCCTCATCCGGGCAAAATCTCCCACAAATTGTGACGCACATCTTGCAGAAAGCCCTTTTCAAACATGCTCTAGACCCTGCACAATCATGAAAAGTGCGCAGTTCGCAGATGAGTTTTTTCAGGCATATTCTGGCGGCTGTTTGCTGTTAGCTGTTCGTGCAGTCTGCCGGAGGCAGAAAAAGTGCCTGAAATGGTACAAAGTTAATTGCATTAGGAGACAGCGGCGGTGATGAGCTTTTGGATTTTGGACAGGCATGACAAGAAGGAGGACCTTTATGAGATTATTGAAAAAATATTTCAACCGGGAAAATAAATTCAGTTTGAAAGAACGTTTCAATATGGTGATGACTGTGGTGACTTGCTTTTTCATGGGAGTGATGGGTGAAAATGGACGGGGGGTGCAGGGAATAAAGGGACTGATTGGTGGAATCGGCGGACTGGCTGTAAGGATGAATGGATGGCTGAGTGTGGTGACTGGCTGGGAGCTGGGCGCGCATGAAGCTCATGGAATATATGAAAAAGGTATAGTGGGAAGATTTTTCCAGGGAAAGATGCTGGAAGGAATAGATGTGGTGAAGCGTGGACAGGCTTTAGTGGAAAGGGCTGGGCTGCGAGGAAGAAGGGGAAATCGGATACGGGATGTTTCACATGAGAAGGGACTGCCTTGCATGGAACGATGGGTGTGCAGAGGCAGTCCGTAGGGGCATAATCGGTTGATTTAATGTAACTGTGAACTATGTTCACGAAAACATCTCGCGGTATAGTATCTGCGGAAAAGTTACATTAATTGTTAAAATGAACTGTAATCGGACAGATTTCGCTGTTGGTGCCGACTCTCATGTTCGGCCCCCAGATTCCGGCTCCGGAAGTGACAATGTTGTGCATATTTCCTTTTCGAAGGTAGCCACAGGAATTTTCCCAGAATAGATGGATAATCAGGTTTCCGGGGAAAATCTGGCCGTCATGGGTGTGACCACAAAGGTCAAGGTCAACACCGGCAGCAGCTGTCTCGTCTAATTCTTTTGGCTGATGGTCAATGAATATAATTGGTTTTCTCTGGTCCAGCGATTCGGTAAGCTGGGCCGGAGTGGCTCTGGAGCCCTCCACTTTTTCGCATCGGGAGGCATCCCGGCGGCCGACAATATAAAATTTGTTGTCGATCAGAACAGATTCATCGTCTAGCAGGTGAATTCCTGCGTCTGTAAGAAATTCTTCCATTCTGGGATCATTGTAGTTATCTTCTGTTCCGTTGAAGGTGAAACCTGCCAGGATTGGTTCGTTCAGGTCATGATTGCCCCAGCAGGCGTAAACTCCATATTTGGACTTAATTCCTTTTAAAATTTCTTTTAATTTATCTGGTTTGGAAATGGCGTCATATTCATTATCGAAAATATCACCTGCGATACAGACTACATCTGGATTTTCTGCATTAATCTTTTTCACAATTCGTTTTGCCTGGGCGGTTCCCATGCTGTAGCCGAAATGGGTATCAGCGAGAAGGACTATTTTCAGGGAATCCATGCCGTCAACTGTTTTTTCAACGTTTATCTCATAAGGTGTAGTTTTCACATGGGTTACATGAAGGATTCCGTAAACACTGAGGCTGATGATCAGTATGGTGCAGATCAGGCCTGTGATGACGAAAGTGCTGCGGTGTCCGATAAACGGGGCATGGAATATGTATTTCAGTATCAGACGGCCAAAATCAACGACAGCGATTACCAGCAGAATATAGATGAAAGTTCCGAGAAAATAGTTACCTGTATGTTTGAGAATACGGTGCAGGTTGGCCGGCTTTTTGATGAGAAAGCCGGTGAGCAGGGCTGTTGCTAATATTATGTAAACTCCTATAAAGGAAGCGCGAAATGCCATTGTCTGAAAAAGTCTGTGACAGGCGCCCATCCATCGTATCATCCAACGGACAACGTATGCATTGATCAGGATGTATAGGGGTGCGAGAAAGAGTGCGGCCATGAAAAACCTCCGTTATATTTACTTTGAAAATTAGCAGTTACACGCTTTGTTACCGTGTCTGCGCAACAATGGGTACAGTATACTACGGTTAATAAGTTTTTGCAATTGTGCATATAATAGGGAGAAATGAGAGAGTCAGGAGAGCTGTTGCTTATGCGGCAAAGCGAGAAAGATTCTTGAAATCTGGAACATCAGGTATGCCGATTATTTTTAAGCAATGGCAAAGTGCAGGAAATATATGAGAAAATGGTTTCGGAGCTTTTATTCTTCAGGGCTGTTTATTCCATTCATTTTATTACTACCGTATATGTGTACAATTGCCTTGAATGGGGCTGATAAAGCACTTTTACTGCATTCTCCGGGGGTGGAGGATATGGTTCCGCTGATGTTGATGGTACAGATGAAAGGGGATTATGCGGAGGAAGCGGTGAAAGCTCAGGCGGTGATTGCAAGGTCGGAGGTGTACAGGCGGCTGGAGGAGGGGGAAAGTGAAGGAGAAATCTTGGATGGAGTAAATGAAAATATTGCTGGAAAAAACAGGGAAAGAAGAGTTGAGCAAATGACAGCTGTGACAGAGGATGAAAAGGCGTTATCTCCCCAAATAGCAGAATTAAATAGTGACAGGAGTTTTGTTATTTGGTATGGAGGTGTCTGGAAATTACTGAGTGCGGTGGATAAGCTGCAGCAGTATGGAGCAGCGGCAGAGGCAACAGTCGGGCAGGTTCTTACATATAATGGAAAGCTGAAATTAGTTCCGTATCATGAGATCAGCAGCGGTAAAACCAGGGATGGGAAAGAGGTTTTTCACAGTGCAGATTATGGCTATCTGAAATCAGTGGAAAGTAGTCAGGACAGGGAGGCACCAGATTATGTAAATAGTACATATGTGCCTGCCAGTCAGCTTCCTGCGAAGCTGGTGGTCAAAAAGCGAGATAGTGCCGGTTATGTGACTGCGCTGACAGCTGATGGAAACTGGCTTGAGGGTGAGACTTTTCGCCAGGGCATGCATCTGGCTTCCGCAGATTTTTCAGTGCAGAAAGTAGGAAAAATGGTGCGCTTTTTATGCAAAGGAAAAGGACATGGGATTGGATTTTCCCAGTATGGGGGAAATGAGATGGCGAAGAAAGGGAGTAGCTGGGAGGAGATATTGGAGACATATTTTCCAGAGATGGAGGTTGAGGCAGTGATGGAGATGGAGAGGTGAAAAAGGTTGCTGAAAATCGAAAAATTACTTTTATTATAAAAGTTTTATAAAACCCCTTGAATTTTTCAAAAAAAGTGTTATAGTATAACACATACTTGATGACATAGTAATTAAAACTACATGATAAAGTTTTCAAAAATATTGCAGCTCAGGGATCAAACTGATTGCTTGCAAAGTTGCTTTGGAAAAGTTCTAGGAGGTGCTATCATGAAATTTAAATTAAAAGATCCGGGAAGTGCGATTACACATGGGATTGCTTTTCTTCTGGCAGCAGTGGGAGCAGCGCCTTTATTGATTCGCTCGTCAGAGTGGAGCGATCATATTCATATTGTGGCACTGGGAGTGTTTATTCTTACGATGATGCTGCTTTATGCGGCAAGTACTCTTTATCATTCCGTTGATTCTACGGCGAAGGTGAACCGCAGACTGAAGAAGCTGGATCATATGATGATCTTTGTAATGATCGCGGGAAGCTATACGCCGGTGTGCCTGATTGTTCTTCATAACAAGATTGGATATATACTTTGCGCACTTGTGTGGGCGACAGCAATTCTGGGAATTGTATTTAAGGCATTCTGGGTGACTTGTCCGAAATGGATTTCTTCTGTGCTGTATATTGGAATGGGCTGGTTGTGTGTGCTTGCGTTCATGCCAATTATTCATGCATTGCCTAAGGCTGGATTTGGCTGGCTGCTGGCGGGGGGAATTATTTATACTATTGGCGGTGTGATCTATGCATTGAAGCTTCCCATCTTTAATGCGAAACATAAGAATTTTGGGTCACATGAGATTTTCCACGTATTTATTATGCTGGGAAGCGCGTGTCATTTTATTGTGATGTATTGTTTTGTGGCGAATATGCCGATTTGATGATATGGTAAGGTAAAATATTTTAGACAAGTTTTTTAATAACTTTTAATATTTAGAGGGAACTGTGACCTCCTTTAAAATTCCATCAGGGCTAATTTTTTGGCCCGGGTCAATTGTTTGATTGCATATTCCCGGCTCATGGCTTCTTCTTTGGTGGCGTAGCCTTCGTAGTAGACAAGGGTTACCGGACGTTTGGTTTTGGTGTATTTGGCTCCGTTTTTGCCGCTGTTGTGGGCTTTCAGGCGCTTTTCCAGACAGTTTGTCCATCCGGTGTAAAGAGTACCGTCGGCGCACTGGACGATGTAGGTGTAATTCATGGGGCTCCTTTTTTGGCTGTAAGGTGAAATTTCTTAATGTTTTACTATGAAAGTCCCGGACGGCAGCTGTGGGAGCGCTATAGGCGCGGAACAGCTGACTTTCATATATGGTGATGTCGCCGACAGGCGACATATCCGTTTAGGAATTAAATAAATATTTATGTAAAGGAGTATCGTCATGCTGTTAACTGGCTGACAATGCTCCTTATTTTTATAAAAAGCAATCGGTAAGCTGGTATATTATTTGCAGTCCTAAAGAATACTAGAGCCTTTTTCAAACATGCTCTAGAGCGTGTCAGAATGGCTGCTATGGCGGGTCCCGGGCTCTTAGCTGCCCTGGAAGGACTGGAAAAAGCAGGTAGGATTTAGGTACCGACTGCGGATTTTCCCACCTGCTTTATTATACGTTGTTTTTTTACTTTTGTGAATGTTGATATTTCATGGACTGAATTTTTTTTACGGCAGATACGTGATCGGGTCGATTGGTTCTCCGTCTTTTTTCATGGCGAAGTACAGGTTACTGCCTTCTTCGCTGTAATAAATGGTAGGAGCTGCGACATAGCCTATGATGGAACCTTTGGTGACGGTATCGCCTTCAGCAACGTCCAGATCAGTAAGCTGACCATAGATTGCCTGGTAGCCGTTTCCAAGCTCCATGGTGACGGTAGTGCCAGTTTGGGCATTATTTTCAATCGAATATACGGTTCCGTTTACTGCGGAAACTACAGGGGCACCTTCCACTGCTTGTACGGAAATCGCAGGGCTCAGTTTATACTGATCCAGAGTTGGGAAGTAAACACTCTGATCCATGCTGTAATCAATGAGAACATGTCCGTTTACCGGCCACTCCATTAATGTATCTTCCGAGAAGTTGATTTCCGGTCCTTTGTGCAGGGAGATCTGGGCGTTTACGCTGGTACTTTCTCCAATGTCAGAGGAGCTGGAAATATCAGCAGTATCGTTAATGTCAGCAGAATTGGTTAAGTCCACGGTATTGTCAAGGCTTGCCATGTCTGTTGCGGATGAATTATCTGATTCGTTTATCAAAGACTCACTGTCTAGGATTCCGGTATCGGAAATTCCGTCCAGATCTGCTTCTACCATGTTAGTACCTGCTTCTGCAAGGGACGAATCATCAGTTGAGTTGGCTCCATCTGCTTTGGCAGTGTCATTTTCCTTGGTGCTTTCCAATGGAAGCACTTCCTGAATATGTTCTGGTTTGTTTGCAACCTGGTAAGCGGTCACTCCGAGAACTGCCATAACTGCAAGGAGAGCGCCGTTGAAAATAAATTTTGCTGTTCTGTTTTTCCTCATATTCTTTTCACCTCTACATACATTCTGTTCACAGCTGTTGTACCTGTCTGTATTTATAGGGTGTCCAGAAAATTGGAGGTTATTCATTAATTCATGAAAATGAGAAAATTTAAATTGGTGGCACTTATATAAGCGGCATGGTATAATAGGGGAAAACATGTGCGGTGCTGTGAAAAATAAATGAGGTCGGCAGTTGTGGGAGCGCCATAGGCGCGGAACAGCTGACTTTCATATATGGTGATGTCGCCGACAGGCGGCATGTCCGTTTAGAAATAATTTACAGGGGGTAACTTATAGTGAAGATTACAGAGGAGCTTTTGCAGAAAGCTGATCAGATTCCGAATTTCTCAGATGGAGTTATTATGCCGGATGGGGATTACAGATTGATTGAGGAGAAGGGCCATCTTCAGACCATGATGGCGCTTTTGCCATATCCGGAGAAGGAGATTTGGAAGATGATCCCGGAGAATGATTCGGCACTGTTCTGGATGATCGAGAAGACAGGATGTGTGCTTACAGATTATAATTCAACTGTGGGTATGGCGATGACGCAGTCGCAGAAGGAGGTTTTTGATGCACTGGTTGCCCGTGGGATTATTTCGCCGGAGTATTTTGATATTACCAGGCAGAGGCAGAAGATGCGGGATCAGGGCACGCAGGGAAGCACTGTATCTGAAGAGAAAACAGAACAGGATTGTTGAGGTATATAAATACGAAAACTGCTGTACCATTTAATGGACTTTGAAGAGGGGTTAAATGGATACAGCAGTTTTTTAGTTTCTGTTCACTGGCAGATTGCGGGAATGATTTTTCAAACAGGCTCTATCGAGACGTTGACTGCAGCGATAACAAAATTATTGTTCCATCTGTCGTCCAAGAAACCCGGCAGCAGTCTGAGTCAGAAGCTTTTCGCTGGTGCTTGGAATGTCTTTGTCGGTTCTTCCCATGAGGATGACACTGCCGATAGCATCTCCGGCGGCTATGATGGGCTGGATGACCTGAGATGTGGATGGAGCTGGCTGTTCATCTACTACAGGGACTTTGCCACGGTCTCTGGCACTAAGACATTTGGCTTCTCTGTCATTGATAACAGCTTCCAGCTGGCTGCTGATCAATTTTCCAATGAATTCCTTACTTCCCGGACCGGCAGCAGCTACTACCTGGTCGTGGTCGGTGATGCAGGAAAGCATGCCGGTGGACTGGGAGAGGGACTCGGCGTATTCTTTTGCAAAAAGGCTAAGCTCTCCGATTGGAGAGTATTTTTTCAGAATGATTTCGCCTTCACGGTCGGTGAAAATTTCAAGCGGGGTACCTTCTTTGATTCGCAGGGTCCGGCGGATTTCTTTTGGGATGACCACCCGGCCCAGATCATCTATTCTTCTTACGATTCCTGTGGCTTTCATTTATCTGTTCCTCCTGTACTTTATGATGCAATTGTGGGAAACAATTGACCTTTTTTTCTAGAGCGCGTCTGAAAAAGGCTTTCTGCAAAGTCTCCTGCAAAGTGGAGCTTGCAGATTGCGGGAATGATTTTTCAAACACACTATAGAGCTTGTTTTGTGGGTTTCCATATTTTGCAGTGTATGGATAGTATGTGAAAATATGGGGGAATTATGCGCGCGAGATGAGGCAAATTTTTTGATCGTGGCAATAAGAATTTATCATATTCAACCTTTTTGAAATGAAGTTAGGTGAAAAAGTTGGTTTACATAATAAGTGCCTTTTGTTATGTGTCACTAGTGAGCGGTAACAACGGGTTACTTTGGGCGCAAATTCATGTAAATTAGTATGGTTTACATATGGAAATTATGATAAAATATATCCATGAAGAAAAAAAAGCTTGTTTTTTTAGCGTTTGCGACCATTGCGATTGCATTATTGCTTGAAGCCGGAATTTTAAAGTATGTCAATGACAGTAATACATACAGGATGTCAAAAGTACTGCTGGATCGTGTTATCACCGTGCTCAATAAAAATGATGATAGTGAAAATGAACTCATCAAATCGCTAAAGGACGATTATATAGTAAGAGCAAAGGCTGTATCCTATATTATAGATGCAAAACCACAGGTGGAATATGATGTAGAAGAATTGCAGAAAATAGCAGATTTGATATTAGTAGACGAAATTCATCTGTTTGATAAAAACGGATATATCTACAGTGGTACTTTGCCCAAATACTATGGCTTCAGTTTTGACTCCGGAGAACAGATGGAATATTTTAAGCCTATGCTTACAGATAAAAAGCTTACCATGTGTCAGGATGTTACTCCGAATACCGCTGAAGGAAAGAACCTGATGTATGCCATTACATGGAACGAAGCCGGTACCAGAATGATCCAGATCGGCATCGAACCAAAGCGTCTGCTTAAAGAACTAAAGCAAAATGAAATCTCCGCTGTAGTAAGTGATATGCCTGTTTATAAGGGAATCGAAATTTTCGTGGCAGACTCCCAGACCAAAATTGTAAAAGGTGCTACGGATTCCAGACAGATAGGCGTGAAACTGGAAGGGCTTGTTGTATCATCTGATAAAAAAAGCGGCGAGACGGATGTCCGACTCATAAGGATAGGTGGAAAACGCTGCAAATGTTTACTCAGTCAGTATGATGACTATATTGTAGCTGTAACTATAGACAGTTCCTTTTATCGGCAAGGGAATATTTTTGCGGTTCTCATAGTTGGCGTGTATCTTGTATTGGCTTCCTGCTGTATGTTCTACATGCTTTCAAGAGTTATGAAAGAAAAATATGAAAAAGAAAAACTGCTGTACATATCAAACACAGATGAACTTACAAGATGCTTTAACCGACATGCATACGAAGAAAGGATAAACAACCTTGATCTTCGCGAGGAATGGATATATATTTCCATGGATCTTAATAACCTGAAACATATAAATGATTCTCTTGGACATGCTGCAGGCGATGAACTTATATGTGCAGCGGCCGATTGTATGAGGGAAAGTTTTGGAAAGTATGGAAATGTCTACAGAATCGGAGGAGATGAGTTTGTTGTGATCATCACCGGAAATACAAAGGAATTTCAAAGCATAATAGAAAGCTTTGACCGGCGTGTTGCACAATGGCATGGGAAACTTGTGGATTCTATGACAATCTCATGGGGATATGTTTTCAGTTCTGAGAAAGAATGGGATAACATCTATGACATTGCCAAAGAAGCAGATGAAAGAATGTATAAGAACAAGGAACGCTATTACCAGGAAAGCAAAATAGTCAGACGAAGGTAACAGATTGCTTTTTCCTTATATTTTCAAATATTCTAAATACAACAGAGTTGATTGAAATTCTTTTGGAATAACAAGAACCAGGATGAGACGTGTGCTCAGCCTGGTTCTTGAACTTTTTTCGTTTTTATTCCTGACCGCCCCAGAAATCCACGGGCTCGTAGTCCTGTAATTTCGCAAGGAACCCCTTCTGCTGAAGTTCTTCCTGAATGGCATCCAGGATTTCTTCGCTTTCGGCGTCGATGGTGTGGTAGTGGTAGCCGGAGGTTACATTTTTCAGAAGGCTGGATTTGCCGGTGCTGATTTCCTCCATGTAGGCGCGGATGTCGCGGCGGGATTTGATTCCCATGTCAGCTTTCAGCACGCCGTAGACCTTGTGGTAGACGAATACGTCGCGAATCTGGCCGCCGGCGTCTACGATGGTGCTTAATTCCTCTTCAACCTGATCATCTGTGTGATAAACCTTAAAAACTCTGGAATATTTCCTGTCCTCCTGGAGCAGATAGCCTTTGTTGGTGGAAAAAATGGTGGCTCCGTTGGCACGCAGGAGAGAAATATCCTGGACAATAATCTGGCGGCTTACATTTAATTCCTTAGCTAAGGTACCGCCGGAAACGGGATTATTGCTGGAAGATAGGATATTCAGAAGTTGTTTTCGTCTTTCTTCACCTTTCATTTTTTATCTCCTGTCTGCTGGTTTGTGATGAAAGTTACCTGTTACCGTGTAGAGCCTTTGTCAAACATGTTTTGGGACGTGTTGATGGCGGGAAACAGATGACTTCCATTCTGATAATTGCTGTCGGTGGGGGAGTTCAGCCGAATAGGGCTTACTCCACCGGATGAAGATTCTTCATAGATAAATCCATAATAGGAGCGGAATGTGTAAGTGCTCCGCTTGATACATAATTTACACCCAAACCAGTGAGTCTGGCAATATTTTCTTTTGTTACATTTCCGGAAACTTCAATTTCGGCACGTCCGGCAATGTAGTCGATGGATTCTTTCAGCTGTTCAGTGGTCATATTATCCAGCATGATAATGTCCGCACCAGCTTCTACTGCCTCTTTTACCATATCCAGGTTTTCGACCTCTATTTCAATTTTGCGGACAAAAGGAGCGTAGGCTTTTGCCATGGAGATGGCCTGTTTTACGCCGCCTGCGGCACCGATGTGATTGTCCTTGAGAAGAACGCCGTCGGAAAGATTATAGCGGTGGTTATTGCCGCCGCCTACGCGAACGGAATATTTCTCGAAAATACGGTTATTCGGAGTGGTTTTTCTGGTGTCCAGAAGCTTGATCCCGGTTCCCTCAAGAAGAGCTGCAACCTGGCTTGTGTAGGTGGCGATTCCGCTCATTCTCTGGAGATAGTTAAGAGCGGTTCTTTCTCCGCAAAGGAGCACACGGATATCTCCGTAAATTTTTCCCACAAGCTGTTTATTTTCTACGTGGTCTCCGTCTTTTACATAGAATTCAGCTCTGGTGGATGGATCCAGAAGTGTGAAAACACGCTCAAAAACCTGGAGCCCGCAGATGATTCCATCTTCTTTGCAGATAAGATCTACAACGCCTGGAGTGGGATTGGGCATAACGCTGTTGGTAGATACGTCTTCGCTTGTGATATCTTCTTTTAATGCGCTTAAAATGAACGGATCAACATTTAATCCGAGAGTTACCTGATCATACATATAAAAATTCCTTTCTGCCTTCTGGATTCTGGCCAAGGGTGATGGCCTGTGTGGCAAGGTGATGATAAGTTTCGGCCAGGGTCTGAATGTCCTGGTATGGGGTGAAGTCTACGTGGGAAGCAAGGTAATCAGCAATTTCGCTAGCATTCTGGGGTGAAGCATTCTTAAGATCATGCTCTGCCATATCCTGCGCCGCACGTCTTGCGAAAACAAGGCTTTCCAGCAGGGAGTTGCTTGCCAGGCGGTTTTTGCCATGGACACCGTTGCAGGCAGCTTCTCCTACTACATAGAGATTTTCCATGGAAGAACGGCTTTGATAATCCACTTTTACGCCGCCCATGAAATAATGCTGTGCCGGAACAACCGGGATACATTCCTTGAAAACATCATAGCCCATTTCCCTGCAGTGTTCAACAATGTTTGGAAAATGGTGGCGAAGAGTTTCTGCCGGGATGGTGCGCAGGTCTTCCCAGACAAAGTCGGTGCCGTCTTTTGCCATTTGTTCGTGAATTTTCTGGGAAAGAAGATCACGGGGCAGCAGCTCGTTTACGAAACGGTTCATGTTTTTGTCGTAAAGTCTGGCACCTTCGCCACGGACAGATTCGGAAATCAGAAAGCTGCGGTCTTCAGGATGTTTGGTGTAGAAGGTGGTAGGGTGGATCTGCACGTAATCCGGGTTCTGCAGTTCAATATTATGCTTACCTGCAATAGCAAGTGCGTCGCCGGTAAGGTGGCGGAAGTTGGTGGAATGTCTGTAAAGTCCACCTACACCTCCGCTGGCCAGAACGGTATAGGCTGCAGTAACGGTGTCAAGGGAACCATCTGGACGGCGGATCACAGCGCCGTAGCAGTGGTTGTCTTTTTCCAGAATATCAACCAGGGTTGTGTATTCCAGAAGTTCTACATTGGAAAGCTTCTGGACTTCGCGGAGCAGGGTGCTGGTGATCTCTTTTCCGGTTACATCCTCGTGGAAAATAATACGGTTGGTGGAATGGGCGCCTTCTTTGGTGTAGGCAAGGCTGCCGTCTTCGTTTCGCTCGAACTGGGCACCGTAAGAGACAAGATCCCTGACAACCTCCGGGGAGGTTTTAATCATGATCTCTACGGATTTTTTGTCATTTTCGTAGTGTCCGGCTTTCATGGTGTCTTCAAAAAAGCTGTCATAGTCGGACTGTTCTTTCAGCATGCACATGCCGCCCTGGGCGAGAAAGGAATCGTTACTGGTAAGGTCGGACTTGGTGATGACGGTGATTTTTTTGTCGCGGGGAAGCTGGAGGGCACAGTAAAGACCGGAGCAGCCGCTTCCTGCGATGAGGATATCTGTTTTCATAATTGATGGTCCTTTTTTCGTGGATAAATTTGGTGTACAGAGAAATTTTGCAAAAGTAATCTGAAGCGCAGGCTTATAAAATTTCTCTGTGAATGATTACAATTGTGCGCGCGGATTCAAATTTTCCGAACGACATGCCCTGTAGTATATCACCAAACTTTACAATTGACAAGATAGCTGTAAACTTTTTTGTTGACAGTGAGGCCGGTGGGTAATATAATCCTAAGAAAATGTCCGAAAAGAGTGGAGGCATTAGCCACAAATGAGGATAAGAAGATATTTAAGAACACATTCGGGCATACATGGAAAATTAAAGTTCCGGAATAAATGAAAACACAGGAGTGAAAAACGATTATGATGACAACAAGACAGCTGCAGGATGAAATTCTGCGTTTAAAGAAGGAAAAAGATATCTGCATTCTGGCGCATGCATACCAGAGCCATGAGATTCTGGAGGTAGCAGATTACACAGGTGATTCTTATGGACTGAGCCAGCAGGCTGCTAAGGCTCCGCAGAAGAACGTGCTGATGTGTGGTGTAAGATTTATGGCAGAAACAGTAAAAATCCTTTCCCCGGAGAAAACAGTTTACCTTTCCAACAGCGGCGCGGGATGTCCAATGGCAGAGCAGCTGGATGTGGAGATGCTTTCCGCACTGAAGGAGTCCAATCCGGACTACACGGTTGTGGCTTACATTAATACCACTTCCGAACTGAAAACAATCTGTGATGTGTGCGTAACTTCTTCTTCTGCGTTGAAGATTGTGAACAATATCGACAATGACAAGATCCTGTTTATCCCGGACTGCAACCTTGGCGCATGGGTGGAGAAGCAGGTTCCGCAAAAAACGTTCAAGTTCGTTCACGGGGGATGCCCAACCCATCTTAGAATGTCTGTAAGAGATGTGAAAAAAGCCAGAGGCGCTCATCCGGAAGCGAAGTTACTGGTTCATCCGGAGTGTCTGCCAGAGGTTTCTGCAATGGCAGATTATATCGGAAGTACAACTGGAATTATGAAATATGCCAAGGAAAGCGATGCAAAAGAATTTATTATCGGTACCGAGAACAGCATTGTTCAGCATCTTCAGTACGAGTGCCCGGACAAGAAATTTTATCCGCTGTCAAAGGACTGCGTATGCCACAATATGAAACTGACAACCTTGATGGATGTCTATAATTGCGTCTGTGGTCAGGGCGGAGAAGAGATCAAGCTGGATGAGAATGTGAGAGTGAAGGCGAAGGCTTGTATTGATACGATGTTGACGCTGGGGGAATAGAAAATTTATCTTTTGAGATAAGCAGAAATTAGAGACAATTACTAATTGTAAAAAAAGAATACAACTGATATAATTATATTTGGGTGCTACCATAACGGTAGGCGGTTAGTCCTTCGGCAGAGGGACTGTGACCCTCTGATTACATAGAAAACCGGAAGGGAATCAAACGGAAAGGAGGGCTAAGCCAATGAGTATTTTGGACTTTATTGCAGTAATGAGTTTTGGCATTACTTGCTTTTGTGCCGGATACACATTCGGCAAAGATACTAATAAGCCACAAAAATAGCCGCCCCGGTCCGAGAAACTGAGCGACTACTTTGTGTATACATAAAATCGGACTAACCGTCTATCAGTAGCACCTTTTTTATACTAATTATATTATCATGCTTTAAATAGAATGTCAAAAAATTTTACAGGAAATATTTATGGCAAAAGCAAAAGAGTTACTGTTCACTCCGTTTACAGTAACGAAAGTATTGAACAGTTACGAGGAGATTCTGAATATGGAGATCAATTGGGGTGAACTGACTTATGGGAAATGAAATGAAAAAAAGTGAAGTGCATCTTACACAGCTTGCCAGTGCAGCCGGATGCGGTGCTAAGATTGGCCCGAAAGTTCTGGCGCAGGTAGTAGGCAAACTTCCGAAATTTACAGATCCGATGCTTCTGGTAGGTCCGGAGACATCAGACGATGCAGCAGTATACAAGATTAATGATGAACTGGCAATGATCCATACAGTAGACTTTTTTCCGCCAGTAGTGGATGATCCGTATATGTACGGGCAGATCGCGGCAGCCAATGCACTGAGTGATGTCTATGCAATGGGCGGTGTTCCGAAACTGGCATTAAATGTGGTAGCATTTCCAAACTGCCTTGGTCCGGAAGTACTGGAGCAGATTCTGCGCGGCGGTGCAGATAAGGTCATGGAAGCCGGAGCAGTCCTTGCAGGCGGGCATACTATCAATGATAAAGAACCGAAATACGGACTCTGTGTAACTGGTTATGTGCATCCGGACAAAATGTGGAAAAATTACGGCGCAGAAGCAGGAGACATCCTTATTCTTACCAAACCGCTGGGCTGTGGAATTCTTAACACTGCCATTAAGGCAGAAATGGCGTCTCAGGAAGAAATTGAGAGAGTCCAGAAGATCATGGCGAAGCTGAACAAATATGCAGCAGAGATTGCATCTAAATACACGATCCACAGCTGCACCGACGTAACAGGATTCAGTCTTGCAGGTCACAGTCTGGAAATGGCAAAAGGCAGCCGGAAAACCCTGGTGATCCAGTCTGAGAAACTTCCGATCATTGAGGGTGTTGAAGAATATGCACAGATGGGGCTGATCCCTGAAGGTGCATACAGAAATCGTGATTTCGCAGGCGATGAAGTACGAAGCGAGATTGAGGAACTCTGGATGGAGGATCTGGTATTTGATCCGCAGACATCCGGCGGACTTCTGCTTGCAGTACCGGCAGAAGAAGCCGATGCCCTTGCAGAAGAGCTTGCAGGTATGGATATCTTCGGCGGTGTTATCGGATATGTAACAGAATTGCAGGATAAAGCAGTTGTATTTGAATAAAAAAATCAGCTTTACTTTCAGATATGCTCTGCACGCCTGCAGAGATCTTTCTTGTCTTTTGCGCTCTGCCGAACTGTCTCGATTGCATTAGTATATGGAATTGCTATAAAAATCTTCGAATATAATGGAACATAATTACAAATCGTTACTGTTCACTCTGTTCACAGTAACGTAGCCAAAATTCATTCCAGATTGCCTGCGGCAATGGAATT
>ENA-OURQ01002186-OURQ01002186.1-human-gut-metagenome-genome-assembly--contig:-NODE-2186-length-15006-cov-3.565848_pt1 | contig 15006 bp, 8 predicted proteins | sample MGYA00242105_ERZ508999 | MGnify/ENA primary metagenome ERZ508999 (study PRJEB26280, sample SAMEA2338771) | human gut metagenome | biome: human gut; feature: human-associated habitat; material: faeces...
TTTTGCTTTTCGTAATGAATTAGTATTTTTATTTACATCATTCATAATCTCTTATTTTTCATAGAGATTGCGCAATCTAAATTACCTATAGGTTTACTATTTTTACCTTTCCGTATTATAAAATTATTGATTTTCATAGTGTTTGCAACCACTATAAAAAAATACTATTTCTTCTTGTTACTGGGATTCCCATAGCCGAATGGCTTAGATATGATTAAAAATTTTCAAAAGAAAGATTGGATTCTTGTGTTTTTAACCTTTAATGCTTAAACAAAATGACTAATATCCAATTTTTTTACTTTGTAAATTGCTTTTAAATGAAATAAATATGATGGATTCATGCTCAGAAAATCTTTTACTTCATCTTCTGTATTGAAATCATATTTTACATTGTCCCAACTATCAGTATCATCAGATTCTCCTAACCAATTATATCTATATCCAATTACAATATAATTCTTATAATTATATAACTTTGTACGATAAATTTCTATTTCTTGTGTAGTATTTAATTTATTAAATTCATTATCAAAATATGAGCTATAAATTAAATTTTGAGTCTTAATAAATGTTAACTTTAATTCATTTTTCAATTTTCCAATTTTAAAAGCAATTTTTTGTGCTTTTTCATCAACAAGTTCATTTTCAAGTAGTTTGTTATTTAAAACAATTATTTTTTCTTCAATATTTAAAATATCATCTAATAAATCTTGAATTTTCAAAAAGTTTTTCATTCCACATGATTCGCATAAATCAAGTTTAAATTTATCAGTACTAAATAATGTACTATCAAATAAGACATTTTCACCAACAAGATAAGCTAATTGTCTAGCTAAATTGCACAAAAGTGGATAACAATTAGGACTATTAGTTGGAAGTGATATGTCATAATATTTTACTATAGTTTCTTTTTGATCAAGAATTTTTGAAGCTGCCAATTGCACAGCTCCTTCATTTAAAGCTGTTCCATATGTTTTTAATGCCCCGAATTCACACAAACCTAAACGATATAAATTACCTTTACGGTCTTTTACTTCTTGAATGTGATGAATAAGTTCATGTATAGCAAATTTTTCTAAATCTTTTAAAGGTATTCCAGACTTAAAGTATATAGAAGAATTCTTATAAAAATAAGTTGCCTCAGCATAACCTTCTGGCATTGATGCTATATACATAGGGGTTCTAGAAAACTCAATAAATAATTGGCTACAATCAAAATGTGCACTTGGAAAAGTATTACAAATTTTTTCTGCAACACTTTTAGAAATAGAATTTACACTTAATGTATCTAATCTTCCAATAATTTCAATTCCATCTTTTTTTAATTCTGATTCAACGTTCATTTATAAAATATTTCTCCTTAGTATATTCTTTTTCCATTATACAACATAAAGATACAAAATAATATTACAATAATATTACAGTTTCATTACAAATATGTAACAAAACAGAACACTACATTTGTAATGTTCTGTTTTATGAATCAATATTATTTATGTTTTATTTAACAACAATGTTGTAAATTTTATTTTTTACATAAATTTCTTTAACAATATTTTTATCACTGATTGCATTTTTTACAGATTGATTTTCATGTACTTTATCTTTTACAATTGCTTCATCAGTATCTAATGCAATTGATACAGTAGCTTTTACTTTTCCATTAACTTGAACTGGAATTTCAATTTCATCATCAATAGTTTTTGCTTCATCATAAGCTGGCCATGGGGTATTTGCTATTGTGTCTTTTGAACCAATTATTTCAAATAGCTCTTCGGTTATATGTGGAGCAAAAGGATTTAACAATTGTAAAAATGTTTTGTATTCTGCTTTGTTTATTCTCTTTAATTTATAAAATTCATTTGTCATTGTCATAAATGTAGAAACAGCTGTGTTAAATTTCATTTCTTCAATATCTGAAGAAACTTTTTTTATAGCTTTATGCATCATTTTTTCAAATTCAGGAGAGTAGCTGTCTCCATCAACTAAAAATTCTTGCATATTCCATACTCTATCTAAGAATTTATTACATCCACGAATACTTTCCATAGACCATGGAGCAGTTTGATCAAATGGTCCCATAAACATTTCATAAACACGGAATGTATCTGCACCAAATTCTTCAACAATATCATCAGGGTTTATAACATTACCTTTTGATTTTGACATTTTTTCTCCATTTGAGCCTAAAATCATACCATGTGAAGTACGTTTTTGATAAGGCTCTTTAGTTGGTACAACACCAATATCATATAAGAACTTATGCCAAAATCTTGAATATAATAGGTGAAGTGTAGTATGTTCCATACCACCGTTATACCAGTCAACTGGACTCCAATATTCTAAGGCTTCTTTAGAAGCTAAAGCTTTATCATTATGTGCATCCATATATCTTAAATAATACCAAGATGAACCAGCCCATTGAGGCATTGTATCTGTTTCACGAGTAGCTTTTCCACCACAATGAGGGCAAGTTGTATTAACCCAATCTGTATGTTTAGCTAAAGGTGATTCACCATTTTCACCAGGTTCATAATCTTCAATATCAGGTAAGCATAATGGAAGTTCTTCTTCTGGAAGTGGAACCCATCCACATTTATCACAATGAACCATAGGAATTGGTTCACCCCAATAACGTTGTCTTGAAAATACCCAATCACGTAATTTGTAATTTACTTTTCTAGTTCCAATTTTATTTTCTTCTAAATAATCAATAACTTTTTTCTTTGCTTCTTCAACAGATAAACCTGTTAAGAAACCAGAGTTAACAAGTTTGCCACTTGCAACATCTGTAAAAGCTTCTTTTTCAATATCACAAACTGTATTTTCATTTGCAGATTCAATTACTTGAATAATAGGTAAGCTAAACTTTTTAGCAAATTCCCAGTCTCTTGTATCATGAGCAGGAACAGCCATAATTGCACCAGTACCATAAGTAATTAAAACATAGTCTGAAACCCAAATTGGAATTTCTGTATTTGTTAAAGGATTGATTGCTCTAATACCTTTAATTTCAACACCTGTTTTTTCTTTATTTAATTCAGCACGTTCAAAATCAGATTTTAAACTAGCTTGTCTTTGATATTCTTTTACTTCGTCTAGGTTGGTAATTTCATTTTCTAATTCTTTAATAATAGGATGTTCTGGAGCAACTACCATATATGTTGCACCAAATAATGTATCAGGTCTTGTTGTGTATACAACTAATTCTTTATCATGGTTTGCAAGTCTAAATTTAACTTCAGCACCTTCACTACGACCAATCCAGTTTCTTTGTTGTGCTTTGATTTTATCTAAATAATCAACTTCATCTAAGTCATCAATTAATCTTTGAGCATATTCTGTAATTTTTAACATCCATTGACTTTTTTCTTTTTGGACAACTGGACTTCCACATCTTTCGCAAACACCATTAACAACTTCTTCATTTGCTAACCCTACTTTACAACCAGTACAGAAGTTTATAGGCATTGTAGCTTTATAAGCTAATCCATGTTTATATAATTGAATAAAAATCCATTGAGTCCATTTATAATAATTTGGATCAGTTGTATTGACTTCTCTAGACCAGTCAAATGAAAAACCTAAAGCTTTTAATTGTTCTCTAAAATGATTAACGTTTTTCTCAGTTGTAATTTTAGGATGAACATGATTTTTAATAGCATAGTTTTCAGCTGGTAATCCAAATGCATCAAATCCAATAGGGTATAATACATTATATCCTTCCATTCTTTTCTTTCTAGCAATAATATCTAATGCTGTATAACTACGAGGATGACCAACATGTAAGCCTTGACCAGAAGGATATGGAAATTCAACTAGTCCATACCATTTTTTTAATGAAGGATCATCTTTTGCATAAAAAGTACCTTCACTATACCATTTATTTTGCCATTTTTTTTCAATATCTTTAAAGTTATAACCCATAAACTTCACTCCTTCTGTAAATACAGACCTATTATATAACATTTTAAAGTGAAAGAAAAGGAAAATTTGCTAAAAAATTTAATTTATGATATAATCTATATGTATGTAGGATTTCCTACAAATAAATTTTGGGCAGAGGAGGAATATAATGCAACGGAGCATTGTAAAGCAGGAGTACGCAAATTTTTTGCGTAAACTCATTTATTCCATCGAAAATATCGACTGGAATAAGAATCGGCCGGCACAGATGATGAAGTTACTGTGCCATTTGGAAAAAGGCAGTTGGCCTGAAGAAATCAAGGAGGACCAAGAAAAGACTGAAAAGGTAATCGAATCCTTCTGCAAGGGAGGGATTTCGGAGTTTGAGTTCAGCAATCTTCTCGCTGAGCTCATGAAGAGCCTTGAGTAGCCCAAAGAACCTAGCTGACAATGTTGGCTAGGTTCGATTTTTAAATTTAAGAGAGTTTTGAAAATAATTTATTTACAATAAGAATATGTTAGTATATAATTACATAGAAATGGAAATAATTATTCACAAGAGAGAAAGGAAAATTTGAAAATGGCAAAAGAAGTTAGTGAAGAAGAGAAAAAAAGAATTGAAGAGATGATAGATAGTTTAGTTAAAAGAGCTAAAAAAGCATCTGAAGAATACATGAAATTAGACCAAGAGCAAGTTGATGAAATTGTAAAACAAATGGCAATGGCTGGCTTAGAGCACCATATGGAACTTGCTAAAATGGCTGTAGAAGAAACAGGTAGAGGTATTTACGAAGATAAAATTACAAAGAATATGTTTGCAACAGAATATATTTATCATAGCATAAAATATGATAAAACAGTTGGTGTAATTGAAGATAATGAAGAAGAAGGTTATGAAGAAATTGCAGAACCAATAGGAATTATAGCTGGTGTAACACCTGTTACAAACCCAACTTCAACAACAATGTTTAAATCACTAATTGCAGCAAAAACAAGAAATGTTATAATATTTGGTTTTCACCCATCTGCACAAAAATGTAGTGTTGCAGCTGCAACACTTTTAAGAGATGCTGCTATAAAAGCAGGTGCTCCAGAAGATTGCATTTTATGGGTTGAAGAACCGTCTATAACAGCTACAACGGCTTTAATGAATCACCCAGGAGTTAATTTGATTTTAGCAACTGGTGGAAGTGGAATGGTAAAATCAGCATATTCGTGTGGAAAACCAGCATTAGGTGTTGGACCTGGAAATGTACCTTGCTATATAGACAAAACTGCAAAATTAAAAACATCAGTAAATGATTTGGTGTTATCAAAATCATTTGATAATGGAATGATTTGTGCATCAGAACAATCAGTTATAGTTGATAAAGAAATTCATAAAGAATTTGAAGAGCTTATGAAAGAAGCAGGATGTTATTTCTTAAATGCAGAGCAAACAGAAAAATTACGTAACAGTATGTTTATAGCAGAAAAAGGTTGTGCACTAAATGCAGATATAGTAGGGAAGAGCCCTTACATTATCGCAAAAGGTGCAAATATTGAAGTACCAAAAGATACAAAAGTATTAGTATTAAAAGAGAATGGAGTTGGAATTGAATACCCATTTTCAAAAGAAAAATTAAGCCCTCTACTTGCATATTATGTAGTTGAAAATGCAGACGAGGGAATAGAATTAGCTGAGAAATTAATTGAATTTGGTGGAATGGGACATTCAGCTGTCATTCATTCAGAAGATAATGAGACAATTCAAAAATTCTCAGAAAGAGTAAAAGTAGGTAGAATAATAGTTAATTCACCATCAACACATGGAGCGATAGGTGATATATATAATACAAATATGCCATCATTAACATTAGGATGTGGAACATTTGGAGGAAACTCTACAACTGCAAATGTATCAAGTGTAAATTTAATAAATATAAAAAGAGTAGCCAAAAGGAGAGTTAATATGCAATGGTTTAAAGTACCACAAAAAATATATTTTGAAGCAGGTTCTATTGCATATCTAGAAAAAATGCCAAACATCTCAAGAGCATTTATTGTTACAGACCCATCAATGGTAAACTTAGGATATATAGACAAAATCTTATATTACCTAAGAAAAAGAAAAGAGTATGTGCATTCTGAAATTTTCTCAGATGTTGAATCAGACCCATCATTTGAAACTGTTTACAGAGGAGTAGAAATGATGAGAGAATTCAAACCTGATGTAATTATTGCAGTAGGTGGAGGAAGTCCAATTGATGCAGCAAAAGGAATGTGGCTATTCTACGAGCATCCAGAAGCTGATGCAGAAGGAATGAAACTTAAATTTATGGATATAAGAAAACGTACTTATAAATTCCCTAAATTAGGTAATAAAGCACAATTGGTTGCGATTCCGACAACATCAGGAACAGGATCAGAAGTTACATCATTTGCTGTTATTACAGATAAAAAATTAAACAAAAAATATCCTTTAGCAGATTACGAATTAACACCAGATGTTGCAATAGTTGACCCAGACTTAGTTATGAGTTTACCAAAAACAATTACTGCAGACACCGGTATGGATGTTTTAACACATGCTATTGAAGCATATGTATCAAATATGGCATCTGATTATACAGATGGATTAGCAGAAAAAGCATTTGAATTAGTATTTAAAAATTTAAGAGAAGCATATAACAATGGAAGTAATGCACATGCAAGAGAAAAAATGCATAATGCAAGTACAATTGCAGGTATGGCATTTACAAATGCATTCTTAGGTGTATGTCATTCGTTAGCACATAAAATAGGAGCAGAATTCCACTTACCACATGGAAGAATAAATGCAATTTTATTACCTTATGTAATAAGATATAACAGTCAAAAACCAACTAAGTTTGTATCATTCCCTAAATACGAGTACTATATTGCAGACCAAAAGTATGCGGATTTATCAAGAAGAATGAATTTTCCTGCTTATGGAAATGAAGAAGGAGTAAACTCTTTAATTAAAGAAATTCAAAAATTGAATGCTGATTTAAATATTCCAAAGAGTTTTAAAGATGCAGGAGTCAATGAACAAGAATTTATGGCAAAACTTGATTTGTTAGCTGATAGAGCATTTGAAGATCAATGCACAACTGCAAACCCAAGGTTACCATTAGTTGAAGAATTAAAACAAATATTAATAGATAGCTATTATGGAAATGAAGTTTAAAATATGAAAAAAGGTCAAAAATCATTAGAGTTAATATGTGATTTTTGATAAGAGGAGAAACCACATTATCAAGAGCTAAGAGTTCCTCAGAAGAAAGACGGATACCTTGTCTAGAGATAGATAAAGTATTTTGATATTGGTTATGAGCAAGTAGTGCGCGGTAATAGTACTTAACCAACCTGCAGGAACTTTTAGTAGCACAAGAGTTGCATACGAAAGGAGCACGAATTAAAGAATTGCAAACTTCCTCTTCAAATTGAGAACAAACTGCATTACAACGAGAACAAAACTTAGAGCAAAGACCTTTGCAATTTCTACCACATACATTTTTTAATTTGCACGTATAATTTTTTGAGTTAAATTGTTCATGTAAATACCTCCTAAAACACCTAAGTAAAACACCATTATAATTATATCATGAATTATTCTAAAACTAAATTCTACTTAGTCATCTGGTGGAATTTAAAAATAAATTTAAGGAAGTCGATAGAAATTAAAGAAAAGTATTGAAAATAAAAAAATGTTATGATATTTTTAAGTAGGATATGTACAATTATCTTGTTTTATTTTTTGTAAGATAAAAATTTAGCACATTGATAAAAATTTAGCACATTGAAAATTAAATAGAGTAAACTTGAAAGATATATAGTATGAAGCTATAAAATGAGTAAATGTGCATAAAAAAGAAAAAGTTGTACATACTAAATACATAATAGAAAAAAGCAAAATAAAATACTGAAGAAAGAGGAGAAAGATAACCATGAATAAAAAGGAGACTAAAATAAGTAAAGAGATAAAAATGAATAAAAAATCAGCAAGAAGAAATTACTCAAATCAAGCAGGTATTACTCTAATAGCACTAGTAGTAACCATTGTAGTCTTGCTAATACTAGCAGGAGTAACCATAAACGCAGTATTCAGCGATAGAGGAATTATTAAAAAAGCACAAGACGCACAAAACAAAGCAAATGAAAGTGTACAAAAAGATATGGAACAAATAAACGCACTAGAAAACTGGCTAAACGAAAATACAGGAGAAGGCAACAAAGAAGTAAATATAACAACATTAGTAGGAAAAGAAGCAGTAACTAAAAATACAAAAGCAGTAGATACATATGGAAATAAAATAACAATACCAAAAGGATTTAAAGTATTAGCACATGGAACAGAAGCAGGTTCAGCAACGTATACTTATAGTGGAGATAATATTCCAGCAGTACAAGATGGAATAGTAATAGAAGATACACAAACAGGAACAGCAGGAAACCAATTTGTATGGGTACCAGTAGGAACAATAAAAAATAAATCTGGAGATTCAAAAGGAGCAACAAGTACAATAACACTTGGAAGATATAGCGACTTTACAGCAAAAAATGGAGTATATACGCCTGCACAAGTGGCATCAGTAGAAAATTGTACACAAGAAGTCACAATAAATACTTATTATAAAGAATTAAGCACATCAAGAATTTCAAGTAGTTCATCAGAAAACACAACAGCAAGAGACTTAAAAACATTTATAGAAATGAGCTTAGCAAATGGAGGATACTATATAGCACGATATGAAGCAAGCGGAGATTCTTCGAAAATATATTCAAAATACAATCAAACAGTATTAACTGGTAAACTTCAACCAAAAGCAGCAAGCTTAGCAAGAGAAATGTATGGCGAGGTAAAAGAAAATAATGAACTAATATATGCAAGTGACCTAGTAAATAGCTATGCATGGGATACAGCAATAATATTTATACAAACATATTCAACAGAAACAGATGCAAGTAGTTATGCAAGTAAAAACAAAAGTGAATCAAAAGCAAATACAGAAAAAAATAACGACAAATATTGTAATATATGGGATATGTCAGGAAATGCATATGAATGGACAACAGAATCCTCTACCAACTCTAGCAGTGTCAGGTCATACCCTTGTGTTTCTCGTGGAGGGTGTTACGACACAGTTAATGGCAGATCTGAGTATTACACGTCTTACCGCGGAAGCAAAACCGCGATTAATAGCTACAGCCTTTGTGGTTTACGTCCCCTACTTTATGTAAAGTAGCACTGACCACTGGTCCAATGAACCAGAAAAAATGAATTAAATACGATGTTAGCGCTAATTCGCTTAACACGTACTTTAGCGCATCAAAAACGCTAAAGGAGAAAATTTTTCTAAAATTTCTAAAACTGACCGTTAAGGTCCAGTTTTAGAAATTTGAAAAATTTTCCCTAGCGGGGCGCCCCTAGAGGGGCGCCTTTATTGCGTTTGCAGGTTTGCAAACACAATAAAGGCGATCAGAAGATAAATACATGAATGCTTTTAGAAAAATGTTAGAACAGGAGTTAAAAGGGTGTGAATAGAGTATTAGAAAAGATAAATAATGAGCAATTACAACTAATTCCTAAAATGCAAGAGTATATACAATATCGTTATTAAACTCCGTTATCTAGTAACTAATATTATAATGTATTAAGCTTAAAGTATTGACAAAAGTACAAGTAGTACTGTATAATAAATAATTATAAAAATTATTAGATTGTGATGAATATGACGACGAGTTAAAAGTTGCTAACAGAGAATAAAGGTGACTGCGCTGAGAGCCTTTTGTAGAAGAACATAACTTTGCCAACACATAGGAGTAGTCTGTAATTTTGAAAAGAGGAAACAATAATAAGAGTTTCAAGCTGGGTGGCACCGCGGAACTAAAAGAGATTTCGTCCCTGCACTATTTATAGTGCAGGGACTTTTGTTTATCCCTACACTATAAGAAAAAAATATAATATAGAAAGGGGGATTTTTATGAGTTACCGTACACATACCTGTAATGAAATAAGCCTAGAAGATGTAGGAAAAAAAGTTAAAATTGCAGGATTTGTAGAAACAATTAGAGATTTAGGAGGATTGGTATTTTTAGACATACGTGATATGTATGGAATTACACAAGTAGTTACATCAGGAAAAACAGAAGATGTAGATTTTGCATCACACATACCAATAGAATCATCAGTATGTGTTGAAGGAATAGTTAAAAAAAGAGATGAAGAAACCATAAATCCAAAATTAAAAACCGGACTTGTAGAAATTAAAATTGAAACAATTGAAGTTTTAGGAAAAAGAACAAAGGAGTTGCCATTTGAAGTAAATAAAAATCAAGTTGTAAGAGAAGATTTAAGGCTTAAATATAGATTTTTAGACTTGAGAAGCACAAAACTAACTAACAATTTAATTTTACGTTCAAAAGTAATTCAGTATTTAAGAGAGCAAATGATTGGTAATGGCTTTTTAGAAGTACAAACTCCAATTTTGACAAGTTCTTCACCAGAAGGAGCTAGAGATTATTTAGTACCAAGCAGGGTACACAAAGGAAAATTTTATGCACTTCCACAAGCACCACAACAATTTAAACAATTGCTTATGGTGTCTGGAATAGATAAATATTTTCAAATTGCACCATGTTTTAGAGATGAAGATGCAAGAGCTGACAGATGCCCTGGCGAATTTTATCAATTAGATATGGAAATGTCTTATGCAACACAAGAAGATGTATTTAGTGCAATAGAGCCTGTTATTTATAATACATTTAGCAAATTTTCTAGTAAAAAAATAGCAAAATATCCATTTCCAAGAATTGCATACAAAGAATCAATTCTAAAATATGGAACAGATAAACCAGACTTAAGAAACCCATTGTATATAATAGATTTATCGGAATTTTTTAAACAATGTACATTTAAACCATTTATTAACAGAACTGTAAGAGCAATTAAAGTTAATAAACATTTATCAAAAGGATTTCATGAAAAAATGTTAGAATATGCAATGTCATTAGGAATGCCTGGACTTGGATATTTGGAAGTACAAGAAGATATGTCACTAAAAGGTCCAATAGATAAATTTATACCAGTTGATTTGAAAAAAGAATTAATAAAAATTGCAGATTTAAAAAGCGAAGATACAATATTTTTTATAGCAAATAATGAAAAAAGGGCAGCAGAGTTAGCAGGACAAATAAGAACAGAGCTAGGAAAAAGATTAGAATTGATAGATGAAAATAGTTTTCAATTTGCATGGATTGTTGATTTTCCAATGTATGAATTAGAAGAAGATGAAAAAATAACATTTTGCCATAACCCATTTTCAATGCCACAAGGAGGAATGGAAGCGCTACTTACAAAAAATCCACTTGAAATTTTAGCATATCAATATGATATTGTATGTAATGGAATTGAACTTTCATCTGGAGCAGTTAGAAACCATGATCCAGAAATAATGGTAAAAGCATTTGAAATAGCAGGTTATACTAAAAAAGACATTGAAGAGAAATTTTCTGCTTTATTTAATGCATTTCAATATGGGGCACCACCACATGCTGGAATTGCACCAGGTGTGGATAGAATGTTAATGCTTTTAACAGATGCCGAAAACATTAGAGAGGTTATTGCATTTCCAATGAACAGCAAAGCTGAAGATTTAATGATGGGTGCACCAGGTTTTGTTACAAAAGAGCAATTAAGAGAATTAAATATTAGAATAACTGAAACAAAGTAAAAATTATAGCTTCAATGCTTGTAATTTGGGCAAAAAATATATATAATAAGGACAATGTTTATAAAGGAGATGAGCTTAGATGAAAGTTTCAAGAGAAGAGTTATTACACATTGCAAATTTGTCAAGTTTAAATTTGAAAGAAGATGAAGTAGGCACTTATCTTTTACATTTACAAGACATTTTAAATTATGCAAATATAGTAAGCAAAGCACCAACAGAAGGATTATCAGAAGCTGTTGGTGTTGAAAATAAATATAATGTATTTCGTAAAGATGAAGTTAAAAACTTTGAAGATAAAGAAGCATTAATGGCTAATGCTCCAGAAAAAGAAAGAAATATGTTTAAAATTCCAAAAGTAATTCAATAATTAACAGAAAGGAATGAATAAGATGAATATTACAGAATTAACTGTACATGAACTTTTAGAAAAATTAAAAAATAAAGAACTAACTTCAGCCGAAATTACTAAGGCTTATGTAGATAGAATAAATGAAAAAGAAAAAGATGTACAAGCTTTTATTACACCATTAACAGATGAAGCAATAAAAAAGGCAGAAGAGATTGATAAAAAAATAGAATCAGGAGAGTCAAAAACAGAATTAGCAGGTATTCCAATTGGAATAAAAGATAATATGTGCACAAAAGGTGTAAAAACTACATGTGGTTCTAAAATGTTAGAAAATTTTGTATCACCATATAATGCAACAGTTATGGAAAAAATAAATGCAGAAGATATGATAATGCTTGGAAAGTTAAATATGGATGAATTTGCAATGGGATCATCAACAGAATATTCACATTTCCATACAACAAAAAACCCATGGAACTTAAATACTGTACCTGGTGGTTCATCAGGAGGAAGTGCAGCAGCTGTTGCAGCAAATTTGGTACCATGGGCACTAGGCTCAGACACAGGTGGTTCAATTCGTCAACCAGCAAGTTTATGTGGTATTGTAGGACTAAAACCAACTTATGGATTAGTATCTCGTTATGGATTAGTAGCATTTGCATCTTCACTTGATCAAATAGGACCAATGACTAAAGATGTTAAAGATGCAGCAATTTTATTAAATGTAATTAGTGGTCATGATGAAAAAGACACAACTTCAGCAGAAATTGTGGAAAAAGACTATACTAAATGCTTAAAAAATGATGTTAAAGGTTTAAAAATTGGAATTCCAAAAGAATATTTTGGAGAGGGAATAAATCCAGAAGTAAAAGAAAAAGTTGAAGAAGCAATTGAAAAATATAAAGAGTTAGGTGCAGAAATAGAAGAATTTAGCTTAGACATTGCAGATTATTCTTTAGCAACATATTATATAATTGCACCAGCAGAGGCAAGTTCAAACTTAGGTAGATTTGATGGAATTCGTTATGGATACCGTACACCAAATTATACAAACCTAAAAGAATTATTCAAAAATTCAAGAAGTGAAGGATTTGGCCCAGAAGTAAAAAGAAGAATTATATTAGGTACTTATGTATTATCTTCAGGTTACTATGATGCATATTATAAAAAAGCTCAACAAGTTAGAACACTTGTAAAACAAGAATTTAAAAAAGCATTTGAAAAGTATGATGTAATATTAACACCTACTTCGCCAATAGTTGCTTTTGATATTGGTACTAAATCATCAAATCCTATGGAAATGTATTTATCTGATATATGTACAGTTCCTGTAAATATTGCAGGAGTTCCTGCTATTTCAATTCCATGTGGAGTAGATAGTAATAATATGCCAATAGGAATGCAATTAATAGGAAATTATTTTGATGAAGAAACTATATTAAATGCAGCATATACTTATGAACAAGCAACAAACTTTAGAAGTAAATATAGACCAAATATCTAAGTAAAGGAGATTTAAAATGTCAATAGAAGATTATGAAGTAGTCATTGGACTAGAAATACATGCCGAACTTTCAACAAAAACAAAGATATTTTGTAACTGTTCTACAGAATTTGGTGCAGAACCAAATACACATGTATGCCCAGTATGTATGGCGATGCCAGGAGCTCTTCCAGTGCTAAATGAAAAAGTAGTTGAATATGCTGTAAAAGCAGGATTAGCAACAAGCTGTACAATTTCAAAAGACTCTAAAAATGATAGAAAAAATTATTTTTATCCAGACCTTCCAAAATCATATCAAATATCACAATTTGATAAACCTCTATGTGAACACGGAAATGTAGAAATTGTATTAGATAGAGAAAAGAAAACAATAGGAATTACAAGAATACATATTGAGGAAGATGCAGGAAAATTAAATCATAATGAATTTGGAGCTGGAAGTTTAGTAGATTTAAACAGAGCAGGAGTTCCACTAATAGAAATAGTTTCAGAACCAGATATGCGTTCAGCTAAAGAAGCAGAAGCATATATGAGAAAAATAAAATCTATACTAGAATATATTGAAGTATCAGATTGTAAAATGCAAGAAGGTTCATTAAGAGCAGATGTTAACGTTTCTGTTATGAGAAAAGGAAGCAAAGAGTTTGGAACACGTACAGAGATGAAAAATATGAGCTCTTTTAGATCAATTGTAAGAGCAATTGAATATGAAGCACAAAGACAAGTTGATGTTCTTGAAGATGGAGGAAAAATTGACCAAGAAACTTTAAGATGGGATGATATATCTGGTAAAACATTTTCAATGAGAGATAAAGAAGATGCACAAGATTACAGATATTTTCCAGAGCCAGATTTAGCAGCAATTAGGTTATCAGATGAATATATTCAAAACATAAAAAACAATTTACCAGAATTACCAGAAAGCAGAAAAGAACGTTATTTAACAGAATACAGTTTATCTGAAAAAGATGCAAGGATGTTAACAGCTTCAAAACACATGTCAGACATGTTTGAAAAAGCATTATCAATATGTAATAATGCAAAATCAGTAGCAAACTGGTTGCTCTCAGATGTTTCAAGAATATTAAATGAAAAAGAACTTGAGCCATCTCAAATTCCATTTACAGCAGAACAATTAGCTGAAATGATTATACTAATTGATAAAGGAACAATAAGTTCTGCAATTGGTAAAAAAGTATTAGAAGAATTATTTGAGAATCCAGAAAATCCTGAAGAAATAGTAAAAGAAAAAGGATGGATACAAATTTCAGATGAGGGAGCTATAAAAGAAATAGTATTAAAAATACTTGAAAATAACCCACAATCTATTGCAGATTACAAAGCAGGAAAAGATAGAGCATTAGGATTTTTAGTTGGTCAAGCAATGAAGGAGACTAAGGGTAAGGCTAATCCTCAAATGCTTAATAAGTTATTCTTAGATGAATTAAATAAATAAAATGTGCCATTGGGGACGGAGAATTTTGGCACACAATAATTATTTGTGTGCCAAA
>ENA-OURQ01002188-OURQ01002188.1-human-gut-metagenome-genome-assembly--contig:-NODE-2188-length-14997-cov-3.404631_pt1 | contig 14997 bp, 13 predicted proteins | sample MGYA00242105_ERZ508999 | MGnify/ENA primary metagenome ERZ508999 (study PRJEB26280, sample SAMEA2338771) | human gut metagenome | biome: human gut; feature: human-associated habitat; material: faeces...
ATGTAAATGTATCTAATGAAGATACAATACTAACACTTTCCACCTGTGCAAATAACAACAAATACAGGGTGGTGTTACATAGTGTTAGAGTTAAATAAAATAAATAAAACAGAAAATGTTTTGTTTGAGAAAGGAGAATGGTTTTATGAAAAATAAAACAAAATATTTAGTAGCAATATTATTAATGCTAGTTAGTTTTCTACTAATTGGGGCTACTAATGTAAATGCAGAAACAACTGCAGAAGTTAATAATTATTCAGATTTAACTGATAAAATGAGTGATAATGTAACAGATGTAGTTAAACTTACTAGTGACATTACATTAAGAGAAGATTCTAATACAACTTTCTCTCTTGAAATGTCTAAAACTTTGGATTTTAATGGTTTTACATTAACTATACCAGAACATTATAGGTTAAAACTAATTTACAGAAATACTTTGGATTTAAAATTCATTAATTCAAATAATTCTAAAAGAGCAAAACTTAATCTTTTAACTGATACAGGCGAAACACCAATCTACAACGAAATTATGAAGGCTGAATATACTGTTAATTTTGAAATGGATGGTATAGATGTTGAATATATAAAAGATTTTGACAGTTTTTGGCAAACCGCTGGTGATTACAGATTTAATAATGTAGTTTTTAAAAATCTAAAAGTTACTGGATTTTATGAAATGGTAGATACTAGAGCATATAAAACAATAAAATTTTCAAATGTTACTAAAGAAAGCAAAAATGCAAATTCTAAAACATATTTGCTATATAGCAGTAGTTTAACTGTTGATGAGGTAATTGACGCTGATTCTATTATAGAGTATCATGATGGAGAAGGTGCTAAAATAGCAAATAGAACAGCAACACTTAATACAATTGATGCTTATTGGGGTCCAATTACAGTTAAGAAAAAAGAAGTTCAAACATTAACGGCTACAAAAGAAGATGAATTAATAGCTGCAGCTAATCAAATTAATAATAGCAAAGATACTATTATTAAATTAGGCGGAGATATTAAGTTGACAAAGTTTCTTGGATTTTATGTTTTAGGTAATGTTACCTTGGATTTAGCAGGTAATACTCTAGATGTATCAGAAAACAATTTAACATTCTATTATGGTTATAAAGATGAAAATAATTATAATTTTAGAAGTAATTTAACCATTAAAGATAGTGGCAATGGTAATAATGGTAAAATAATTGAAGAAGGACATACTGGCAGAGTAAGACTATCTACTAATGATATGGCTGAAGAATTAAAAAATTTACCTAAGACTTATGGATTTACAATTGATGGTGGAACTTATGCCGTTACTGGAACAGGTTCATGGGATGAATATATATTTGATGTATTCTCTGATACAGAACCTAAGGAGCAAAACATTACTTTAAATGTTAATGTTAAAAAAGGTATTTTCGAAGTTGGAAAAGCAGATGGTGGAATATTTCATTTCCCTTCATCTGATAAGACTAATATGAAGGCAAACTTCAATTTTGAAACACTTATGGTAAAAGGTCAAGGTGTTAAACTAGGATTTAATATTTTAGGTGAAAAAAGAATTAATGAAGTAATACCAACTGATACAAAAGTATATTATACTGATGCTAATGGAGTAATTGAACTAGAAAATAAAGCAACATTAGTTATGGATGTTAAAACTGGTACAAGTGCTAGTCAACCACAATATATTAAACTTGCTAAAGAAACAGGTTTAAGTGTTGATAATGTTACATTACCAAATGTTACATTTGGATATACTGTTGTGCCAGAAGCAATAATTAATATTGCTAATATTGGTGCTGCTGAGTTAAAAATTACTAATGTAACAGTGTCTGATACAGATAAATTTGAAATCAATATATCTAGTCAACCAACAATAGGAATTGGTGCAACAAATACTGATTTTAAAGTTAAAGCAAAAACTGGTCTTAATGCTGGAAATTATACTGGAACAATTACAGTAACTGATGAAAATGGTAAAACATATACTGCAACAGTTACATTAAAAGTTGAACCAAAACAATTAACAGGATTAGGTATTAGTGGTTTAGATAGTACATGGGTTTATGGTACTACTAAAACTCCACCAACTGCAACAGGTGTTGTTGGATTAGGTGTAGGCGACTATAAAATCACTTACTCTAAGGAAAACAATGGATCTTATGAAGATATAGGAACAACATTACCTAAATTAGTAGGTAAATATAAAGCTACTTTAAGTATTACAAATCCAAATTATACAGCAAGTGAAGCTAGTGTTGATTTTGAAATCACACCAAATAATACTGAAGTAAAAGTAAAAAGCTATGATGAATCATTTACATATGATGGTTCAGAACACACAAAAAATGCTTATGATGTTTTATGGGCAAATAATGCAAGTCCAGTAACTGATAATAAATTACCTAACGGTGATAAAGTTACTGCAGAAATTACTGGTAAAGTAAGAGATGTTAAAGATACAAAAATTGAAAATAATACAATTGGAAAAATTACAATAACAAATGCTGAGGGTGTTGATGTAACTAATTGTTACTCTAATAAAGTAAAAGCTGCTGGTAAATTAACAGTAAACCCAATTACAACACCAATAGTTGTAACAGCTGATTCAGATACTAAGGTATATAATGGTACTGAATTAACAAAAAATACTTATACAAATACTGATGGTGTATTACTACCAGGTGATATGTTAGAAGTTACAATTACTGGTAGCCAAAAATTTGTAGGTACTTCAAGTAATACTGTAAGTAATGTTAAAGTAATGAGAAATGGTGAAGATATTACTTCTAACTATACAATGGGAACACATGTAAATGGTGTACTTGAAGTAACAAGTGCAGATCAACCTTTAGCAATTGCAGATCAATATGTAAGAGTTAATGGTTCTATAACAAAAGGTTATTTAGAACAATCAGTAACCGGAAATGAAGGAAACATTGATTTTACTATTAAATCTGGAACAGCACTTACATATGATGCTACAAATGAAGAATATGTAGCAGGAGCTACTGAAGGTGATGTTGTAATGACTGTTACAGCAGCAAAAATGGATCTTGGTGGAGATGGTACTCCTGAATGGAAAGAAACATCAAAAGACTTTACAATTCATGTTGTAAATAAAACTGATGTAAATATTTCAGGACTTTCTAATAATGAAACATTTACTTATGATGGAAATCCTAAAATGCCAACAGGAACAATTAGTGTTAATGCAGGAACAGTAAATGTAAGTGATTTAGAAGTAAAATATCAAGGAACAGGAACAACCTCATATAATAGTGCTACAGCACCAACAAATGCTGGAACTTATACAGTAACATATAAAGTACCAGATACTAATACAAATTACACTGGAACATTTAGTGTAGCATTCACTATTAAAAAAGCACAACTTGATAAAGTAACTATTGTTAAAGATACTTTTGAATATACTGGTAGTGATATAACACCTACTTTAAATAATGTTAATTCTAATATAGAAGTAACTGGTGATACTAAAGCAAAAAATGTATCAAATAATACTATTACTGCAAAAATTAAAGATAAAACTAATTATGAGTGGAAAGATGGATTAAATGGTGATTTAACTATTAACTGGTCTATCACACAAGCAACACCAGATTATACAGTACCAACAGGATTAACTTCTGTAAAAGGTAAAGTATTAGCAGATGTAGCATTACCAACAGGATTTACTTGGAATACACCTGCAACAGTGTTAACAGCAGGAACAAACACATATAAAGCAACATTTACTCCAGTTGATACAACAAACTATAAAACAATAACTGATATTGATATTGAAGTTGATGTTAAAAATATATTTGATGTAATAACATCAGTACCTGGTGGAAATGGAACAATTACACCAAGTAAAATAGATGTTATAGAAGGAAGTAAAGTAAAAATAACATTTACACCAAATACAGGATATATGGTAGATAAAGTATTAGTAAATGGAATAGAAAAAACTGTAACTGGAAATGAAATAGAAATAACAGTAGATGAAGAAAAAACAGTAGAAGTAAGCTATAAGAAAATACCATTTACAATAACAGTAGAAGAAGTAACAGGAGCAACAGTAGATCCAGATGGAACTGTAACAGTAAGTTATGGAGACAACAAAGACTTCACAATAACAGCAAATACAGGCTACAAACTAGTAAAAGTATTAGTAAATGATGTAGAAAAAACACTAGATGGCAACACATTAAAATTAAAGAACATTACATCAAATATGAAAATTAAAGTAGTAGTAGAAAAAATTGAATACAAAGTAATAGAAGGTGCAGAACAAACATATACAATAAAAGAAGATACAGAAGCAAGATTTAGAATAGATGCAGATTATAGCCTATTTAATAACAAAGTATATGTAGATAATGTACTTGTAGATAGTTCAAATTATACAAGCAAAAGTGGAAGCACAATAATTGTATTAAATAAAGACTATGTAGATACACTTGCAGTTGGAGAACATACATTAAAAGTAGCATTTGCAGATGGAGGAGAAGCAGAAACAACATTTACAATAGCAAGAAAAGCTGAGGACAACAATAATAACGAAGACAACAACGAAAATAACAATGAAAACAATACTCCATCAAAACCAGAAGATAAAGAAGAAATGAAAGATAATGGTTCAAATCCAAAAACAGGCGACAATATAATGCTTTATGTAGCAATAGCAAGTATGTCAATAATAGGACTTGGAGCAACAACAATAGTTGCAAAAAAGAAAAAAATGAACTAAAATACTACATAAGAGAGGACTAGAACTTTCTAGTTCTCTTTTTAAAAATAAAGGGAGCGATTATATGGCAGGAAAAAGAACTAAAACTAGAAAGAAAATAAAGCTAAATAAAAAGTTAGTGTGTACTATTGGTGTTCTACTATTGATTATGGCTGTTATATCTGCAATTATAATGATATTTAAACCTGTAAATGCAGGAAAAATAAACAAAGAAGGTAAAGCAGAATATATAGAACGAGTTGCAAATGTAACAAAATATCCAGACAAAAAAATTGTAGAATTTAAAAATAATTATGATCTAATAGATAATGGAATAATAACAACAGATATGTATGAGAAGTTAAAAAATAATGATAATATTTATAATCTAACAGTAACAGAATACTTAAGACTAAGAGATATATCATCAAAAGAGAGTTATAATATAAATAAAGCAATACAAACAGGAGTAGTAAAAGAGGACACAATATATGCAGATTATTTTGCAAAAACTTGTGGATTTAAAAATAAAAAAGAATTATTAAAATATACAAAGGCGGTATTTGAACTAGCTGACAAAGAAAAATAGATGCAAATTCTTTAATCGAATTTTATATTTGAAATGATGAATAATAAACTGAACATATAAATAAGAAATGGTATACTAGCAAAAAGGCTAATATACCATTTCCTTTAAGGAAATTTATGATTTATTTATTAACTAGCTCTTTTAAAGCTTTACCAGCCTTGAATGCTGGAGCTTTAGAAGCAGGTATTTTTATTTCTTCTTTAGTTTGTGGGTTTCTTCCTTTTCTAGCACTTCTTTTTCTTACATCAAAAGTTCCAAAACCAACTAATTGAACTTTATCATTTGCTTTTAGTGCTTCAGAAACAACAGAAATGAAAGCATTTAAAGATTCTGCTGTAGCTTTCTTTGAATGACCTGTTCTAGAAACCATTGCTTCTATTAATTCTGCTTTATTCATACAAAAAATCCTCCTTTCACCAAAAAATAAAATCTTTTGTAATTTGTTATACACAATTTATCAAAAAAAGCCAATAATGTCAATATTTTGCTGACAAAAAGGGTATTTAATGATATAATTATGTCGAGAGAAAAAATAACGGAGTAAATATTATGATTAGAATAGTATTTAGATATCAGGAAAAAAGGGCAATAGCTTATGATTTTAATACAGAAATAGGAGAATGTAATTTTGAGGAAACAGAAGATATATGGAATATAACTCACACAGAAGTAAATGAAAAACACCAAGGACAAGGGATTGCTAAAAAACTTGTGGAAAATGTTATGGAAAATGCCAAAAGACTAAATAAAAGTATTGAGGCAACTTGTTCTTATGCTAAAAAAGTAATAGAAAAAAATAAAAGTGAGGTTGATTAGATGGAAGACAAAATCAAAAAGCAAAGTATTGATAGACTAAATATATCAGTATCTATACTCGAAGGACTAAAACAAAATAATATAATTAAAATAGAAGACAAGTGTTCTTTTTTTACATTCCGTCCTTCAGTACATTGTGATCACGCAGTACCTTTTCAATCACATTTCCTTTTACGAATTTCAGAAGAGGTTTCTTCAGTGCGTTCAGCGGTCCTGGCAGCTGGATATCAAGCGGAGACTTGCCATCCATAAGCTTTACAGAGCTGTCAAGCAGTTCACGAATATCATATACGCTGCCCCATACTTCTGGAACACCTCGATCAACACCTAATAAACCATAAACAGCTTCCATCGCTGTTCTTACCGAATATTCTGTAGTAAATACAGTATCTCTTGGTGTATCGGCAAACTGTCCGAGGAATGCGAAGTTTACACAGCCATCCGGAATAACATCAGGTCTGTCACCCTTTGTTCTCGGCATAAAGAATGCTGTAATATAAGGCATCATGGTCGGTACACAAACTGCACTGTTCTCAGCCATGTCTTCAATCTGGTCAACCGGAACGCCAAGATGATAGAGCCACTCTTCTGTGATTTCCTTACCTGTACACTCCTTCATAGGCTTCTTGATATAATCACCAGGTACATCTGTAAACAGACCATATACCCATACACAAACCTTGTCTTTGTCCTGATCCTTGAACTGTCCCTGTCTGTTGATCGTCCAGCTTAATAACCAGCTGGAATCCTGACAGCTTACAATACCGCCTGTAACAACCTTGCCTGTTCTCGGATCACGTTTGCAGATATCTGTAATATAAGGAATGATCTTATCATCCAGAGTAGTCACTGTTGCTGACTCCCAGTTTGTCTTAGCAATATCAGAACAGAATTTCTCAGGATGTCCGAAGGACGGATCCTGTTTTGCGATATTTTTCCAGAGACTCCAGCATCCACTTGTACGAACTTCTGCATCTCCGTTCGGTGCATGATTCTGATCGCCATAGATGGTTCCCTCTGTACAGCTTCCGTTTGTCACAAATACAAAGTCGTTTTCTGTAAGAACAATTCCCTTTTCTACGCCATTCACCTTACACTCGATTGCTTTTGCAATCTTCTTATTGCCTTCAAACTCAAAGAGTACGTTTGTAACCTCTGTATTGAACTGGAATTCAACGCCTGCTTCTTCCAGATATTTCTGCATTGGCAGGATCAGGGATTCATACTGATTGTATTTAGTAAATTTCAGGGCGCTGAAATCCGGAAGTCCGGAAATGTGATGGATAAATCTCTGGAAGTACAGTTTCATTTCCAGTGCACTGTGCCAGTTCTCAAATGCGAACATGGTTCTCCAGTATAACCAGAATGTGGAATCAAACACTTCCTCATCAAATACATCTTCAATTGTCTTATCATAAAGATCTTCATCCTTTGTCATGAACAGCTTCATGATCTCCATGCAGCCCTTCTGGCTCAGATTGAATTTACCGTCTGTATGAGCATCCTTGCCTCTCTCTTTTGTTGCACGACAGAGAGAATAGTTGGGGTCTTCCTTATTCAGCCAGTAATATTCATCAAGTACAGATACACCAGGTGTTTCAATGGATGGAATACTTCTGAAAAGATCCCATAAGCACTCGAAATGGTTTTCCATCTCACGTCCCCCACGCATCACATATCCGCGGCTCGGATCAAAGATACCGTCACATGCACCGCCTGCAATATCCATTGCTTCCAGAATGTGGATATTCTTTCCTGGCATCTGTCCGTCACGTACAAGGAAACAGGCTGCTGCAAGAGAAGCCAGTCCGCTTCCTACGATATAAGCATGTTTATCATCTACGCCTTCCGGCTTTCTTGGACGTGCAAATGCTTCATAGTTACCGTTTGTATAATAAATTCCCTTACTGTTTTTCTCATATTTTCCACGTTCTGTATTGCGATATTCACTTGTATTATGAAGTGCGTCATAATCTTCTTTTTTCTTTGTCTCAGCTGTTTTATATTTCTTTCCTGCTGCCACTGCTGCTACGCCGGCTCCAACTGCTAATGCGGATATAAGTCCTAACCCTTTATTTTTACTCATAATACACATCCACCTTTCTTGATTTCTTCTTTAGGAGTTCTTTCAGATTCGTTATCCTGAATGCTTTTTACTCTCTGCTTTACCCATTTCCCGGCAACTCTTTTGCCTGCCGGAAATCTCTTGATCTCCCGGCAAGACATCTTCATGACTTTTACATTCTTATCTGTATGTTTCCCATATCATAAGCATTTCATCCGTCTGAATGATTTGTTTGTTGCTATGGCTGTATATTAACAGTTAAAATATGATTCTACAATTTACAAAAGCCGCCGAATGATAAGTTTTTTATCACCCTGCGGCTTTTGTAAAGAATTTTTATATGATTATTTTTCCATATTATTTTTCTGAAAGTTATGAATAGATGTAGTCACTGTATCGTGAAGCGTCAGATCCATCATTCTTACCAGATCTTCAATATTTTCTTTCATTCCTTCCCTGATCCACTCAAGCATGATTCCCACAAAACCATATTTATAGAAGTCTGCAATAAATTTCTTATCCTCTTCTGTGATATTCAGGCCCTTGCTTTTTTCTTCCACCACACCCACGATCAGATCATAGGTTAATTTAAAAAGATAATTTTCTATCCGCTCCCTGTCCACATTTCTGTAAACATTCATAATAAACGGTTTGTTTTCCAGCACTGCCTCAAATATCTGGGTCAGCCCTTCTGTCCAGGATTCAGAAGTCTTTTTGCCCTGAAGGGCTTTTGTCCCATCTTCCACACAGGACCATTCAACCAGATCATAAATATCCTTGAAATGATAATAAAAAGCCATGCGGCTTATTCCACAGTCTGTGGTAATATCTGTTATCGTGATCTTGTCCAGAGGTTTCTTCAGAAGAAGCCGTTTCAGGGATTCTTCCAGAGCTGCTTTTGTGGTATTTGGCATATAACTCCTCCAGTCTGCTTACTGTGATTATTTCCAGTCGTAGTTTCTCAGGTGTCCTTCCAGATTCATGTGGTCAAAATTATTCTGGCGCAGTGCCTCGTACAGAACGATTGCTACGGAATTGCTCAGGTTCAGAGAACGGATATCTCCGATCATAGGGATCCTTACGCAGGTTTCCTGATTATTGACCAGAATGTCCTCCGGGATTCCTGCGCTCTCTTTTCCAAACATAATGTAGCAGTCTTCTTCATAATGAACATCAGTATAAGTCTGAGGCGCTTTTGTTGTTGCATAGTAAATCTTTGCACCGGGATTCTTCTCCAGAAATTCTTCAAAGTCCAGATATGTAGTTACATCCAGATCTTTCCAGTAATCCATTCCTGCTCTCTTTAAGGCTTTCTCACTTAAGGAAAATCCCAGAGGCTCGATAAGATGGAGTCTGGTTCCTGTTGCCACACAAGTACGGCCGATATTTCCTGTGTTTGCAGGAATCTCCGGCTCATGAAGTACAATATTTAATTTTGCCATTTTGTTTTTATTCCTCTTGTTATTAATCGTCTGTCTTTTCTTAGAAAATTGTCTCTTAAGTTTCCTGCAGTTACTCTTTGAGAAGTTGCTGCAGTTCATCCTCTGCCGGACGTTCCAGATATCGGGCACTGCCGCCACTGTAGAGAAGCCGGTCATTGCCACTGTTTGTCTGACCGATGACCTCTGCCATAAATCCCTCATTGCGAAGTCTCTGTACCAGTGCTTCACCTCCGCGGATTCCAATCAACACTGCTCCATCTGCTTGAAGCTTATATGGATTCAGGTCAAAAATCTCGCACACTTCTATGGTCTCCTGACGAATCGGTACCTTACGGAAGTCTGCTTCCAGTCCTACTTCTGAAGCTTCTGCCATCTTCCAGAGCGCACTTAAAAAACCGCCTTCGCCCATAGCATATAATGCGCTGGCATCTGCCTCCTGCGCAATTTTCCAGACAATACTGCCGGCTCCATAAGCATCCCAAAGTGAAACGCAATTCTGAATAAAACCGGCAGAGAATCTCTCTGCCAGTTTGTCCTTTTTATTTTTTGCTATTACAGAGGTTCCCTTCAGAGCCACCGGACATGCCACCACCAGTTCATCTCCCGGTTTCAGGCATCCGGTTATTTCTGCCCTCAGAGCCTCCATTGCCGCCTGTCCCAGTCTCATTCTTTTCCTCCGAAAATTTATTATACGATCAGAGACAGAACTGTCGGCACTACCATTGCCAGTACCAGAATGATTGCAATAATTGCTGTGATCACTTTACGGTTCTTTGGATTAAACATTCCCATTTCTCTTCACCTCTTTAATCTCTGTTCAGGTTCTCAAACACATCTTTCGTCACATCTGTCACATGAGCATTGTTAGTCAGCGGATCACGGTCTGCATAGTTAAACAGCAGCACTGTTCCATCTGCAAATACTTCCACATGTGCATTCTTTGCCACTTTTTCCCGTTTTCTGAAGTCCCATACCTGTCTCTCAAAAGGCTTCTGATCTCTGGCAAAGCCAGGACGGCTTTTCAAGTTTTCTCTCAGATAGAGATCATATACCATCTGGTCTTTTACCTGATCCATGGAAATCTCCGGCACATCCTCCAGAAATTCCAGCAGGATCTCATATCTTCTCATTCTTGTGTGAGAAACATCACCATAGCCCTTTTCCATGTAAAAGCTGCCCAGTCTCTCATAAATCGAGAAAGGATCCGGGAAAAATTTTTCCAGATATTCAAGTGTATTCTGGAATTGTCCACTATTATAATACACTTCCACCATATTTTCCACAGTTTTCAGCTTCAAAACATGGTCATAATCCAGCCACTTCGTGGAAAGTACCTCATAAGGCTCCTGTGTTTTGTATACAATACCATATTCCCTGCACATCTCCATCATATGGGAACCCTTTAACACCTTCAAAAAGCCCAGCTGAAGCTGCTGTGGTTTCAGCGCATAGACATCATTAAAGGAATGCCGGAAGCTGTCGTAATCTTCATAGGGAAGTCCTGCAATCAGGTCCAGATGCTGATGGATATTTCCAAAGCTATGGATTCTGTCAACAATTCCTTTCAATTTTTCAAAATCCATAGTTCTGTGAATTGCCTTAATCGTGTCCGGATTTGTTGACTGTACTCCGATCTCCAGCTGAATCAGACCCGGGCGCATGGTGGACATTTCCTGCAGTTCCTCTTCTCTTAACAGATCTGCTGAAATCTCAAAATGGAAGTTTGTCACACCATTATCGTGTTCATTAATATACTTCCAGATTGCCATTGCATGGTCATGTTTACAGTTAAAGGTACGGTCTACAAACTTTACCTGCGGAACCTTATTGTCTATAAAAAACTGCAGCTCTTTCTTTACTGTCTCTGTATCTCTGAAACGCAGTTTCTTATCAATGGAAGAAAGACAGTAACTGCAGGAGAAAGGACATCCTCTGCTGCTTTCATAATAAATGATCCTGTTCTTAAACTCAGACAGATCTTTGTAAATGAACGGAATACTGCTTAAGTCCATGATCTGGCGCCATCCATTATGTATGATCTGATCTCCGTCTCTGTAACAGATTCCTGTCATATCTTTCAGATCCTGCGGATTTTTTTCCACATAATATCCGGCAAGTTCTTTAAATGTTTCTTCACCTTCCCCGACCATAACACCTTTAAATTCTGAGTTTTCTGTCAGGAATTTCTCCGCATCATAAGAAACTTCCGGACCGCCGGCCCAGAAGTCGGCGCCCGGAAGAATCTTTATCAGATCTGCCATCAGTTCTTTTACAAAAGAAAGGTTCCAGATATAACAGGACACGCATACCACATCAGGATGCTCCAGATAAATATCACGCATGATATCATCTTTCTGCTGGTTGATGGTATATTCCTTTAATACAATATGATCTGCGTAATCAGATGCATATGCCTGCAGATCATAAACAGCAAGATTAGAATGAATATATTTTGCATTGCATGCCACTAATAAAATCTTCATAAATCTTTAGCCTTCCAGTGCACTCTTCAGCTCTTCTTTGGAAGTAAGACCTACGAAGCGTTTCACTTCCGCACCGTCTTTAAACAGGATCAGTGTCGGAATGCTGACTACACGAAACTGCTGTGCAAGAGCCATATTCTGGTCTACGTCTACTTTCCCTACTTCGTATCCTGCTTCTGCCAGTTCTTCCACAACCGGAGCCTGACGTCTGCACGGTCCGCACCAGGTTGCCCAGAAATCTACCAGTACCGGTTTCTCTGCATTTAATACCTCTGTTTCAAAATTGTCTGTTGTAAAAACTTTTGCCATGATAAAATTCCTCCTTAAATTTATATGTTATAAAATCCGATCCTGTTTCTGATCGTTATCAGTTTCTGCCTTTCTTCTGAATTTATACTGTATGCACTCTATGCCTGCTCTTTCAAAAGTTTCCGCACATACTGACAGGCGGAAAGGCCTGCCTGCGCTCCATCATGTACCGCTTTTGCCACCTGAAGAAGGCCTCCGGTACAATCCCCTGCCGCATACAGTCCTGGAACCGTTGTTTCCATCTCCTCATTCACCCGGATATTTCCTTTTTCATTCAGTTCCGCACCAATCTGGCGGGCCATTTCTGAACTTCCGGCTGTGCCCAAGGCCACAAAAACACCTTCTGCGGGTGCAAATGACGTTTGCGGTTCGCCTGCTTCCTGTAAAGATACATCTCCTTTCAGGCGAAGTCCCTGAACACGCTCATCTCCCTCAATTGCCTGAATTTTCATGGTATTCACGTCAATCGCATTCTCCTTTGAAAATTCCGGTTTCTTTCCATCTGTAAAAATCGTCACATGAGAAGCTGTATGAGAAAGTTCCTCAGCTTCATGAAGGGCAAAATCGCTGTTTCCAAGAACCGCCACATCTTTTCCGCGGTAGAAAAAAGCATCGCATACTGCACAGTAGCTGACTCCTTTTCCTTCAAATTCCTTCACTCCCGGGATCTTCGCAGAAGCTCTTTTGCTTCCCGTTGCCAGGATCACACTGCGGGCTTCAAAATCGCCTTCCGTTGTTTTCACCTCAAAGGTATCAAAGCCTCCCATTCCCACGACCTGGGCATCCAGGATCCTGACACCAAGTGCCCTGGCCTGTTCAAGTCCTCTTTCAAAAAGTTCTTTTCCGGAAAGAGGTCTCTCAAGTCCGTAATAATTCTCGATCTTCTCTGCTTTTTCCAGTGAACCGATTCCTGTATTGATGATCAGCGGGTCCATATTTCCTCTCGCTGCATAAAGAGCTGCGGAAATTCCTGCCGGGCCTGCTCCTACGATAATGATATTTTCCATTTCAGACACCTGCTTTCTTCTGCTTCTTTGAAATCTGTTTTATAATATACGCTCTGCATCGGTCTGTTTCTGTGATTAAGTCACTTTTGCTTTCTCACAGAACCTATTATACCACACCCTTCTGGAATTACACCCTTTTTATCATCTTTATCTTCCCTGTTTTTCCTGTTGCAAACGTTTTCCGAAATCTTGCACCCTGACTTCTTCTATGCTATTATTATAACAGTTTTGCTGATGCAGACCATTCAATTTTATTGTTTGTTTTTGAATATTTCAGATAGATCAGTTATGAAATAAGGGAGAGTTATTTATTATGAGAAGTTTTGAATATTTTACCCCCACACGGGTGGTTTTTGGAAAAGATACACATCTTAAAGTTGCCACACTTCTGAAAGAACAGCATTGTAAAAAAGTTCTGATCCACTACGGCGGACACAGTGCCATTAAATCCGGTCTTATTGATGAAATCAGATCCGTACTTGACGAGGCAGGAATTGCCTATGTAACTCTTGGAGGCGTCGTTCCAAATCCACGGCTTTCCAAGGTCCGGGAGGGAATTGAGCTCTGCCGCAGAGAAAATGTGGATTTTCTTCTTGCTGTAGGAGGCGGAAGTGTTATTGATTCCTGTAAAGCCATCGGTTACGGCCTTGCAAATCCGGAAACCGATGTATGGAACTTTTTCCTCCGCACCGAAACTCCAAAAGCCTGTCTTCCAGTTGGTGTGATCCTTACCATCGCAGCTTCCGGAAGTGAAATGAGCAATTCCTGCGTCATCACAAATGAAGACGGCTGGCTGAAACGCAGTACTGCCCGAAATGACCTGTGCAGACCACGTTTTGCCATTCTGAATCCACGGCTTACATACACCTTACCTCAGTACCAGACCGAAAGCGGCTGTGTGGATATCCTGATGCATACCATGGAACGGTATTTCGTAAATATCGAAACTATGGAAATTACAGACAGCATCAGCGAATCCCTGATGCAGACGGTAATCTACAATTCCCGTATCTTGCTGAAAGAGCCGGATAATTATACCGCCAGAGCAGAAATCATGTGGGCAGGAAGTCTCTCTCACAACGGTCTTACCGGCTGTGGAACCGGTGGCGGTGACTGGGCATGTCATCAGCTGGAACATGAACTTGGAGGGACCTACGATGTAGCTCACGGTGCCGGTCTGGCCGCATTGTGGGGAAGCTGGGCACGTTATGTCTATGACGCAAATCCGGAGCGTTTTGCCCAGTTTGCCACCAACGTATTCGAAATCCCATGCAGTATCGATTTCAACAAAACCGCCCTTGCCGGTATCGAGGCTATGGAAGATTATTTCCGTTCCATTCAAATGCCTACCAGCCTTCATGAGCTTGGTCTTGACCTTACAGAAAAAGATATCCACGATCTGGCATTTAAGTGCAGTTATGAAGATACCCGCACCATCGGCGTTTTCAAACAGTTAAATATGAAAGATATGGAAAAAATTTATCTGGCTCCATACTAAAAAACATCAATCCTACATTCTTAGGCTTCGTATATTCCGGAAGATTGCTAATA
>ENA-OURQ01002202-OURQ01002202.1-human-gut-metagenome-genome-assembly--contig:-NODE-2202-length-14942-cov-4.151743_pt1 | contig 14942 bp, 16 predicted proteins | sample MGYA00242105_ERZ508999 | MGnify/ENA primary metagenome ERZ508999 (study PRJEB26280, sample SAMEA2338771) | human gut metagenome | biome: human gut; feature: human-associated habitat; material: faeces...
ATTGATAACTCGCCGGCTTTGCCGGACTCGTTACCAGATTCACTACGTTCAATGGTCGCGGTTTTACGCGCCATTGTGATAATTTGGCTTGCCAGTATACTGAAACTGCTTAAAGCAGGCTGTGAAAGAAAAGAAACGGAATCCTCCTTTTCTGAAATTTTTGTAACAAATTTGTAACGTTGCCTGCTTTAAGCTTTTCTGCCCTCCTTTCTTAATAAATTCCCAATAGCAATATGCAAGAAAAAACCGCAGATAAAATCCGCGGTTATATTTTCACGCTAAGGAGCGCGCATGTTATTCTGTTTTTCATAAAAACAGACAGAAAAGTTTAGTATAAAATTTCCGGAATCTTTACCCCTAAATCTTCAAGAAAATCATTATATTAAGCCTTTCTTATTATTTTTTTATTTTTTTGTTTAATTAAGTTTTTTATAAGTAATATGAAAAAATAAATATTACTAAATAAATCCTGAATTAAACACCATCCCACAGCGTCTGCGTGGGTTTGGCGAAAATTTCATTCGCAATCTCCTTTCTTAATTATTAGATACAAATATAGTATGCCAGAAAAAAATACGAATAAAAAACGAAAAACAAAAAAAATAACAAAAAAAATAAGCAAAGAAAAAGCAGCGGCGAAGCCGCTGCAAAAAAAACTCAAATTAGGTCTGCGAGGCAAGGGATTGCCGTAATCGCAGCCAATGCGACAAACATTAATGCGAGGCTGACAATGCCAAAATGTTCTTCTCGGTCGTCATCGTAATAATCGTCGCTGTCATCAACATCAAGATACTCTAAGACATCCGCGTTGTCGTCCAGTAAATTCATTTTGTTCAGCATCTTATCCAGAAACAATCTGTTAAAGTCTGTTCTTCTGTCAAGCTCTTCAAGCTCCTCCTTGATTACTGAAAAACCTTCTTTAATACTTTCAATAAAGTTTGTCATATGAAATTCCCCTTTCGTTGATAAGTTTTTTGTGACAATAACAATATGCCGGATTTTTTAACAATAAAAAAAAGAAGCCGACAAAAATTTGCCGGCTAAACTTTCTGAATGAGTGAGAATGGATGCTGTCAGCGGCCATTATCCTAAAAGGATGATGACTGCTGACATGGCTGCCCAGAGTGCTGTGGCTGCGACAGCTGTTTTCAGCATCGTAACCACACCCAAAGGAGAAGAGCTACTTTCCTCATCTTCTTCCGGGTCGGGGTCGTTTAGCATCACTTTTCGGAGGAGCCATTGACTCACGTCAGTGCGTCTGTTGAGCTCCTCCAGTTCTTCTTTAATCACCATACGCAGGCAATGTGCCTGCCAAAAAATCTTTTTCATTTCTTTCCCCTTTCTTTTTTGCTGTTAAAACAGCAAAAATTTAAAAAATTTTTAAGCACAAATAATATGCTGGAATTTTTGCTGCATAAAATCGAAAGGCCAAAAAGGGCTAAGGCGTCAGCTTGTCAGATTCTCAGATACAAAAGAAAAGCTGCAAAATTGTATCTAAAAAAATACAATATATCGTTTTTTATGGACTCTTTTTTCTCGCATATTAAATCTGTAAATAAGTTTTGCTCTTAATTTTTGAGCATTACAAAAATAAAAAACAAAGAAAAGGAGAAATTAAACATGAACATTAAAGAAGCAAAAAATGAGGTTATGAAAGCGGTTAAAATCTATCTGGAGAAAGACGAACATGGTGAATATAGAGTACCTGTAGTCCGTCAGCGCCCACTGTTTCTTCAGGGGGCACCAGGACTTGGCAAAACTGCCATCATGGAGCAGGTTGCATCAGAGCTTGATATTGCTCTGGTATCTTATTCCATGACGCATCACACCCGTCAGAGCGCGATTGGACTTCCATTCCTGAAGGAAGTAACTTATGGTGGAAAGACTTATACTAAGTCCGAGTACACTATGAGTGAAATCATTGCATCTGTATATGATGTAATTGAAAAGACAGGAAAGAAAGAAGGAATCCTGTTCCTTGATGAGATTAACTGCGTATCAGAGACCCTGGCACCGGCAATGCTGCTTTTCCTGCAGTATAAGAGATTCGGAAATCTGTCCGTTCCTGAAGGCTGGGTAGTAGTTACAGCAGGTAACCCGCCGCAGTATAACAAATCTGTAAAAGATTTTGACGTGGCTACCCAGGACCGTCTGAAAATGGTTGAGATTGAGCCTGAGCTGAAATGCTGGAAAGAATATGCATATAACGCAGGAATCCACCCGGCAATTACAGCGTTCCTGGAAACTAATAATAAGTACTTCTATGACATCAAATCTACGGTAAATGGTAAAGAATACATTACCGCCCGTGGATGGGAAGATTTAAGCACTGAAATTCAAGCTTACGAAAGAAATAACTTCCCTGTTAATGAAGACCTTATTATGCAGTACATTACCAATAAGGAGTGTGCTCGTAAGTTTGCTGTATATTATGACCTGTTCAAGAAGTACAGAGTTGATTATGCAATCACTGATATTCTTGCAGGAAGTATCAGTGAAGGAGCCGTAAATAAAGCTGCGAAAGCACAGTTTGACGAGCGCCTGTCCATCATCTCCATGATTATGGAGGCTATCGGTACATCTGCAAAGGTTGTGACAACTGATGATGCAGCAATGCGTGAAGTTGTAACAAATCTCCGTAGGCTTAAAAATGCTGTCGGAAGTTCCGATGCCATCTATCAGATGCTGCAGGGCAGAATCGATGAAGTTAAGGACAAGATGGAAAAAGAGAAACAGGCGAACTCACTGTCAGGCCAGAAGAAAGCCGTATACAACACCGAAATCAGAATGTATGAAAAATACAAAAAAGAGATTGATGAAAAAGGTGTATTCGGCAGCGGCAATGCCGAGCAGTTTGCAGTTGTCAGAGCCGCATTCCAGGCAGACGTTAAGTCCCATACTGCACGTCAGAATAAAACTGATAAGCAGATGGATAATGCGTTTACCTTCATTTCCAAGGCATGGGGTGATGATAACCAGGAAATGACTTTGTTCGTTGCTGAACTTACAGTTAATAGAAATATTGCTGAGTTTATCGCAACAAATAAGAACAAGAGTTACTTCCAGCACAACAGCTCTATGCTGGTTTACGACCAGGACAAGAATCTCAAAGAAGAGATTCAGGACGTCCTTGCGTCTGCATAACTATAACTTGCTTTTTATATTAACCCGGGATTTTTTATCCCGGGCTTTTTTGTTGTCTTAAAAATCCCGCATATTAAAGAATGAAACAAAAAAGTATCAAACAAGAAAGGAAGTAAAAAAAATGAATAATGTAATTAATAACCCAAACCCGGAGCTCGGAAAGTATCAGCAGCTTGCTGAAAAATGCATGAAACTTGTAAAAAACAAGCTGTATTTTAAGCATAAGGCTTTAAGCCCTGCAATTTACAGAATGCCAATCAACTATGTCGACCCGGGAATCGGAATTTTCGGAACCGACGCAAACCAGGTCTATGCAGACCCGATGGATGTAATTTCCAGATATAAAAATTCACCGGAAAGATTAATCCGTTCGTATCTGCATATGCTGTTTCACTGCATTTATCTGCATCCGTTCCAGACACAGAGGAATATTGACAATGGTGTGTGGAATATCGCATTAGATATCTGCTGTGAGAATGCAGTAATGCGATTAAATCCCGAGTCAATTGATGGTGATGTAGAACGTCAGCAGATTATTGCCGGTATTAAAGGCAAGGTCAAGATGTTCATCCCTGAACTTGTCTACAATGAATTGATGCAGAATCAGAGCAATTACAATTTCTTTGATTTAACTGCATTGTTCCATATGGATGACCACGTATGGCTGAATCCTCCTCAGAGCGGAAAAGGTAACAGTAACGATGAGGACGATGACGACAACCCTTACCAGAATCCAAACGCGCAGAATCAGCAGGGTGACGGAGATGATGACCAGAACCAGCAGAATCAGCAGGGCGATGGCAGCGGTAATGGCGAAGACGGCCAGGATGAAAACCAGCAGGGCGGAGATGGAAACGGTAATAATGACAATAAAAACCGAAATAACCAGAACCGACAGAATCAGCAGAACAGCCAGGGAAACAATAATCAGGATAAGAGGAAAGAGTGGAGCGATGTCTCAAGGCAGGTTGCCGCAGACATGTCTTCTTTCAACAAAGGCGATGGAGCCGGAGACCTGATGCAGGAGATTGATTTCCTGACGGAAGATAAGATGGAGTATGACGAATTTCTTCGTGCTTTTTCTGTAACTGAAGAAGTTATGAAAATCAATGAAGATGAATTTGACTACATGTCTTATGTGTACGGTTTGACTGGTCTGCCGGATTCAACTGGACAGAAGACTATCAATAAACAGGTTCTTCTGATTGAGCCGCTGGAATACAAAGAAGACAAGGTTATTAAAGACTTTGTTATCGCTATTGATACGTCAGGCTCCTGCTCCGGAGAACTGGTTAAGAAGTTTCTGAACAAAACTTATTCCATCCTGAAAGAAACTGAGAGCTTTTCTTCAAGAGTAAATATCCATATCGTCCAGTGTGATGCACGTGTCCAGAATGATACTAAAATCACAAACATGGAAGAGATGGAAGACTTCATGAAGAATATGAAGCTGTATGGCTTTGGAGGTACCGATTTCAGACCTGTATTTGAGTATGTTGATACCCTTATCAAAAATAAGGAGTTTGACAATCTCTGCGGTCTCATCTATTTTACAGATGGATATGGTACATACCCAACTATGCCTACACCGTATAAGACGGCATTTGCATTCCTGGAGGACTATGACCATAAGTCTGTTCCACCGTGGGCAATGTCTGTATACTGGAAGGATGATGAGTTTGTAACTTCAGAAGATTAGACTAATTATTCACCAAATATTAAGGCCGGCAATTAAATTTGCCGGTTTTTTCTTTTTTGCTGAAAATTTTGCATATTAAATACGAACAAAAACAATGAAAGGAGAGAAGACTATGGATAGAGAAACGGCAAAAAATATAATTTCTTCAAGTCTTCCGCAGTATTTAGCACAGAAAGGGATAAATTTAGGAAGACCTTTCCTGTGTTTAAATCCAGAACATGCAGACCATTCACCAAGCATGAGTTATGACAGACGGCGAAACCGCTGCCATTGCTTCAGCTGTGGTGTAGATGCTGATATTTTTAATATTATTCAGTGGGATTACAATACATCAGGCTTTGCAGAGGCATTTGATATTGCCTGCGACCTTTTTGGCCTTGACATTGAAAAAAGAGAGCGAAAAGAAAAGCCAAAAATCAAGCCTGCAAAAGAAATAAGGTATACTAAAAATGTAGACGTGAAAAGAGCAGAGCCTGAGGTATGCGATAAGGTGTATAACGCATTAAAAAAATTATCACCGCTTACTGAAAAAGACAAAAAATATCTGTCTGAAATCAGAGGGTTATCAGAGAAGAGGATAAAAAAGGACTATTTCAGGCTTATCATTGATGACAATGAACGCCAGAAGATGACTGATAAGATTGAAAAGCTTACTGGCTATTCAAAGGATGTTATCAAATATGTCCCCGGCTTCTTTGTGCGAAAGGATACTGGTAAACTTGATTACTGCAATGAGGCAGGCATTGGTATTTTAATACGTAATGCTGAAGGTCTTGCAACCGCTGTTCAAATCAGGCGGGATACGGCAGAAAAAAAGAAGAGATATTGCTGGTTCACTTCTATTTTTGCAGTTGACAGCCCGGCTTGTGACGGCGGCAGCACTCCAGGAGCGCAAAAAGATATCATGATTCCTGATAACCCTAAAAAATGTCTTTGCATTACTGAAGGACGTTTTAAGTCAGAAATGCTGGCTGCAAATGGGAATATAGTGATATCTATTCAGGGGGTATCGTCCTGGAAAGGTATTGATGAAATTATCCTTAAAATGAGAGAGGAGCATAACATCGAAAGTATTTTTATGATGTTTGATTCCGATATCATGGGAAACCGTCAGGTATTCAATTCAATATCCGCCATGACAATAATGCTTGCCAATAAAATCCCGGATTTAAAAATCAGATTTGCTGTCTGGGGAATTAAATACGGCAAAGGCATTGATGATTGTGTTCTTGCCGGAAATATAAAGCATGTGAAATATGTTGATGCAGCACAATTTATATCTGTATGTAACAATACATTTGATATGCTGTTAAAAAAATACAATGTGGCATCGTTTAAGAAAATGAAGAGTGAAGACAGAAAAGAATTCTCAAAAATTCTTCAAAAAGAAAATGAGAGAGCATTGTTAAGCAACAAGGCAAAATCAAACCCAAAAGAAGCAGCGTAGTTTCAAGCAGAAGGCGAAGCCTTCTGCTTTTTGGATATTTTACATATTAAGAAAGTACTTGGCTGTGTACAGAGCAGCTGTGGAGTCTCCATTAAGATGATATCGATGCGGTAACACGCATGATATGGCGCTATCATATCCGGTATATGGATTATCGACTGACGGAGAAAACCACGGCCAGGTTTGCCGTCATCGTCGGGCTGGAGGCTTCCGCCCGTGTCTGGCGAAAGCGAACACGAGTTCATTTTTAATCTGGTGATACCTCACAGGTCTTGCCGTATTCGGCACCAAAATAAATATGATAACTTGCCAGCTTGTTACATGCGAGCGTAGTTCGCGGTATCATGCTATACGCTACCGCGTCTAATTTGGACGGCAAAGCAAGCATCCAGCGGCAATTCTTGGGAAGCTAAAAGCTTCCTTTTTTTCTTTTTGCAAATTCCTGCATATTAAAAGCGAATCCAAAAAACAGCCATCAAGAAAGGAGCAAAAAAATATGACAAAGATGTCAGAATACAAAGTTGTATTTGTTGTATATGCAACCATACATGATATGTATGACAACACGGGATGCATCGTGTATAGTGGAACAACACATGCATATGGTGGATATTCATTGAATAACGCCAAAGTTTCTTTGGCAATCTGCGCAAGGTCTCCAAGAGATGCTTATAATCATGGCTTACAGATGATTGAAGAGGGAAATGTGAACCCTCCCCGCCTAATCCGCTTTCGCGCGAATATAGACGGGGCTTCCAAACTCCGCATAAACTTTCGTTCATGCCTGCTACTTTAGGTAGGAGTGGATACCTAACCACAGATACAGCGCAAACTCAGTGGCTCTGTCGCGCGGCATCGCCTTCAGCCGGAGCTTCAGGCTTTGCCTTTGATGCGCAGAGTACCGCATAAGCGTTAATTAGTGTGGCCAGGCAGCAGCTGGTCCGTCTGTTGAGTTCTGGAACTTTGGCCAGGACTAACAACTCTTCCTTTGCAGAAAGAGATTTAAGGAATACACGGATGAAGAACCGTGCACCGATATTTTTAGAAGCAGAAAGGTCGCAGTTATAGACCTTCCCGGTTGTAAATTTACATAATTCATATGTGTCGAATCCCGCATCTTTGCCGCGGAGGACTTTTCCAGAGCCATCATATGCAAGACGTGATGTGTTTACAGCACAGATATAAGAAACGCGGATTCCGTTTCTAGCAGCAAGCGCTTCAACGCGGTGCTGGATGTCACGCTTTCTCCACAAAGAAAGTTTCTGCTTGTTCTCTTTCTTCTTTTTCTCCATGTTGAGGTGTTCAAAAACAATAACGTTCGCTTTGGATTCCATGGCAAATCTGACAATCTCCACAGCTGTCTTAACGGCGATTGCTTCATTGTAGTTATTTGCCAGTCTCCAAAGCCTTGGTGCCTTATGATTACCATTCTGCTGTGCTTTTTTGATAGTATTCAGTAACCCATACATACGGTCTTTTTCTACAGGATGGTTGATGAATTGCTGTCCTGTGACAGTTCCGTCTTTATGTACTACTGAACACACTGCGTCTGTATTGATTCCCAAATCTACTCCAATCACAGTCTCAACTTCTTTATCCTTTTTGAACTTCGGAAACTGAGAGTTTGTCATTTCGTAAGAAATACGGAGCTCATATCGGTGATTACGTTTTACAAGAACCGGGGCAGAAGTTTTCCATTCCTTCATGTGTTTGTAAGCATACATGAAATCACAGTCACGTATTACAAAAGTTTCCCATATCCAGTCCTTTCCACTATACAATTTCAGGCTTACAATATTTGTTTCTTCACTGTCAAGAAATGTATTATTTCTGTAAAAGCACGGCATTACATTCTGGTTGCGGTTAAGATGTGGGTGACGTCCTTTTTTGCCATCAGCTTCCCATTTCTGAAGATTTGTTTTATAAGAAGATACTATTCCAATAGCAGTAGTAATCGCTTCGCGTCGTAAATAGCTTGGAAATTTGTAGAATTCCCTATCAAATCTTTCATAGCATGCAGGGCTTTCTTTTGTAGCATGAATTAAACTTTCCACATACTTGCGTTGTGCTTGCTGCTTCGTATATCCTCCATATGCGTCAATTACAGAAATTTCATCAAAACGAAGGAGCGCAACATCTGTAATATATTTTACTGCTTTCCGATAAATCTTAATGGTCTCATCAAATATATGATATGCTGACGCAATTTTTAATCCATATGATACAGTTGCCATAAACGCTCCTCCTTTCTTGACTAATATCATTTTTTATGTTATATATATTATAACACAAATGAATTTAGTTGTAAAGGAGGAATAATATATGAAAATGGCAGATTATCACACGAATAGACATAGTTGTTATCTGCTTGAATATCATTTAGTTGTAGTTACAAAATATAGACATCCGGTTATATCAGGCAAACTAAAAGAACGTCTTTTAGAAATATCTTATGAAGTAATAGAGAATCATTGGAGTTGCAAAATTTCTGAAATAAACACAGATAAAGACCATATCCATATAATGTTTGAAGCGCCACCGCAAGTACAGCTCTCAAAACTTGCAAATAACTATAAGACAGTTACATCAAGGTTATTAAGAAAAGAATTCACTGATGAGTTAAAAAACTATTACTGGAAACCATACTTTTGGGCAGACAGCTATTTTGTATGTACCGTGAGTGACAAAAATAGAACTGTAGTAAAGAAATATATTCAAAATCAAGGGATAGACAAACATAAGGGGCACTAACCCCGCCTAAACGACAAACGTAGCCAAGTTAACGCTTGTCGCTATAGACGGGGCCTGCGTGCCTTGGTAAAATGTTTGTTTCCAGTCAATTTCGGTAAAGCCAATGTAGAGACATGGGGATTGGAATATGTAACAGACGGAAACCGTTCCTGGTCTTCTAGCGACCTTAGGTAAGTTCTCAGTAATTTAAGAAAGGAGCCAAAAGATATGGCAAAAAAAATGACAAAAGAGTTGTACGAAAAACTTAGTATGGCAGGAAAAGCACTTTGCGAGTATTGCGAAAACAATGAATGCTCATGCTGTCAGGTAACACGCCTGATGGATGATGCATATGCTGAAGCAGTAGAGGAGGGGATTGTAGATGATGCCTGAAAAATACGAAGTTGCTTTTGTAGTGTATGCTGATATTCCGGAAAAGGACTCCAGTATTGGAGATTTGGAATGCAATGGAACACTGAAGAGCTACAACTGCTATTCTTTAAGGGATGCAAGAATGTATTTCACAATTTCTGCTGAAACGCCAGAAGAGGCATACAAAAAAGGGATTGAAAAAATGCAGTCCGGAAATGCTGATTTCGGGGAAGCAGTGGTGGAAGACTGGTACTTGGAGCACGTTTCCTATGGCGACAAATACTGGTACAAGGAAGACCTTGCACTTTGATTGCTTGGCTTGCAGGCGGCAAATTTGCCGTCTGTTTTTTTTGCAAAAAAAACCGATAAAAAATTCTTTTTTCTGGAAAATTAAGCATATTGTATATGTAACTAAAAAAAGCTTCGGAAAGAAGGAGAAAAAAATGGTAAAAAAGAAAATCTTGCCATGGCTTTCTGTATTAGCATTAATTTTTGCATTGCCGGTAAATGCCGCTGAAAATAATACTTTTATGGCAAATACGCCTGATATGTATACAACTGAAAAATATATAGAAAAACGAGAGAAAAAATATGAGGTAATGTCGGTAACATCAGCGTGCGTAATTGCAGCAGGAATGTATGCTAAATATAGAACCAGAAAACAGATTTTTGCTAAATATCTAACAGGAGGAAAAAATAATGAAAAAAAATAACAAGCTGCTTGCCTTTATCTGTGCAGCAGCAACAGCGGCATCAGGACTTACACTTAGCATGCCATATAATGTATTTGCAGATGCAACAAAGGTAGTTTCTATTGGTAATGACCTTACAGATGCCCAGAAGAAAACAATGCTTAAATATTTTGGCATTGAAGGTGACCAGAGCGTTCAGCGGATAAACGTAACTAACAAAGATGAGATTTCTCATCTTTCCAGTTATATCCCACTTGAACAGATTGGCACAAGAACAGTAAGCTGTGCTTACATCAAACCAACTGAATCTGGTGGAATCAGGGTAAGAACGGCAAACCTGCAGTATGTAACTGCAAATATGATTGCTTCTACTCTCGCAGACCTTGGCATTAAGAATTGCGAAGTCGTATCTGCCTGCCCGTTCCAGGTGTCTGGAACCGGTGCATTGACCGGAATCATCATGGCGTATGAAACAGCAACCGGTGAAACAATTGATAAGGCTAAAAAGGATATCGCAACTCAGGAAGTCGTTGTGACAAAAGACCTGGCAAAAGATATCGGAAATGTACAGGCTGAGTATGTTGTTAATCAGGCAAAGGTTGATGCTATTAATGGCGATATGAAGGACAAGGAACAGATTCAGGAGAATGTCACTAATATTGTTAACAATAACAATATCAACATTTCAAATGACCAGATTGAAAACATTACAAATCTGACCCAGAATATCGTAAATGAAAATTACGATAATTCATACACAGAAAATATCACTGAAATCAATAACAACATCAAGCAGGAGATTGATGCATCAGATGATATTGATATTGATGTAGATATTGAAGACACCAATACAGACGATGACGAGGAACTGGTTCCGGATGACAGCATTACAGAAAATCTTGACGACAGCCTGCTCGGTGATAACGTAATTGCTTCTTCAACTGATGATGCTTCCTTGATTGTTGATACCGCAGAAAGCAGCGAAAGCACTGAAGAAAGCACCGAAAGTGAAGATGTAACTGTGGAGGAGACAGGTGAAACAGATGGCGATGCAAGTGATGATACAGACACCACAGATATCGAAAATGACGAAAGCGAAACAGCACCGAATGGTGATGTATCAGAGCCGGAAGAAACTAGCGATGATGAAAGCACCGAAAGTGAGACTTCAGAAGCCAGCGACACAGCAGATGATGCAAATACAGATACTGACGCGGACTCTGATACAGAGACCGAAACAGACACAGATGCAGATATCGACGCTGATGGAGACACATCCGACGATGCTGAAAAGACCTGCGATAGCGTTGAGGACGGAAAAGACCTTGATGATATCGTAATTCCAGAAGATGGCTTATCATATTTTGGATACGATATTAATGCCATCAAAGATGCTTCTGATGAAAATACAGCTAAGAGATTTTTACAGCTTGAAAACAATATGAAAGAGGCATTCCCATTCTCATTAGGCAATTATGCAGATTGTCTGTTGAACCAGGGGAAACTGTTAGACAGTGAGACAGGAGAGCCGTTAGAGAATGTAGATGAATCAAAACTGATGTCTCATATCACAAAGTATATTCTCGCTACATATGAAAATTACATCCTGACACGTCCGACGGAAAGTCTGCAGAGCGAATTTGACGATACTATCAAATCTGAAATTGATGATGGTTCCATCCAGCCTGAAGATGAAGAGAAGGTAAGGGAGATTATTTCACATGCGAGAACGCCTATCGCAAAACCAGCAGAGGCTACTAATAACTCTGCACCTGATGAGACAGCGACAGATGATGAAGCCGTATCACTTGAGGATATACTTGGCTAAAAATATATTAAAAAGAAGCGAAAAAATTTCGCTTCTTTTTTTTCGTAAAAAAAGCACAAAAATAAAAAATTTCTGCATATTGTCTGTATGAAATATTTGTAGAAACGGAGTAACAGTAAGAATAACCATGACCAGAGAAGAAGCAGGCAAAAGAGGGCGTGAGATAGCGGCAAGAGCAAGAGCTCAGAAGCGCGAATATTATACAGATGGAAATACGGTAAGACATGTAAAACCTCAAAGCAGAGTCGCCAATCCATATATAAGTAAAGATAGAAATAAAGATAAATATAACAGCAGAAGCGAAATGCGACAGCCAGAAAGGAACACATCTGCGAGAAAACGCATTGATTTCCAGATAGAAAAACATCGTATAGAGGAAAGAAAAAAGCAGCAAAAAATAGAACAACAAAGACAGCAAAAAGAAAGACGGAGAGAGAAGCAGCAGGCAAAAGAGCAGGCTTTTATCGATAGAGAACGGCAACAGAAGGCGAACAGAAAGCGTACTTCAGCGGCTACAATAAGCAGGAACAGACAGAACGCTACACAGATGCAGCGTGGCTTCGTAGTGTTTCTTATGATTGCGTCAATCGCCGTATTGTTTTCATGCATTCATTACCTGCAGCTGAAATCAGAGCTGACTTACAAAATGCAGACAGTAGCCAACCTGGAATCCGAGCTTGAGGAGCTGAGAAATTATAATGACGCTTATGAGAACGAAGTACTTAACAGTGTAGACCTTGAAGAGATAAAGCAGAAAGCCATAGGCAAGCTTGGGATGAAGTATCCGGATGCGGAGCATGTGCAAGAGTATGACGCTAACAGTAAGGGATATATGAGACAATATCAGATTGTAGGAGAAGAAAAATAAATGTATAGGTATAGTAAGACATAGTTTGGATAAGACGGCAGATGATTCTGCCGTCTTTTTGTTGTTTCGGTAAAATGCATATGTATATAGGTCATATTTATGTTTTGGATAGTGAAGGGATATGATGTGAATAAATATATGGAGAAAAGCCAAGAATTATTTTTGGTAATCTTGCTTTACCAGAAGAAGATTTTGGGATGAAGTTTTCCAAATAAACAAAAAAATAAAAATTTTATTAGGACTTAAAAAAGTAAGAGTTTTACTTCTATGTTTTGTTTTATAGATTTAATCCCTTTTGCTCTTTTTTTATTATCCCTGTTAAAATTATCTTATCTATTATAACCTTTGCGTTTTTATTCTTTGGTCTGACTCTGTTTTGATGGTTATGACCTTTTGGCTTTGTGTGTACTGATTTTGTTGTTTTGCCCTGTGTTTAACTGGTTTGCCCGTCTTGTCCCCTTATGTTCGGCTTTGTGTGGTCTGATTTTGCCGCTTTGCATTGTGGTTGGCTTAATTCTGTCGTTTTGGCCTTGTATGGTCTGGTGTTACTGTTTTGCCTTGATGCAGTCTAATGTTGTGGCTTTATTGTCTGGTATGGTCTGAATTTGCCTGTGGCTCTGTCTGCTTAGCCTTATTCTTACTGAAAATCCTTATCTTTGGTGTATCCATTTTTATCTTTTTTTATACCTTTTACCCCCTTTTACCACTTTTTACACACTTTTCATACCTTTTTATACCTTTTAACACCTTTTTATACCCCTTTTTCTCTTTTTTCTTCTTCTACGGTCGGATGTATGCTTCCTGTCTGCCGTTTTGAAGGAAGCGGGAAAAGTGGGCGAAAAAATATGTATATGCCTGCGGCAGGGTGAGTGTGTATCTTATTGCCGTGTTGTTGTGGTCGCGCTGGTGGCTTGGCTTTGCTGCGTTGTATACTTAATTCTGCTGCCCGCAAAATGTGGGTATGCGTGTGGGATGGAAGAGCAGTAGTGGTTGGTGGTAATTTGTCCTATTTTTGCCTGCTGCCGGCAAATTTGCGGGGTGGGAGAGTAGTGACTGGGCCGTTGGAAGTACTGCTGCCGGCTGGAAATGTGGTTTCGGGTGTATATATAGTGTATGCACTTTTTGAATATAAAAAATGGATATTTAGTGTATATATAGTGTATGCATTTTTTTTACTTTCTGCCCGCTGGTCTGCCCGCTGGAGTTTGTGTGTGGCGAAAAATGTACGCATATAAACATATGCATCTCTGCTGCCGGCATTCTGCCGGCAGCTTTTTTGTGTATACGTTAAGCTATGCATATCACTTCAAATTTTGCATACGTAAACATATGCATTTTGTTCTTTTTTTGTGTATGTAAACATATACATTTTGTTTTCTTTTTTGTACATATAAACATACATACTTCTCCTGCTGCCAGCAGAAAAAATATGCAAATAAACCTGCACAAAACTTCCTGAAATCCGCACACCTAAACCAGCCACTACACTTTTTTAAAATACATACATAAACATATGCACGTATAACGTCAGCTTTGTTTGCGGTATGTAACTTTACATATACATTTTTTCTTTTTTGTGTATACATAAAGATATGCACAAAAGAACCATCCTTTCTTGTGTTTGTAAAGATGCACAAAAAAAAGAGGAAAAAGTAAGCATATAGAATATACACACTTTTCGCCCTTTTCCCGCCTTTCTTTCCCGCCCCCGGTGGCGCCCATTTCTTTTTCTCCCTTATCTCTTCTCGCGTAGTATATATATCTTTCTCCCTCAATTCATCCCATTCCGTCCCTCTGTCTTTCCTCCCGCCGCCCGTTCGCTCCCGGGAGGCCATTCTACCCCCGTGGATTCTTTTGCCGATATTTTTTTCTTTTTTGCTGCTGCCGGGAAGTGACTGGAGGGGATGGGAAAGATTGGCGGCGGGGGAGAAAAAACGAATGGCCGGCGAGCGGTTGGATAATGAGGAAAGAGATTGGAGTGAGGAGGGTAAAAAAGTAAAGCAAAAAGAAAGACAAAAAAAAGAAAAGGAGAATCAAAAATAAAAACTAAGAAGAAAAGCAAAAAGAAAGGACAAAGAAAAAACAAGAATAAAAAATAAGAAGAAAAATAAAGAGAAAAAATCAAAAAGAAAAAAGCAAAAAGAAAAGCAAAAATAAGAACA
>ENA-OURQ01002213-OURQ01002213.1-human-gut-metagenome-genome-assembly--contig:-NODE-2213-length-14896-cov-3.070885_pt1 | contig 14896 bp, 14 predicted proteins | sample MGYA00242105_ERZ508999 | MGnify/ENA primary metagenome ERZ508999 (study PRJEB26280, sample SAMEA2338771) | human gut metagenome | biome: human gut; feature: human-associated habitat; material: faeces...
TTTTGAAGAACTTGGCATGTTGATGCATGAAAAAAACGGCGGAGTTTATCCCTATACGGATCAGGCACAGACGGTGCAGACGCTTTTTCTGGATGTATTGCGTGAGCGTGGTGTGAAAATAAAAACACGGGAACGCATTATTGATATTCTGCCACAAAAAAAGGGAGGTTTTTTTGTGAAAACAGAAGGATGGCAATACGAGGCAGATGTCGTGATTCTTGCCTGCGGATCAAAGGCAGCACAGACACTTGGCGGGTGTGAGGACGGCTATCATCTGGCAGAAAAACTTGGCCATCCGGTTACGGAGATCGTTCCGGCACTGGTTCCGTTAAAGACAAAAGAAGCTGCTTTCCATGCACTTGCCGGACTTCGAAGCCCGGCGAAAGTAACGCTTTTTCTTGATGGAAAAAAGGCGGCTGAATCGGAAGGAGAACTGCAGTGGACATCGTATGGAATTTCCGGGATTGTGGTTTTTCAGGTCAGCCGTTTTGCAGCACTTGGGCTTTTAGAAAAGAAAAACGTGCAGATTTCTCTCAATCTGCTTCCGCAGGTGAACAGACAGCATCTTCTTGCAATATACCAAAAACAGACAAATAAAAAGGCAGAGCATCTTCTGTCCGGGATCTTTCCACAGAAACTGGCCGCTCTGCTGCTGAAACAGACTGGATATAAAGCAGGTGAAATTTTGCAGGAAGAATCGTTTCTTGAGATTCTTTCTCTGGTATCTGATCTGCGTCTTACAGTAACCGGTACACGTTCGTTTGAGTATGCACAGGTCTGTGCCGGTGGTATTGACACTGCTTTTGTAAATGCAAAGACCATGGGATCGAAAAAGGTGCCGGGACTTTATTTTGCCGGGGAGATTCTGGATGTAGATGGTGCCTGCGGCGGCTATAATCTGCAATGGGCCTGGAGCAGCGGTTACCTGGCAGGATATCATGCAGCAAACGATCAGAAAGGACAGGTAGAACAGAATGCTTAGAATTTCACAGATAAAGAGAAATGCGGAAAAAGGAGAACAGGGATTGAAACACGCCGCAGCAAAAGAACTTCGCATCCGGGAGGAAGAAATTCAGAATCTTCGGATCTGCAAACGTTCTCTGGATGCGAGAAAGAAACCGGAACTGTATTATGTCTATACGGTAGATGTGGAAGTAAATGACGAAGAAAAAATACTGCGAAGATGTAAAAGCAACAAAGTTACCAGAGCAAAAGAAGTCATCTACGCCCCAGAGCAGAGCGGCACAATTCCATTCAAACATCGTCCGGTTGTGATCGGCATGGGGCCTGCGGGGCTTTTCTGTGCACTTTCTCTTGCAAGAACCGGTTTTGCACCGATTCTTTTAGAGAGAGGCATGGATGTCGACCGCAGACAGGAGATGGTTGAAACATTCTGGCAAACAGGGCAACTGGATGAACGAAGCAATATCCAGTTCGGAGAAGGCGGAGCCGGCACTTTTTCGGATGGAAAACTGAATACAGCCGTAAAAGATGCCACCGGAAGAAATACGTTTGTATTGAAAACCTTTGTGGAATTCGGTGCACCGGAAGAAATCCTGTGGCTGAACAAACCACACATCGGAACCGATCTTCTCAGGGAGGTCATTAAAAATATCAGAAAAGAGATCCTGCGTCTTGGAGGAGATGTGCGTTTTGAAGCACAGGTCACCGATTTTGAAATCCAGAAAGGACAACTTCGGGCACTGATCATCAATGGAGCGGAACGGCTGGAATGTGAGGCGGCCGTCCTGGCAATCGGTCACAGTGCGAGAGACACGTTTGCACTGTTGAAAAAAAGACAGTTTTCTATGTCACCGAAAGCTTTTGCGGTCGGTGTCCGCATGGAACATCCGCAGCATCTGATCGATCAGTCCCAGTACGGAAAAGAGCGGGGAACGCTTCCGGCAGCAGATTACAAGCTGACCTGTCAGCTTCCGAACGGACGAGGTGTATACTCTTTTTGTATGTGTCCTGGCGGATATGTCGTAAATGCTTCTTCCGAGGAAGGAAAACTTGCCGTTAATGGTATGAGTTATCACAGCCGAAACGGTGACAATGCGAACAGTGCCATTGTTGTTACGGTGACACCGGAAGATTTCCCGGGAGATGATGTGCTTGCCGGTGTGGAATTTCAGAGAAAACTGGAAGCGGCGGCATATGAAGCCGGAGATGGGAAGATCCCTGTGCAGCTGTATCATGATTTCTGCAAAAAGCAGGTCAGTGAATCACTTGGAGAAACCACGCCTTCCATGAAAGGAGCATGGACATTCGGAAATGTAAGAGACTGTTTTCCAAAAGAGATCGGAGATTCAATCGAGCAGTCGATCAAAGTTTTTGGAAGAAAGATCAGAGGCTTTGACAGAGGAGACGCGATTTTATCCGCAGTAGAGAGCAGAACGTCTTCACCTGTGCGGATCGAGCGGGAAAAAGAGACGCTGGAGAGCAGCATTTCCGGTATTTATCCATGCGGGGAAGGAGCAGGATATGCCGGCGGGATCACTTCCGCAGCCATGGATGGACTGAAGGTTGCGGAAGCTATTTTAAAAAAATTTAAGATTAAATAGTGTGTACACTTCGCACTATTTATGATACAATAGCCTATCGGAAGAAAATGGATACTGCGATACGGGTATCAGGGGGACAAGAGAGCCGGTTGTATTTTATGAAAGAAAACAACTGTAAAATGACAGAACTGCCGGCAGATGAATTGCCATATGAAAAATGCATAAACAAAGGTGCGGAAGTGCTAAGTGATGCAGAGCTTCTCGCCGTTATTTTGCGTACAGGATCAAAGGGGATCAATGCATTGGAACTTTCCAGAAAAATATTGGATGCAGGAGCACCAAGAAATGGACTTCTTGGCCTGTATCATATGACAATTCCACAGTTATGCCAGATACGCGGTATCGGAGAAGTAAAAGCAGTACAGCTCAAATGTATTGCGGAGCTTTCCAGAAGGATTGCCGGTCAATCCGCCTGGAGTGCCCTGAACTTCAAAGATGCTGCCAGCATTGCAGATTATTTTATGGAGGAGATGCGTCATCTGGAGCAGGAGCAGATGATTCTTCTGATGCTTGACACAAAATGCCGTCTTCTTGCGAGGCAATCCATATCCAAGGGCAGTGTAAACTGTTCTGTCATTACGCCGCGTGAGATTTTTTTGCTGGCCCTGCAGCATCATGCGGTTTTTATTATACTTCTGCACAATCATCCAAGTGGAGATCCGACTCCGAGTGAAGAGGACAAAAGCCTTACAAAAAGGATTTCACTTGGCGGTGAGCTGGTCGGGATACGTCTTCTGGATCATATTATTGTGGGAGATAGGTGTTATGCTAGTTTCAGGGAAATGAAAATCCTTTGAGATAAGGAGTTTGAGTACATGTTGTTTCGAAAAAAATGCGGGATCGATCTTGGAAGTGACACGATAAAGATCGCCGATAAAAAAAACAAAAAAGTGGTCTGTGAAAAAAATATGATCGCGGTGCGGGATAAAACCTATGTGATCGCAGTCGGCCAGCGTGCATACGAAATGTACGAAAAGACGCCCCTCTGCGTAACAGCGGACAGTCCGATGGTTAACGGAGCGATCGCAGACGGCGGGAATCTCGGCTTTATTCTGGCACGGTTATTAAAGCGTTTTTCGAGTGTTTTTACAAAAAGGCCGGATATTCTGGTGACGGTTCCGATGGAGCTGTCGGAGATTGAGATGCGTGCTTTTTATAAAGTACTGACCGGACTGAAAGTAAGAAGGATCGCTCTTGTGGAAAAAGGAGTTGCAGATGCGGTCGGCATCGGTATGCCGGTTCTTGCCCAGACGGGAAGTATGGTGGTCAACATCGGAGCTTCCACAACCGGGATTTCTGTGATCTCAGATGGAAAAGTGATCATCGGAAGACAGTATCCGTATGGCGGAAATGCGATGGATCAGGCCGTCATCACGATGGTACGCCGCGAGCACAATCTTGCAATCGGCAAAAAGACGGCAGAGAAGCTCCGTGTTGCTATGGGGTATCTTATGAACGGGGAAGCAAAGAGCAGCGAAGTTTACGGTATCCACACGATCAGCGGAGTCCCAAGTTCTGCCAGGATACCGTCCGAAGATATCAGCAAGGCGATAACCGATACGGCCGATGCGATTGCCGATGCCGTGAAGATGACACTGCAGAGGACACCGCCTCAGCTGCTTGAAAATATACAGCAGAATGGTATTTATCTGGCGGGAGGTGTGTCACTGACACCGAATATTGCCAGCTATATACAGGAAAAGGTAACATTTCCGGTTTATAATGTTCCAGATCCTGTCTATAACACGATGAATGGTCTTGTGGAGATTATGAATGACAAAGAACTGAAAAAGCTGACATTTTCTTTGAAGGATTATGTCGGCAATCTGATATAAAAGAGGAAATGCAATGAAAAAAAAGATGAATGATTCAGGAAAAAGCAAACTGGTACTCACAATTCTGACAGCGGTATGTGTCGTTTTGATCATTCTGTCTTTTACGACAGATGCAGTATCCGGGCCACTTCATTATGTCACAGGAGTGATCACGCCGATCCAGAGTGGAATGAACGCAATCGGCACATGGATCTCGGACAAGGGAGAATACCTGTTCCATACAACAGATCTGCGAAGTGAAAATGCCGGACTGCAGAAAAAAGTGGACGAGCTGACTGCAGAAAACAGTAATCTGCTGCAGAATCAGGATGAGTATGAAAGATTAAAAGATCTGCTGGATCTGAAAGATGAATACAGCAACTATCCGACGATCGCCGCACGCATTATCGCAAAAGATTCCGGAAACTGGTTCAATGTATTTACGATCAACAAAGGGTCGAAAGACGGGATTCAGGAAGATATGAATGTCATTGCAGACGGAGGTCTTGTCGGGATTGTAACTTCGGTAGGATCAAACTGGGCGACCGTTCGTTCAATCATAGACGATTACAGCAACGTCAGTGCCGAGATCAGCTCCACTTCCGACAACTGCATCATTGCCGGTAATTTGAAACTGATCGATGAAGGCAAGATTAGCCTTGTGAAGCTGACGGATGCGGATAATAAGGTGACAGTCGGTGACAAAGTGGTGACATCAGAAATCAGTAACCGCTTCCTTCCGGGGATTCTGATCGGTTATGTCAGCGAGATCGGGATGGATTCCAATAACCTGACAAAATCAGGAAGCATTACACCGGTTGTTGATTTCAGACATCTGCACGAAGTGCTGGTCATTACACAGCTGAAAAATACCGATGAGGCACAGAAAGATATCCAGTCTCAGGCACAGAGTGAGACGGAGATGATTCTGGAAACAGAAACCGGAAAACAGACAGAAAGCAGTAAGCAGGCAGGAGGAGAACAGTGAAACGCAGAGTCATAATGATTATTTTGATCTTACTGACATTTGTTCTGCAGACGACATTGATGCAGACATTTGCCATTGCATCCGTCTCCCCGAATCTTCCGATCATCCTGACGGTTTCTTTTGCACTGATGCGTGGAAAACGCGAGGGGATGTTTGTGGGTGCATTTTTTGGTATCCTGATGGATATTTTTTACGGACCGGTGCTGGGATTTCATATGCTCCTCTTCACCTATGTTGGATACTTCAACGGTTTCTGTTATCGCATTTTTTATGATGATGATATCAAGATGCCGGTACTTCTGATCGCATTCAGCGATCTGGTCTATGATCTGGTGGTTTATCTTTTTCAGTTTTTCTTTCGCGGAAGGATCAGCCTGTTCTTCTATCTGAGAAGGATCATTATACCGGAAGTGATCTATACTGCACTGATCACGCTGGTTGTATACCGCCTGCTTCTGGCATTGAACCATAAACTTGAAAAGGCAGAACAAAGGAGTGTAGGTAGCTTTGTTTAATTATGTTAAAAATTCACTGTCCAAACTGATAAAGTCCAGACTGATCGTTCTGGTTGTCCTGTTTGCATTGCTTGCAGGCATACTGATCCAGCGTCTGTATACCATGCAGATCATCAACGGTGAAAAGTATCTGACGGATTTTACCATGCAGATCAAAAAAGAAACAACACTGAAAAGTACGCGGGGCAATATTTATGACCGCGACGGAAATGCGGTTGCATACAACAAGCTCGCATATAATGTCACCTATGAAGATGTAGGCAGCTATGATACGACAAGAGAGAGAAATCTTGCGATGAACGGCAGCCTGTATCAGATCATGAAAGTGATTGAAGATGGCGGTGACCAGGTTTATACCAACTATGCGATCGACATTGGAAGTGACGGCCAGTATGAGTTTACAAGGGAAGGCTTTAATCTTCTGCGTTTCCGGGCAGATATTTTCGGATACGCAGATACGGAAGATTTGAAAACCGATGAGAGAAACTGTACGGCAGAAGAGATGATGCAGACACTTTCTACGAAAAAATGGTACGGAATCGACCTTTCCGTTTACACGGAAGAAGAGCTGCAGGAGTACGGCCTTCCATCCAGTTTTACAAAAGAAGAGCAGTTAAAGCTGACTGCACTGCGAAGTGCGGTTGCACAGAACAGCTATCAGAAGTATGTGACGACTACGATCGCAAAAGATATTTCTAAAGATACGGTTGCTGTTATTATGGAAAACAAAGACCGCTATCCGGGCGTGGATGTGGAAGAAGATTCTATCCGGGTTTATGAGGACGGTCTTTATATGGCACCACTGATCGGTTATACCGGTCAGGTTTCCGCAGAAGAACTGGAAGAACTTAATGGTGAAAACGGAAACGGTCAGTACAGCAGCAGTGATATCGTCGGAAAGTCCGGACTCGAGAAGTATTTTGAAAAAGAACTTCGCGGACAGAACGGAACAAAAACGGTTTATGTGGATAACCTTGGAAAAGTATTGAAAGAAGATTCTGAAGTTGCACCGCAGGCCGGAAATGATATCCATCTTACCATTGACCGCAATCTTCAGATCGCAGTATATAAGATTCTGGAGCAGTATATTGCCGGAATTGTATATAATAAGATTTTTGATGCCGAGAAATTTGATAAAGACAGCATTTCATCAGAGGATGACATCCTGATCCCGATCTACGATGTGTATTACAGCCTTTTTGAGAATAATGTGCTGGATGCAGATCATCTGGCTTCTGACGATGCAAGCGATAATGAAAAACGTATCTACAGTGAATTTCAGAGCCGGGAAGAAGAGATTTTCTCTGAAATACGGGGTCAGATGACATCCTCTTCAGCAACGGCATATCAGGATCTTTCCGAGGAGATGCAGGTATATGAAAGCTTTATTGTGGACGATGTTCTGATCGAAGGAACAGAAGTCCTTGATAAAGACAAGATCGATACCAATGACGAGATGTGGACAAAATGGAGCAATGACGGATCCGTCAGTCTGAATGAGTTTTTAAGTTATGCGATCTCCAAGAACTGGATCGATATCACAAAAGTAAACAGCGATACTACATACCTTGACACCAGTGAAATCACAGGTGCACTTGCCGATTATGTGACGGACTATCTTTCAAAGAGTGATGCATTCAGCCGCCAGGTATATAAATATATGATACAGAATTATCAGATCAGCGGAAAGGATATCTGTCTGCTACTGTTTGATCAGGGTATTCTGAAGATGAATGAGGAAGATTACAGTGCTCTGGAAAACGGAGCAGTTTCGGCTTATGATTTTATCATGGCGAAGATTTATTCTCTTGAGATCACACCGGCAATGCTTGCACTGGAGCCGTGTACCGGTTCAGCCGTGATCACCGATCCGGACAACGGCGATGTTCTGGCATGTGTTACATATCCGGGCTATGATAACAATCGTCTGGCAAACAATATGGATGATGATTATTTCTATAAACTGAACAGCGACAAATCTTCTCCGTTCTATAATAAAGCAACGCAGGAAGTGACAGCACCTGGTTCTACGTTTAAAATTGTGGCGGCAACTGCAGGTGTGATGGAAGGTGTTGTAGGTGCCTATGATACGATCAACTGTACCGGAAAGTTCCAGCTGATCCCTCCGGATGTAAACTGCTGGATCTATTCAGAAAGATATAAGAGCGGATCTCATGGTCCTCTGACTTTGTCACAGGCGATTACGGAATCCTGTAACTTTTATTTCAATACAGTCGGTTATATGCTTGGAAAGACCTCGGATTTTACCAATCTTACACCGGAGACCGATGCGGATGGAAATGTCGTACAGTCTTCCACTTATAATGACGCACAGGCGATCAGCACACTTACCAAGTATGCTGCAATGTATGGTTTTGATGCCAATACGGGCATTGAAATAGATGAGACAGCACCGCATGTTTCCACTGCGGATGGTGCCAGAACTGCAATGGGACAGGCAGGCAATACCTTTACGACCAGTCAGCTTTCACGTTATGCGGCAACGATCGCAAACAATGGAACCTGTTATGATCTGACTCTGCTTGACCGTATCACAGACAGTGATAATAATACGCTGGAAGAGCCGGAGCCGGTTGTGCACAGCACTGTGGATCTTTCGTCAGATCTCTGGGATGTGATCCATTCCGGTATGAATGGAGTTTATCAGAATAACGCCGCATTTACGGACATAAAGAGTTCTTTCAATATGGCCGGAAAGACAGGTACTGCACAGGAGAATCAGGACAAACCAAACCATGCACTCTTTATCGGCTATGCACCGTATGATACACCGGAAATTGCCATGGCAGTGCGTATTACAAACGGCTATTCTTCCACGAACGCGGCGTCCGTTGCAAAAGATATTGTAAGTTATTACTTTAAACTGAAAGATGAAAGCGATATTATTACAAATACTGCAGCAAATGTAAATGTAAGTAACAGTTTTGCGGACTAACAGTCTGGGGAGGCGAGCGTATGAACCGTAAATCCGTGATCATTAAGAGTAATAAATACGGCCTGACCGTTATCCTGGATGACAAGATGCCGTTTCAGGAACTCCTTCTTGACATTGCGGATAAATTTCAGGAATCTGCCAATTTTTTCAGAAATGCAAAAATGGCTGTGACATTCCGTGGAAGAGTACTGAACCGGGAAGAAGAACGGCAGGTGATCGAGACGATCGTAGATCACTGCGGCATCCATATCCTCTGTGTGGTGGATGAGGACGCCGTCAGTCAGGAGCATTACCGCAGGATTTTAAATGCGGCACTGGAAGAGCAGGAAAAAGTGGATGGCCTGTTTTATCGAGGGACTCTTTCAAATGGCGAAGTCCTGGAAACAGAGACAAGTGTGGTGATTCTTGGAGATGTACATTCTGGTGCCAAAGTTGTGTCAAAAAGCAACATTGTCATACTCGGATCCTGTCGCGGCAGCGTTTATGCGGGAGCGACGGGGGATCGCAGCTGTTTTATTGCCGCCTTTGTGATGAAACCGGTTCAGATCCGTATTGCCGACAAAGCTGCACGCAGTGCGATCACCAAATATTCGGATCAGACAGAATACAAGCCGGAACCGAAAATTGCTTATATAAAAGAAAATCATATCCATGTGGAACCTATGAGCCAAGATACATGGGATGCCGTTTATGGGTCAGCAGAAAAAATCTAAAAATAACTGTGAAGACACAAAGCAGTTCACAATGTACACAGGACAAATGGCCAAAACGCCGGAACAGATCATTTTCGTTGAAAAGGCTGTGGGACAACCACAAGTTCGACTTGAAAAGATTTATGGAGGAATGTGTAATGAGTGAGATTATTGTGGTAACTTCCGGAAAAGGCGGTGTCGGAAAAACAACGGTGACTGCGAATCTCGGAGCAGGGCTGTCTATGCTCGGCGGACGAGTCGTTCTGATCGATACAGACATTGGCCTTCGCAATCTGGATGTTGTTATGGGACTGGAAAACCGGATTGTTTACAATCTGGTTGATGTGATCGAAGGAAACTGCAGGCTGAAGCAGGCGTTGATCCGGGATAAAAACAATCCCAGTCTGTTTCTTCTGCCGGCTGCTCAGACAAGAGATAAATCCGCGGTGACTCCGCAGCAAATGAAGAAGCTTACGGATGATCTTCAGGAAAAGTTTGATTTTATCCTTTTAGACTGTCCGGCTGGGATCGAGCAGGGATTTTTCAATGCGATCGCAGGTGCAAAAAGGGCGATCGTAGTGACTACGCCGGAAGTTTCCGCTATCCGTGATGCAGACAGGATCATAGGTCTTCTGGAAGCAAATGAGATCGATCGCATTGATCTTATTATCAACCGGCTGCGGATGGGCATGGTAAAGCGTGGTGATATGATGTCTGTGGAAGATGTTGTCGAGATTCTTTCCGTAAATCTTCTCGGGGCGATTCCGGATGATGACAGCGTAGTGATCGCGACTAATCAGGGCGAAGCACTTGCTGCATCGGAAAGTCTGGCCGGACAGGCATTTTCCAATATTTGTCGCCGGATATATGGTGAAGCGGTTCCACTTATGGATTTTGAACAGAGGGATGGATTCTGGAGACATCTTGGCGAGCTGCTGAAAAGAGGAAGAAGGGAGTAAGTTAGATTGAAACGATTTCTTTTCTGTTTTCCACAGAGATCTGCTGTACTTGCCAGACAGAGGATGGCTTCCATTCTTTATATGGATCGCCTGGACTGCCCGGAAGATACGGTAAAATATCTGAAACGTGACATAAGAAAAGTGATCGAAAATTACCTGAATATTGAAAATGCGGATGTCAGTATCCGCATGGATATCAAAAGAGAAGTAAAGCAAGGGGTTAAAGATGTTAAGACAATACAAATTGAAAGATTATAAATTCAGACTGGTTCTTTGGGTTTTGATCCTGTCAGTAATCGGTATCATGGTGATCGGCAGTGCGAATAGCAGTTATCAGATGAAACAGATGATCGGTATGGGCGTCGGAATTGTTTTTATGATCATGGTGTCTTTGATGGATTATTTGTGGATCAGCAATTTTTACTGGATCTACTATATTGGCGGTCTGGTGCTTCTGATCGCAGTACGTTTCTTCGGAACAGAGGTAAACGGTGCAAAGCGTTGGATTGACTTTGGCGGTTTTAGCTTTCAGCCATCTGATATCATGAAGATTGTGGTAATCATCTTTTTTACTCGTTTTTTCATGAAGCATGAAGAGGATCTCAATAAACCGCAGACTATTTTAAAAGCTGTCGGACTGGTGGCGATCCCATGGTTCCTTATTTATAAACAGCCGGATTTGTCTACCAGTATCGTTGTGCTTCTGATTTTCTGCACAATATATTTTATTGCAGGCTTGAGTTCTAAAATAATCGGTGGTATGATACTGATATGCATACCGCTTGTAGTCATCGGAGCGATGCTTGTGACACAGCCGGATCAGAAGATTCTGAAGGGGTATCAGCACGATCGAATTATGGGGTGGCTTCAGCCTGAAAAATATCCTGACATTTCTTATCAGCAGACAAACTCTAAAATTGCAATTGGTTCCGGCCAGCTTTATGGCAAAGGGCTGAACAACAGTGATGTCAATTCTGTAAAGAACGGTAATTTTATCGCAGAACCGCAGACAGACTTTATTTTTGCAGTTGCAGGAGAAGAGCTTGGATTTTTAGGCTGCTGTCTGATCGTTGCACTGGAATTTCTGATCGCACTGGAGTGTATTATGGTCGGGAAAAATGCAAGGGATGTTTCCGGGACGCTGATATGCTGCGGCATGGCGGCTTTGATTGCATTTCAGAGTTTTATCAATATATGCGTTGCGACCGGCCTGATGCCGAACACCGGACTGCCGCTGCCATTTGTAAGTTACGGACTGACATCACTGATCAGTCTTTACATTGGGATTGGCATGGTTCTGAATATAGGACTGCAGGTACGAAAATATTAAAATGGAGAAGATACAAAGGAGGTCTGATTTATGAATATAGGACTTATTGCACATGATTCCAAAAAGAAGCTGATGCAGAATTTCTGCATTGCCTACAGAGGAATATTATGTAAAAATGAATTATATGCAACAGGAACGACAGGAAGGCTTGTGGAGGAGGTTACCAATTTGAACGTCCACAAATTTCTTGCCGGACATCTGGGAGGAGAACACCAGATGGGAGCCCAGATTGAGAATAATCAGATTGACCTTATGATTTTTCTGAGAAACCCGATGGGAGCAAAACCACATGAGCCGGATACGAAGAATATCTTTCGACTCTGTGACATGCATAATATCCCACTTGCCACCAATCTGGCAACAGCAGAACTGCTGATAAAATCCCTCGACCGAGGAGATCTTGAATGGCGGGAGATGTACAAATAATGGAATCAACAGGAAAAAATACAAGACGGGAACGCAATCGTCGCACACCGGTACAGCCGCCGAAAAAAGAACATAAGATCAGCCTGATGAAGGTTGGCATTTCGTTTCTTATCGTGATAGCACTTGTTCTCGGCTCCGTTTCCGTAGTAACAGTGATCAAAAACAGAGAGATTCACCTTTCCAATCTTTACGACAAAAGCAATGCGGTTTTTGGTATAGAGAAAGTTCAGTTCAATGCCAACAGAGCGGCTGCTTTTTCTGAAAATCTGTGTGTACCGGATGGAACAGAAGACGATTCTTCCTTAAATCTTACCTCAGGAGCAGCTGGTTCTTTTGATTTGGCATCCGGGGAAGTAGACTATGCACAGAATATTTTTAACAAGATGTATCCGGCAAGTATCACAAAAGTCATGACGGCTCTTGTGACTTTGAAAAACTGCAGCCTGGATGAAACCGTAACAGTTGGAGAGGAATGTCAGGATATTGAAAGCGGATCCTCCGTCTGTATGATCGAGCCGGGAGATCAGCTTACCGTTGAGCAGCTTTTATACGGTCTGCTTTTGAATTCCGGAAACGATGCTGCCATGTCTTTAGCTGTCTATGTCGGCGGTACCGTTGACAATTTTGTCAATATGATGAACGAAGAGGCGGCATCTCTTGGAGCAACCGGGACACATTTTGCCAATCCGCATGGTCTTCATGACGAAAATCATTATACAACGGCATATGATATTTATTTGATGTTTCAGGAAGCATTAAAGTATGATGCCTTTCAGGAAATTATCGGTTCATCTGAATACTATAGTATCTTTATCCGCGATAATGACAAGTATGGTATCATGTGGCAGTCAACGAACTATTATCACATCGGAGAGGCAACTCCGCCTCAGGATGTAGAGGTGATCGGCGGTAAGACAGGTACTACGGATGAGGCCGGAAGCTGCCTCTGTCTGCTCGCAAAAGATAAATATGGGGATTCTCATGTCTCAATTATCCTTAATGCAGGTGATAAAGAAACATTATATGCCGAAATGAATAAATTATTGTCTAAAATTAACAATTAAAGGTTGTAATTTTTCTAAATATACACTATAATCAACATATAATATTTAGGTCGCCGGACTAAAGGAGGAGATTATAATGATACAGATCATTGCAGGCAAAAAGGGTAAAGGAAAAACAAAACATCTGTTGGACAAAGTAAATGCAGAAGTAAAAGAAGTGCACGGAAATATTGTTTATCTCGATAAGAGTTCTAAACATATGTACGAGCTGAACAACAAAGTTCGTCTGATCGATACTTCAGAATTTGGTTTGTCAAGCAGTGATGGATTTATCGGATTTATCTGTGGCATTATTTCACAGGATCACGATCTGGAGCAGATGTATCTGGACAGCTTTCTGAAAATTGCCAAACTGGAAGATGCAGATATCACAGAGACCATCGATAAACTGGATGAGCTGGGCGAGAAATATAATATAACTTTTGTTTTAAGTATTTCTCTGGATGCAGATGATCTTCCGGAAAATGCAAAATCAAAAGTCATTGTATCTTTATAAGTGAAAAGCCTTGATTTTCTATGGATGCAGCAAGCAATCTTTGCAGGCAGGACGGTTTTCCGTCCTGCCTTTCTAATTCAGAGGAAAGGGTTCTGTAAAATATTTACACTGAAAATCTTTATCTGGCATCATCAACCTGGCAGATGCGTCCGTAAGTACTGATCAGATACAATCCTGACAGACCGACCAGTGTATAAATGATCCTGGAGAGCCAGCTCATGTCTCCAAAGAGGAAAGCGACCAGGTCAAAGCGGAAAATGCCGATCAGTCCCCAGTTGATCGCTCCGATAATAGAAAGTGTAAGACAAGTATAGTCCAGTCCTTTTACATTCATATATTTTAACTCCTTTCATCGTTTATCTCTATTTTTTCCTGAAATTAAATATTTATTCCATTGTTTCTGAAACAAGAACGTGGTAGAATGATATCTGTTCAAAAATTTCTCAGCTAAGATGAAAATAAGGAGGCGTATTGGTTGATTGCAAAAAAGAATAGTAAGAAGATTGTAAAGTATAAAAAATATATTGGCATAAATATTGGTACACTGCTGTTTGGAATTGTATTTGTTTATATGATGGTCTGTATCGTCATGTATCTGACTTCGACGCACATTGCACCATATGAAGTAAAAAAAGGCAGTCTGTCCGGAAATTATAAATATACAGCACTCGCACTGAAATCAGAAACAGTTGTAGAAGCACCGGAATCCGGAGCTGTTACTTACTATGCAAGAGAAGGAACAGAAATCGGTAAAAATGGTGTGATCTGTTCTATCAACGAAAACGGAACAACAAGAACAGAACGGACATCGGCATCATCACAGACTACAGAGTCAGCATCGCTCACAGAAAGTACGGAATTGTCTGAAAGTACAACAGAAAGTTCCGCTGAGACAGAAACAACGGCTGAAAGTACAGATGAGAAAGAGGATGCATTGCAAACTACAGATACTTCCGAAAGCGGAACACTATCTGCCGCAGATGCAAAAAAACTGTGTGCTGCGGCTGCCGGATATGCGTCTGCTTTTTCAGGTCAGAACTTCCAGAAAGCATATGATATGAAGGCGGATGTAGAAAGTGCCGTTTTAGATCT
>ENA-OURQ01002219-OURQ01002219.1-human-gut-metagenome-genome-assembly--contig:-NODE-2219-length-14845-cov-2.288303_pt1 | contig 14845 bp, 12 predicted proteins | sample MGYA00242105_ERZ508999 | MGnify/ENA primary metagenome ERZ508999 (study PRJEB26280, sample SAMEA2338771) | human gut metagenome | biome: human gut; feature: human-associated habitat; material: faeces...
TAATTGTCTTTTGTTATTTTTTTATTAAATCCTGCTGCAAATAGTCCTTTTATATTAAAATGATATTTTTCTTTGTTCTGTTCAAAATTGTATATATTTTGCATAATTCTGGTATATTCTAAATCAGTAACATTAATATCATAAATTAAAGATTTTGTATTTTTAAATCTTTTGAATGTACCTTTATCTATTTCTTCATGAACAAATCCTCCTATAAAAGCATTATATGGATTTAATCTACCAAACGAATACATATACTTTAAATCTTGATCTAAAGCTATTGATACATGAGAATATTCTTTTTTAGTAAATACCTTTATTATTCTGGATAATATTGTTCCAGTGTATGTTAGTACAATATATATTTTTTTCATTTAAAACTTCATCCCTTTCCATTTCGCCTATAGATATTTACTTGGGTTGTATTTTAAAAGTGACATCTATTGATGTGATTATACAATAATATTTTAAAAAAATGTTTTTTTTAATAATATCTTAATAAAACTTAATAATTTTATTCGTTTGAAAGGGCTTTTATGACCTTGTAAATATTTTCGACCTTATCTCTATCATTTTTAATTTTTTCCAGATCACGCTGTGCTTTTTCCCAATGCTGAAAGGTTGTTGTAATCAGATCAACCTGATAACCAGCATCTGCGAGAAATTCACAGACAGAACGAAATCTTGTATACCCTTTTTCATCATCCAGACGAATTCCCATTGTAATAACTGCTACTTTATACATTATTTTTCTCCCGCTTGATATTTCTTTCTATGATCTATCTCTCCGACTTCGTCTTTGAATAAATCACAGGCATTCCTGTTCGCACAATATGCACCATTCTTCCAAGTGCTGTACACAAAAATGTGGAATGTGTGTTCAAACATTTTAAAGTAATCTTAAGTGCCTTACTGTCCTTCGCTTCTGCTTTTGGAAGCAGCTGCTGAAACAGCGGATCCCGGAATACTTCCCTGCAAAATTGCTTTCGATCTTTTGAGTTCATTCCTGACTGATGATCGCAATTTCTTTCTAAGGCTGAAAGAATATATCTTCCATACAGTCCTCCAAGAATAGCGCAGTGTTGAGGCGTATCTACTCTCCAATACCTCTGCTGATTCAGTAACATTTCAATACGTCTTCTGTGAAGCGGATAATAATCCGGTACAAACTTAGTTGTCAGACTTCCTGTCATTCTTTTCGCATAATGATACGGTGCAATATTCAATAAATTCATTGAATCAATATCATTACAATAATTAATATTAAATACGATATCCTCAATCAATCTGACCGTTTCATAGCGAAATTTATTTTCTTTGATATAGTCCAGATCATACACTTTATTCCACGCATAACCATAAATCGTCTCCTGTTCCAATCGGATCATATAATTATGGATTTCTTCAATATCCGTAAAATATTTTTCTTCTGGCCGGATCTCATGGGCATAAGCAAAGCTTCCATCTTCATTGTAATATTCTTCAAGATGTCCAAAAACAACAAGTTTTGCTCTGTTTTTTTCTAAAGAATCTGCCACTTGTTGTAAAAGGTCCATGTCTACTGTATCATCCGGATCCATAAACCAGATATATCTTCCGGCTGCATGTTGAATCCCTGTATTTCTTGCTTCACTGAGCCCTTTATTCTGTTCATGATGTATCACCCGGATTCTTGCATCCTTCTCTTTTAATTTCTCAGCCAGACTTCCTGTTTTATCCGGAGATCCATCCTCTACGATAATTAATTCCCATTCCTGAAATGTCTGGGATTCTATACTCTCTACCGCTTTGGCAAGATATTTTTCTACTCCATATGCCGGCATTACAACTGTAAATAATGGGCGTGTCTTACTCATATCATTTTCCTTAATCATCTTTTCTCTATAACATCACGATTCCCGCAGACAAATTTCTGCCTGCGGGTTTCTCTCGTTGTCTATTACTCTGTTGTTGTTCCGCCTTCCAGAGTTTCTCCGTTCTCCACTTTATCCATAGCTTCTTTGATCGCGTCTACAGACTCCTGATTTGGTTGCATTACATATAAAGGCTTACCGGAATAAGAATAACAATACTGAGTGTCTCCTGTTCCATCTGCTGCCATTGATGTAATTGTCCATTGCGGGTTCTCAGAAAGCTGGGTTTTAATCAATTCCTGAATCTGAGCTTCAGACATATTTGTTTCAACATTTCCACTTACACTATTAAGAATTCCATTTGCTCCTGTCAAAATTGCCGGAGATACCATCTTCTTGATCATTGCTGTAATTACCGCCTGCTGATCCTTACCGCGCTGATTATCTCCTCCTGGTACATTCTGACGCTCTCTCGAAAATGCTAACGCCTGTTTTCCGTTAAAGTGGTTGGTTCCCTGTACAACATCCATCACAAGTCCTGAATCTTCACTTGTTGTAAAGGCATACTCAGATTCTACATCTACTCCACCAAGTGCATCTACCATTGTGATCAGGGAGGTAAAGTTTACTCGCGCGTAGAAATCAAGATTCGTATCATATAACTTCTCTAATGTCTTCATAGACTTATCCACGCCATAGATTCCTGCATGTGTCAGTTTATCTTTCTGTCCACCTGAAACCTCAGGAATTTCGACATAATAATCACGCGGTGTGGTTACAAGCAGGATCTGGTGTGTTGTTGGATTGACTTCTGCTATGATATTTACATCACTTCGGCTGTTTGTCTCAATTGCTCCATAAACATCAATACCACTGATGTATACACTGAATGTATCATTTTTCACTTCAACATCAGATGAGGTATCTTCTATCTCAGTCTTAATGTCATGGGAATAAATCACTTTTGTATTATCTTCATACCCTTCAAATGCTTCTTCAAGAACTCCTGTAAATCCCTGATTATAAATAATCGCATCTACTTTTCCATCATGAAGAGCCTCGGCCTGTTCTGCCAATGTATCATACTCTTCTGTCTTAATTTCCGTTCCGAGTTCTTCATTAATTGCCTGAACAGTCTGTTTAATCTGATCTCCATTCATCTTATATTGTACACCAAATGTGTAATTTTTTGCATCTTTGATTGCCTCTGCTGAATCATCTGCCATAACAGATACAACTACTTTATCTAGTTTATACTCTCCACCAGAGATTTTGGAAACCGTTCCACTTACCTTGAACAGATAATACGAACTAAAAATCAACAATACGGTAATCAATACGCTGATAATTTTTCCTGTAATCGCATTTTTCTTGGAAAAGAACTGGCTTGCCAGAATAACTCCCCAAAACAGCACCAATGCTACAGTTGCTGCAACAACATACTTTGTCGGAAGCATATTCAATTTAAATATGCCTGCCATAAAAATCCCTGTCGCAATAAGCTGAACAATTGCCAGAACTAATCCAATTGTTCTGCTGAGTTTATTCTCTCTCTTTTTCACCTTTCTCCTTCGGCGATGTCTGTCAGATGTATTTTTTCTATTGGAATGTCTTTTCTTTCTTCGCACATCATTTCTTTCATCAGAAGGTCTCCTGCGCCGAGATCTTTTGTCCTGCTGACTCATATTCTTTAGTTTCCTTCCCTGTAAATCATTCTCTATGTTTCTATCTGTCGCTTTCTAATTGCACTGCCAAACGCAATTTCTACGCTTAACAGCCCATGAATACTAATTTAATATACCATTTCAACCTTCATTTCGCAACATAAGCCTTGTATTCTAAAAAAATCTTAATCTTTTTGATCTATTTAAAATACTTTTACTTCCTCACGAAATTGTTGCTTTTCTTCACAATCATTCAAACTTTCAATCAGTTCTGCTACAACTTCCGGGATCTCCGGTCTGAATTTCATATACCAGTCAAGCGTCTCGCGGATGTATTTCTTGCGAAACTTCTCATTTGCACAGAATGCGCTCTGCAGATTATGAAGACGATCTGCCCCTTTCACTGCATATGCCATAGAATTTGTCTTAATCCCTGCAATATAGGTCTCCATACAATATTCTTTTTCCTTCGTCACCAGCTTCACTGCTTTTAAGACATCTTCTCCCCCGATTTCTACAATCTCCTGTTCTGAAGCATCTGTATCCTCTAAAAGATCATGAAATACTGCCGCAACCCGATATTCAACCTGCTTACCATCCTGCCGAAGAATCTCTGCAACTGCAATCGGATGTACAATAAAAGGAGCTCCACCTATCCGAAACTGTCCTTCATGCTTCTTCTTCGCATACTCCAGTGCTTTCTGGTATATCTCTTCTCCCATGATATCCTCCTTTGAATCTTCCATATTTCTGTATCATCCGGCCAGTATCTTCCTGTTGTTTCGATAATTTTAGTATACGTTGTATTTCTCGTAAATGCAATTCTATCTCTTTAAACTTTTTCACCAAACCGCTCAACTTATGTTATAATTAGAAATAGGTTTTAAGAGATTTTTATATCTCTGACTCTTTATCGAAATCCGATAAAAATCCGAATCAAGAAAGTGGGTAACAACTATGTGGGCTTACAATGAAACTTTTTATCAAATCTACCCGATCGGATTCTGCGGTGCTCCGGTACATAATGACGGAGTAACAGAACACCGGATTCTTAAAATTGGTGAATGGGCAGAATATCTTGGTGATCTTGGAATCGGTTCAATCATCTTGAATCCGATTTTCGAATCAGACAACCATGGGTATGACACAAGAGATTTCCGCAAGATCGACTGTCGTCTTGGAACGAACGAAGACTTTAAAGAAGTCTGTGAAAAGCTGCATGATAACAATGTAAAGATCATGCTGGACGGAGTATTCAATCATGTTGGACGTGGCTTCTGGGCATTCAAGGATGTGCAGGAGAAGAAATGGGACTCTCCGTATAAAGACTGGTTCCATATCAGCTTCGACGGAAACAGTGCGTATAACGATGGTTTCTGGTATGAAGGATGGGAAGGTCATTTTGAACTTGTTAAATTAAATCTGCAGAATCCTGCAGTTGTCGACTATCTGCTTGACTGTGTCAAGATGTGGATTGAAGAGTTCGGCATAGACGGACTGCGTCTGGATGTAGCTTATTGCCTGGATCATAATTTCATGCGCCGTCTGCGCAGCTTCTGCGAGGAACTGAAACCGGGATTTGCACTGATTGGTGAAGTTCTCTTCGGCGACTACAATCTAATTGTAAACGACGAGATGCTTCACAGCTGTACAAACTATGAATGCTACAAAGGAATTTTTTCAAGCTTCAACTGCATGAATCTGTTTGAGATCGCACATTCTCTGAATCGCCAGTTCGGACCAGAGCAGTGGTGTATTTATCGTGGAAAGCATTTGATGACATTCGTAGATAATCATGATGTCACACGTATCGCAAGTATCCTGACGAACAAGAATCATCTTCCGCTTGCTTACGGTCTTCTCTTTGGTATGCCGGGTATTCCGTGTATCTATTATGGAAGTGAATGGGGCGAGGAAGGTGTGAAAGCACCGGATAATGACTATGCACTTCGTCCATGCTTCGAAGAGCCGAAGCCGAATGAACTGACTGATTTCATCAAAGAATTGATTGAAGTTCGCAGAAACAGTGATGCTCTTTGCAATGGTTCTTACCGAAATGTTGTCATTACAAATCATCAGCTGATCTTTGAACGCCGCACTGATAATGAACGTGTTCTCGTTGCGATCAACGCCGGTGATTCTGAGTTTACTGCCGGAAATGGAGAACTGCAGGGTAATTTCACAGAACTGCTTGCAAATGCTGATGAAATAGAAAATGTAACTCTGAACGGACAGCTGACAATGCCGGCTTACAGTGTACAGTTCCTGAAAGCTGTATAAGATTTTACTGATTAAGTCATTAGAAAAAGGATGAGTGGTAATGTATCTCACATTTACCATTCATCCTTTTCTTTTTATAACTTCTTCACAAAAAGTGTACGCATCGCATTGAGTATTGCAAGTACCATAACTCCCACATCTGCAAAGATTGCGAGCCACATATTTGCAATTCCAAGTGCTCCGAGAATCAGGCACACGCCCTTTACTGCGAGAGCAAATACAATATTCTGATATACGATTCCGAGACATTTCTTAGAAATTCGGATTGCCTTAACAATCTTCAGCGGATCATCATCCATCAGGACAACATCTGCTGCCTCAATTGCCGCATCGGATCCCATTGCCCCCATCGCAATACCGATATCCGCTCTTCCAAGAACCGGTGCATCGTTGATACCGTCTCCGACAAATGCCAGGTTTGCCTTCGCCGGCTTCTCAGCCAGAAGTCTTTCTACCTGCTCCACCTTATCTCCAGGAAGCAGTTCGCTGTGAACCTCATCAATACCAAGATCTGTTGCCACCTGGTCTGCCACCTGTTTCGCATCTCCCGTCAACATGATTGTCTTCTGAATTCCTGCCTGTTTCAGTTTCGCGATTGCTTCTTTAGAAGTCGGTTTCTCAACATCTGAAATCACAATGTGTCCTGCATATTCGCCATCAATTGCCATATGTATGATTGTTCCTACTTTATGACATGATTTATATGGAATACCAAGACGATCCATCAGCTTAACATTTCCTGCTGCAACGCTTCTTCCGTCTACTTTCGCTGTAATTCCGTTTCCACTGATTTCTTCTATCTCACTGACACGGGAACGATCCAGTTCTTTTCCGTAAGCCCTCTGAATACTCTTGCTGATTGGATGAGATGACGCACTCTCTGCAAGTGCCGCATACTCTAAGAGCTGCTTTTCTTCCATCTGATTATGATGTACTCCGACCACTTCAAAAATTCCCTGAGTCAAAGTTCCTGTCTTATCAAAAACAACATATTTTGTCTTGGACAGTGCCTCGAGATAATTGGATCCTTTCACCAGAATTCCCTCATGGCTTGCCCCGCCGATTCCTGCGAAAAAGCTAAGTGGGATGCTGATAACCAGCGCGCACGGACAGCTGATTACAAGAAATGTCAGTGCTCTGTAGATCCAGTCATTCCACTGCGGTGCAGCTCCCATTGCAAACATTCTCACAAGTGGTGGAAGCACTGCAAGTACAAGTGCGCCATAGCATACCGCCGGTGTATAATATTTTGCAAATTTAGAAATAAAGTTCTCTGATCTTGATTTTCTGGATGTGGATTCTTCTACCAGTTCCAGTACCTTGGATACCGTTGATTCTCCGAACTCTTTTGTTGTACGGATCTTCAACACACCTGTCAGATTGATACAGCCACTGATGATCTCATCTCCGGCTTTCGCTTCTCTCGGAACGCTTTCACCGGTCAACGCACTTGTATTCAGTGTAGAGGTTCCCTCTACAACCACACCGTCGATTGGCACTTTTTCTCCCGGCTGAACAATGATCACTGTTCCGATTTCAACTTCATCCGGATCCACCTGTTCAAGACTTCCATCCTGCTCTATGTTTGCATAATCCGGACGGATATCCATCAATTCACTGATATTTCTGCGGCTCTTTCCAACTGCATAGCTCTGGAAAAGTTCACCTATCTGATAAAACAGCATAACAGCAACCGCTTCATTAAAGTCTCCGGACTTCTCATAAAATGCAATCGCAATCGCACCGACCGTGGCGACTGCCATCAGGAAATTCTCATCAAATACCTGACGGTTTAAGATTCCCTTCCATGCTTTCTTCAAAATATCGTAACCAACGATCAGATATGGAATCAAAAATAATACAAATCTGATAATTCCTGTTACCGGAAGGAAATTCAATAGAATCAGGAGCACCGCCGCAGCGATGATCCTGGTCAGCATCTTCTTCTGCTTCTTCGTCATTCTTCTCACCCTCTTACAGGTAGATCTCGCAATCGTCCTCTACCTTCTTACAATTCTTCAGAACGTCTTTCATAACGCTCTTTGCATCCTGTCCCTCTTCAAACTCAACGATCATCTTCTGTGTCATGAAATTCACTGTTGCATTCTGAACACCTGCTGTGTTCTTTGCTGCTTCTTCCATCTTATTTGCACAGTTTGCACAATCCACTTCAATCTTATAAGTCTTCTTCATCTTTCTCTTCTCCTTTGATCTTGTTTTTTGACTTTCATCAAACATGTTTCCTATTCATTTTCATTAAACAATTAAGCACTTGTTTAATCTTTATATTTACATTATAGCCAACCAAATGAAAAAGTCAATACATTTTGGTATTTTTATGTTACAATACCTTTATGATTATAGAGTTGCCGAAGGCGCTATTGAATTTCAATACCGAATAAAAGGAGATTGTTTATGACTGACCATATTTTACCACATAATCATGGTGAACATCTGAATACAGAACTTCTTATAGATAATATTGCAAAGACGGAGGATTTCCAGATTGTTGCTGACCTGTTCAAGGTCCTCGGAGATAACAGCAGGGTACGCATTTTCTGGCTTCTCTGTCACTGCGAAGAATGTGTGATCAACATTTCTTCCATGATGGACATGAGTAGCCCGGCTGTCTCTCACCATCTCCGCCAGCTGAAATCTTACGGACTGATCACAAGCCGCAGAGAAGGGAAAGAAGTTTACTACAAAGCAGCAGACACAAACCAGGCACAGCTGTTGCATCATATGATCGAGCAGGTGATCAAAATCACATGTCCCGAAGCTTAACTGTTATTACTGCAATATCACGCAATTAAACAAGTATATCAAAACGGAAAGATATGAATTTCTCAGAGATATTCACATCTTTCCGTTTTCTCATTGGATTTATTCACATTTATAAAAAAGTTTTACACTTCACCGTTTTTGAACTTGATGATCATCTCGTTTGTCAAACTGTCTCTGCTCGGCTCCACCGGAATCTCATCCCTTTGAAACCATTCTGCCAGTGCCAGTTCTTCCCGATCTAATGTAATTTCTTCCTCTCCATCCAGGTCGCAATAGAACCCCATCAGGATCGTATCACTGAAAGACCACGGCTGGCTCTTATAATAACGTATGTTCTTGACTTTCAGCCCGACTTCTTCCATTACTTCACGCTGAACAGTCTCCTCGATTGTTTCTCCAATCTCGGTAAATCCTGCAAGAAGTGCATATTTTTTATATGCTCTTCCGGCGTATTTTGACATGAGAATCTTGTCACCATCAGTTACTCCTATGATAACTGCCGGGCAGATTTTCGGAAATTCCATATTGCCACAATGATCGCAACGCATCATACGTTCTTTTTCATCATGTCTCATCTTATGTCCACAGCGTCCACAGAACTTGCGATTACGATACCAGTTGTTCAACTGATAACCGGTAATTCCGGCAAATGCAAGATACTGCGGTTCTGCATAACGGAAAGATTCTTTATTCTCCATTGTAAACTCTGACAACCGTTCACGACTAATATTCTGTACCAGATAAAAGCGTTCCTCGTCAATCGTAAACAGATAAACTGCTTCTTCATAAATTTCTTCATTAAGCCGTTCCAAATCACGAAATCTTGGAAATTCAATTCCATCTTTCCTTTTCTTCAGCAGTGCACTTTGTCCTTCGTAATACAATGCATAGCTCTGCGCATCCGGAGGGCATGGTCTGTACTGGTTATCAAACTGATGTGGCTGTATATCCTGAATCATAATTCTGTTCCTTCTTTCTTAAACATAGAACCAAGAACCCAGAGTACTCCGCCTGCTCCGATTGCAAAGTCTCCCAAATTATAAGTTACTTGTTCCAGCTTTTTCTTTTCTGTCTTAATCCCGATGTAATCAACCACCTTCTCTTTATGATAACGGTCTGCCAGATTACTCCACGCACCCGCTGCCGCAAGTGTGATTCCTGCTTTTTTCAAAACATGATTGTTTCCAAGAAGTGTCAGCATCTGTGTTACTGTCACAATACCTGTTCCTACTTCTGTAAGCTTTTTCACTTTCTTTGGATTATTCGCAAATACTCCCAGACAGATTCCCGGATTATGAATACGTCGAAGTTCCAGTTTCTCTGTCAGTTTCCTCTTTTCACCCATCTTGAGATTCTTTTCCACATAGTGCTTTGCCCATTGATCCACAAGGAATACCGTGGTTCCACCCAACGGATAGAATTTATTTTTCTTCACACTATCATCTCCCAGTCATTTCATATTACAATTCAAAGTACTTGTTCCCGGCAACAATTTCTCTACAGCATTTCCAGAAAATCATTTTCTGAAATGATCGGAACTCCGAGATCTCTTGCCTTTTTATTTTTTGAAGATGTGGAATTTACGTCATTGTTGATCAAATAATTTGTCTTTGATGTGACACTTCCCGTCACCTTACCGCCACGTTTTTCAATCTCAGCCTTTACCTCTGCACGATTTGCAAAATGTTCAACACTTCCGGTAATAACAAAGTTCACTCCGGCGAATTTCTGGCTGTCTTCTGTTACTTCCTCTTCTTCTAATTCCACTTCGCTAAGAAGTCGCTTAAAGATTTCCTGATGCTCTTCCTCTTTAAAATAATCTACATAGCTTTTCGCCATGACTGCTCCGACACCCTGGATCTCAACCAGTTCTGCCTCTTCTGCCTGAAGCACGCGTTGCGAATCATTTCCAAGTGCCCGGCAGATTACCTTAGCATTCGCACTTCCGATTCCCGGAATTCCGAGACCATAAACCAGTCTTGCAAGTGTTGTCTTTCTTGCCTTTTCAATACTGCTCTGCAGTTTCAGGAAAGATTTTTCGCCAAAGCCATCCATTGTCATGATCTCATCTCTGTAGTTATCAAGATGGAAGAGATCTGTAAAGTCTTTCACATAACCGTGGAAAATGAATTTCTCCAGTGTTGCCTCTGAAAGACCCTCAATATTCATCGCATCTCTGCTCGCAAAAAGTGCAAAGGACTTCACATGCTTTGCCTGACACTTCGGATTGGTACAATACAGCGTCTTTGTCTCATTTTCCATAGAGATTTTCGTCTCACCTCCACAGACCGGACAAACTTTTGGAATATCTTTCACTCCACTTCTTGTCAGATTCTCCGCAATCTGCGGAATAATCATGTTCGCCTTGTATACCTGGATCTCATCTCCAACACCAAGTTCAAGTTCTTCCATGATGCTGATATTATGGACGCTTGCACGGCTGACTGTCGTTCCTTCAAGCTCTACCGGCTCAAAAACCGCCACCGGATTGATCAGACCTGTTCGTGACGGACTCCACTCAATCTCAAGCAGCTTTGTGTTGCGGATCTCATCTGCCCATTTGAAGGCAAAGGAATCTCTTGGGAACTTCGCTGTTGTTCCAAGGGACTGTCCGTAAGCAATATCATCATACACAAGCACAAGACCGTCCGACGGAACTTCGTTGTGCTCAATCTCACGGGCAAACCATGCCACTTCCTCTTCAATCGTATCTCTTGTCACTTCATGGTTCTCCACAACATCAAATCCCTGGTTTTCAAGCCACTGCATCTGATATTTTCTGGAATTCTGGAAATCCACGCCTTCTGCACGAACGAGTGTAAATGCGTAGAATCTTACATTTCTCTTTGCAGTGATTTCATTATTCAGCTGACGAACAGAACCGCTGCAAAGATTTCGTGGATTCTTATATTTCGCATCTACATCCTCAATCTCTTCATTGATCTTCTCGAAATCTTTATAGGAAATAACTGCCTCTCCTCGCAGTACAAGTTCTCCCTGATATGGAATCTTAAGCGGTACATTTTTAAATACTTTCGCATTGTTTGTAATGACCTCACCGATCACTCCGTTTCCTCTGGTGACTGCCTTCGCAAGTTCTCCGTTCTGATAGGTCAGAACAACAGTAAGTCCATCCAGTTTCCAGGAGATTAATGCTTTTTGTCCGCCTAGGAATTCCTTCAGCCTTTCTACATCTTTCGTTTTGTCCAGAGAAAGCATCGGACGCTCATGACGCTCTTTCGGAAGCTCACTGAGTACTTCATATCCAACATTTACAGTCGGACTGTTTGCCATTCTCGTGCCAAGCTTCTCTTCCAACTCCTGCAGTTCATCATAGAGCTTGTCATACTCGTAGTTGCTCATGATCTCTGTATTTTCCTGCTCATAAGAACGTCTCGCTCTGTTCAGAAGTTCCACCAGTTCTCGCATGTGATTCATTTCTTTCTGCTCATCCATCATCACTTCTTCCCTTTCCCATGTCTCGTTCTATTATCTTGTGTTGCTGCCCACTGTTCCTGATATTTTCCACCGGGCAATGCAGAAGAATCTTTCAGCTGATCATATAATTCGTTCAATTCCTGATCTGTTAGTTTTCTGTACTGTCCATCCTTCAATCCATCCAGTGTGATATTCATCACGCGGACGCGTAAAAGATCCTTCACTTCATATCCAAGAGCCTCACACATTCTGCGGATCTGACGGTTCAACCCCTGTGTCAGGATTATGGAAAATGTATATTTACCGATTTTTTTCACTGTACACGGACGTGTTACGGTATCAAGAATCGGAACTCCTGCTGCCATCTTCTTTAAGAAGTCTTCCGTAATCTCTTTATCAACAGTTACTTTATATTCTTTCTCATGTTTATTGGCTGCACGCATCATTTTATTGATGATATCACCGTTGTTCGTCATCAGAAGGAGTCCATGAGAATCCTTATCAAGTCGTCCGATATAAGTCACACGCACCGGATAATTCAGGAAACGGACAATGCTGTCCCTCTCTCTGCGTTCTTCTGTACAGACAATCCCGCGCGGCTTATTCACTGCCAGCACGATCATCTCGTCCTGTTTGGAAACAACTTTATTTCCAACTTTCACAACCTGTCCCGGCACGATACGCATACCGGTCTGCGCACGCTGTCCATCAACCGTCACGCGTCCAATCTCAATGAGGCGGTCTGCCTCCCTTCTGGAACACACTCCCGCCTCGCTCAAATATTTATTCAGCCTTACCGGCTCACTCTTCTGTAAAAATTCTTCTTTGATTCGATTACTCAACTGCAAACACTCCACTTATATTATTGTCTTTGAAAAATGTATTTCCACTGTATAAAAACAGAACCTCTGAGATTCTGTAGGAATCCATAAGATCATTGATCGTTCCGCTGTAATATCTCGGATCCACAACTACGATTTCTCTGTAGTACGGCGTCAGGAACGGGATAAATGAATTTGCGAAGGAATCTTTCACAAGGAGAAGACGCTTTGTGCTTGTAGAAACTGTACGGATATCAAGAAGGGATGAATTTCCTCCTAGAAATACCGTATACTGATCTTTCTCCTTTAATTTAGAAGAATCATATAAGGATGTGGAACGCTTTCCTTCATCCACGTAATCCACGATCAAGTCTGTATCTTCTTCTGTCGGCACATAAATATCAATCTGTTCCTTCTCTCCAAGATTCACTCCGCTTTTTGATGCCAGCATTCCGTTAAAGCTGTCTGAAACTGCGTAGGAAACATAGTTTCCTGAAAGATCTCCTTCAATCCCAAGGGATGGTGCTGCCGCCTGAAATGCATAAAATGCACCAAGTGTCGTCCAGTGATGATCTGTTTTGTAATAAATCTTCTCTGTCTTATGTTTATTCAATTCCGTTGACACGTCAATCCACTCAACGCTATCTCCAAGATCCTTACGAACCATACTGAACATTTGTGTCTGATCCTCCGGCTTCGCAAGTGCCGGAAGGGAATGATTCAATACATTTGCTGCATCCGGAACAAGCATCATACGAACCGGAATCTTGGACTGACTCTCTGAAAATGATTTGATTGCCTTAATATTTGCGGCAAGATGATTCTCATCTGCAACTTCAATCTGTTCTAAAAGCTGCCCATTCGTTCCGATATAGACACCGTTTTCCAGACGACTTCCACCAATCCGGTCCACCGTAACTTTCAGCTTTCTCCACATGTCTCTTCCAACAAACTGATCATCCATATAAGCTTCAAATTTTTCATCATAATCTCCGCTTATCAGACTGCTCAGGCGAAACTTTGGCTTCGTTGCAAGCATACGGTTCTCCTGCACTGATTTTTCTCTGTCAGGCACAATAACATTTATAATAAGGAATAGAAACAAGGTCAGAATAAATATAATACCAACCAATTTTTCCTGTACTTTTCTCTGTCTATCTTTCTTCATCTTTTCACCTTAATTGTTGTCGTTCACTGTTTTCTATAACTCTCTAGAATCTAAAGTACAAAAACGGATTGTACGTATCTGCGATCAGATAAGCAACTGATATTGCCAGCATTCCAAAGAAAACAACCAGTGTGATTACAGTCCGTACTGTATGATTCTCAGACACATTCAGGATTGCACGGAGCATTCTTGATCCAAGTGTTGTTGATCCAATTACTGCCAACAAGTAGAACAACCAGTGTGTCAGGATCACAAAGAATACTTCTTTACTGGCAAATCCTGCTCCGCCGCCAACCATTGCAAAGAGGTAACGAAGTGCTGCTCCAAGGCTTGGACTAAAGAAAAACACCCAGCCAACCAGCACCAGTACTAATGCATAAATATGCTGCAATACACTTGGCCACCGATCCACGATTGCCCCCCAGACATATTTCTCCAGTACGAGAACTACTCCATAATAGATTCCCCATACAATAAAATTCCATGCAGCTCCGTGCCATAATCCGGTCAGCATCCAGACAATCAAAAGGTTTACAATATTTCTTGAAATCGTCACATGATTTCCACCAAGCGGAATATATACGTATTCACGGAACCAGGAGCTCAAAGAAATGTGCCATCTGCGCCAGAATTCTGTAATACTTTTAGAAATATACGGCACATCAAAGTTCTTCTTAAACTCAAAACCGAACATTCTTCCAAGTCCGATTGCCATATCTGAATAGCCGCTGAAATCAAAATAAATCTGGAATGCATAAGTAATACATCCAAGCCATGCCATCAGAACTGTCAGGTTACTTGCTGATGTCGATGAGATTTCTTCAGAAATCTTTCCCA
>ENA-OURQ01002228-OURQ01002228.1-human-gut-metagenome-genome-assembly--contig:-NODE-2228-length-14800-cov-4.072024_pt1 | contig 14800 bp, 11 predicted proteins | sample MGYA00242105_ERZ508999 | MGnify/ENA primary metagenome ERZ508999 (study PRJEB26280, sample SAMEA2338771) | human gut metagenome | biome: human gut; feature: human-associated habitat; material: faeces...
GGTTGTGGATGTACTCTGATCCTGACTGGAAGAACTGTTCGAGCTATTCGTTTCAGATGAATCCGAAGTCGCTCCATTTCCACTCACTGCCGCCTGACTTAATGCATCTCTTACTGCCTGGATGATTCCAACCGAACTGTACGTTGCTCCAGACACGGTATCTACATTGGTGCTCTGACTACTGATGATCGCATTGATCAGTGCAGAGGCTTTGGAAATGTATTCGCTTCCATCTTGATTCTCCATAATCTGGATGTCTGTGATCTTTCCGCCACTGATCTCAACCTTTACTTTCAGTGTTCCGCCAAATCCAGTCCCTGTTCCGTAATAAGTTCCGTCCTTATATGCTGCCGGGTCTTCCACTGTTGCGACAGAAGTAGAACTTCCTGCTGCCGCGCCGCCACCAGACTGTGACTGTCCTGTTGTTCCGCTGTCTTTTTCTCCTGTCAGTGCATTCTTCACCGCACTGATGATTCCCCGTGAACTATAGGTTGCCCCTGAAACAGTATCGACTTCCAATGTCTGTCCTTCGATGATCTTATCGATCACTGCCTGCGCGCGTTTAAAAAATGCCGCATCATCCGAAGAACTCAGAATATCGATTGCAACGATCTGTTTGTCTTTGATTTGAACCGCAACCGTGATTTCTCCTGCATAACCTGTTCCAGTTCCCTTATAAACACCATCCGTCAGATCAAAAGAACCTTTTACCGCCTGCTCCTGCTCTTCTGACTTTGTAGTCTCTTCTTTTACAGAATTCGTTTGCTCCTGCGCTGCATAAACCGGTGGCTGATATCCACTCAGAGTGCCTGCTACGCAGGATGCCACAACCGCTACCGAAAGTACCGGTGCAAATGGTTTCAGCTTCTTTCCTGTTTCTTTTAAATCCATTTTTCCTCCAAAATCTACTCTGTCTTACACTTTTCTATCGAATGATCTCAACTGTTCTCTCCGTTGAAAAATCATTTTCCAGCCCTTCTGTTACATATAGCGTCCCATCGTCACTCATAAGAATTGCATCAAACTCATCTTTATGTTCTCTCCAGAAATCTGCCGCTTTCTCTTCTCCCATAATAAAAAGTGAAGTAGAAAGTCCATCTGCCAGTGTTCCGTCCGTACTTACAATTGTTACAGATACAAGTCCGCTTTCTGCCGGGTATCCGGTCTTTGGGTCAATGATGTGATGATACGTCACACCATCCTGTTCAAAATACCGTTCGTATCCCCCCGAAGTGATAACAGCCTTATCCTGAACACTCAGACTTCCCAGATAATCTTCTGTGTCATCCGGACTCTGCACTGCAATCTTCCATTTCGTTCCATCCGTCTTTGTTCCGAGTGCTTGCACATTTCCGCCAAGATTCACTAACCCACTTGTGATTCCATTGTCTTTGTAAATGTCCATAATTCTGGATGAGGTATATCCTTTTGCAATTCCTCCAAAATCAATCTGCTGATCTGCTCCAAGAGTTACAAAATTTGCTTTTTCTTTGCTGTCCCTACCCTTTTCATCAGAGTCCCGGGTCTGTATTTCTACTTTATTTCCATCCACCAGTGCCAGTTTTTTTTGTACTTCTGCAGCTGTAGGCACATGATAATTGCCTGTAGGGAATCCCCATAGCTTCATCACCGGATAAATAGTATCGTCAAAAAGTCCGTCTGTCTCCTGATAAATCTCTTTTCCCCGGAGGATCAGCTCTGCCAGATCATCTGTTGCCTGCAGATTTCCCTGTTCGTTTAAGGCATATACTTCACTTTTACTGTTTTCTGCTGATAACATCGCATCCAGTTTCTGTACTTCTTCTATAGCTGCATCTACAGCTTTTTCGCTGTTTTTACCATATGCTGTAAACTCCATATAGGTGTCCATCGCAAACAGCTGCTTCTGGCATTTCTGATTCTGAACAAAATACCTGCTGCCTTCTGTAAGAATCAAAATTCCAATACATATGCCGGCTGCCGTCAGTACTTTTCTTTTCATATGGATCTTTTTTCCCTTGCATACTCGGTAGGAGTCTTACCTGTCATTTTCTTAAAAGAAATCCCAAAATAATGGGGATCTGAAAAGCCCACCTTCTCCGCAATCTCATAGTTCTTAAGTGCAGTCTGTTCCAGGAGTTCCTTTGCCTTTTCCATACGGGTCTTACTGAGGAATTCCAGGAAAGTGCCTCCTGTGGCTTCCTTAAAAATAGTACTGAAATAGCTTGTACCAATATTCAGATAGGAGCAGATATCATTCAATCCTAATTCCGGCTCATTGTAATGCTGGCGAATATATTCCATAGCAAGTACCGCCTGCTTCTGACCGCTGGAGCTGTTCAGGGAAGAGCACCTTTCGAATACCTCGTGAACATAGTCCTCTGCCATTTTAAAAGCTTCCTTAAAAGTTTTCTGTTCGGTTACCCGTCCCATGAGAATTTCTCTTTTGTGGAACAGATCTTCATTCTCGGAAGAAAGAGCTTCCCAGCAGCTTCCTGCATGGCGCAGAATCATCTGAAGGCAGACACAGGCCTGACTTTTATCCACTCTGGCCTTTTTGATCTCAGATTTCATAACAGAAAGAGCCTGATTCATCTCAGCTTCATTGCCTTTCTTGATTCCATCTACCATATCGCTTAATGGCTGCTGCAAAGAAATACTTCTCTCCGGATTCAGTGTTTCTGTATCAATGAGCAGATTTCCGCCCAGTAAATAGCGCAGTTCAATAGCCTTCTCAGCCTGGTTATGAGACTGGATCGTATCTCCGGGATTCCTTACCCAGCCCCCAATTCCTGCTGAAGCTTCAATGCCGATCACTTCTTTTACTTTTTTCTGGATTTCCTGACAGATTTCCTGTATTTCTCTGGAAAACTCCCTGCTGCGGTTTCCCATAAAGAGGATACACACCCGGTTATTTCCTTCCTGATAGGCAATTCCTGCATTACGATCTGTCACGATCTCATCTGCAACATTAAATAAAACAAAAGCCATTAATGCGCTCTCCTGGCGTTTTTCCATATCAATCTGATGAATATCGGAAAACAGATCCATGTCAAATAACGCAACCCGATAAGATGCTGCCTCCAGATTAATTCCCATTCCAGACAATTCCTCCAGGCTCTCCTGCACATCCCGCGTACAGCTTACCAGAGATTCAATCGCTTTCGAACGAATCACCAGAGCATTTTTGTGATAATCCTGAGATGTCTTTGTGAGGGATTCTATTTTCTTCTTTTCTTTTCTCTGCAGATCTACTTTTTCTTTCATTTTGCCAATAACTTCTCTGAGCTCCATAGCAGTTACCGGCTTCAGCATGTATTCGCTTACATTATACTGAATTGCTTTCTTTGCATATTCAAATTCCCCGAAGCCACTGAAGATCACAATTACGATCTCCGGGTAATTATCATGCAGAAAATGGCTCAGTTCCATTCCATCCATATACGGCATCAAAATATCTGTGAGAACAATATCTACCGGATGGCTCTTCACAAAATCTGCTGCCTGCTTTCCGTTTTCGCAGTCTCCTACAAGCTGGCAATCCATGGACTTCCAGTCAATATTCTCCTTTATGGCGTCACGTACCAGGATCTCATCATCTACAAGTAAAATTCGATACATAGTTTTCGCTTTCCCTTTCTATACACAGCATGTACCTCATCGGCTCCCCCCCCGGTGCCTGTTTGCACATGGTATTCTATTAATTTCAGCTAAATATTATATTATCACATACCATAAAATCATGCAAACTAAACAAACAATTCCAGAGTGTGTTTGGTGTGTTACTGTTCACTCCGTTCACAGTAACGCGCTTCGCGATGCACAGAAATCATGCATTCGCATGATTTCGCGCCGCAATTCTCGGGTTTTCTGTGAACTTTGTTCACAAAAAACGCCTCGCGGAACGTTACCAGTGAACAGTAACTGTTTGGTTACTGTTACTGTTTACTGGTAACAAAAAAGCTGCAAAGTTATAAGAATTATAAACCCTGCAGCTTTTCTGCTGTGTAAGATATTCAAAGAAGCTTTGAAATTATAACCATTATTTTACAATCACTCCATCCTCATCCCAGAGATCGTGCCAGTCCTTTGCACCTTCCCACAGGAATACATGGCCTTTGATCAGACGGTTATTCTTATCAAGGGAACGGATGGTTTCCATCTCTTCTTCTGTCAGAGGATCTTCCGTGACACATTTCAGATTCATGGTGTAATTCTTCTCTTTCAAAGAGAATGGAATTGGGGAAGCACCTCTCTGTACAGCCCATTTAATGCAGATAACTGCCGGATGAACACCATGTGCCGCTGCAATTGCTTTCAGCTCTGGCAGTTCAATATCCGCAATATCTTCTGGCATCTTATCACGTTCCGGACGTTCAGGAGAACCAATTGGGCAGAATCCTACCACTTCAATACCATGCGCTCTGCAATAATCAAACAGCTCCGGCTGCTGGAAGCATGGATGAAGCTCCATCTCGATCGCAGCTGGTTTAATTCTGCAAAGTGGAAGTACTGCCTCCAGTTTCGGGATTGTCATATTAGACATACCGATATGTTTCGTCAGACCCATATCTACCAGGCGCTCCATCTGGCGCCAGGTTTTCATAAAACGCTCTACTGTGAACGGTTTGGAATCAGGATTTCTGGAATCCACATCACAATGCGGTGCATGATAGTTCGGGAATGGCCAGTGAACATAATACATATCCAGATAGTCAAGCTTCAGATCCTTTAAGGTCTTCGCACAGGCAATCAGTACATCTCCGTCACCATGCATATCGTTCCATACTTTGGAGGCAATAAAAAGTTCTTCTCTTTTTACAATGCCTTCTGCAAATGCATCTGCGAAGATCTTTCCGATCATATCTTCATTTCCGTAACATGCAGCACAGTCAAAAGAACGGTAACCTACACGAAGTGCACCTGCAACAGAAGCAGAAACTGCGTCTGCATCTGCATGGTCACTTCCAAAAGTACCCATTCCAACAGCTGGCATCTTAGCGCCAGTATAAAGTGTTCTCTGCGGAACAATTGCCGGATCAATCATTGTCATTTTCTTATCCTCCTTAACATTTCGTTTGCACTATAGATTTCAATTACAACGCAATTTACTTTCGCTTAATATCTTTTACTACATTTTCTTATAATTTAGTAACCTCAATCTGTGGAAGCAGTTTTTCCATATCTTCCATCACAAAAAATCCAGTCTCCTCGCGCATGGCTGCTGCCGCTGAAATAGCACTTGCCAGTTTCATTGTCTCAGGAAGTGAAAGTCTCCTGGATAAACCCAGTGCGAATCCTGCGATCATAGAATCTCCACACCCAACTGTGTTCACTGCATTTATTCTCGGAACCAGTGCACGGAAAATTCCTCCATTACCTACTGCAAGAGAACCGTCAGCTCCCAGGGAAACAGCTACGATTTCCACACCTTTTGCATGAATCTCTTTCGCCGCATCTATAATATCCTGAATATTATCACATTTCTTGCCTGTGAGCATGCGGATTTCATCAATATTGGGCTTGATCATAGTAGGTGCTGCTTCAATTCCCATTTCAAGAAGTTTGCCACTGGTATCCAGAATAACCGGAATTCCTGCCTCTTTTACAATCTTTATAAGTCGCTGATAAGCAGTTCCATCAAGTCCTTTCGGAACACTTCCTGACATTGCAACTACTTTCGCTTCTTTTACAAGATTACGGAATTTTTCCTCAAATCCGGCAAAATCCTCTTCTGTAAGGGTAAACCCAGGTTCCAGAAATTCTGTCTGAACTTTATTAACTTCATCCCAGATATTAATACAGGATCTGCTTTCTGCAGCTACATGATAAAAAGCACTTTTAATACCAAACGGCTTCAGTGCATTCTCAATATAAGCTCCTGCATAACCACCTACAAAACCTGTGGCAATCACCTCTGCTCCGTAAATTGAAGCCGGCTTGGATACATTCAGACCTTTTCCACCAGGAACATAAGTACATTCCTTTACACGATTCACTTCTCCAGTCTTAAAGTTATTTACCACATACCGCTTATCAATGGCTGCATTTAATGTTACTGTCAGTATCATATGCTCAATCCTCATTCGTCAGAAGAATCTTCCCCTTTACAAGACCAGGTGTCTTATAGAGCTGGAATGCTTCCTGAGCCTGACTCATTGGCATTTTGCGATAAATAAATCCCGGATCAAATTTCAGCTGACCGGTTGCAAAATAATGAGCTGTAAGATCCCACTCTTTGCCTGGGAACGGGGAACTATAGGACATCCAGGAGCCTGTAAGTTTAAATTCTTTACGATTCATATTCTCCCACTGCTTTGGTGTAAATGTAAGATCTGCATGAGGTGTTCCAATGAAGCATACGTGTGCCTTATTCGCAGCAAGTTCAAATGCCATATGCATAGTGGGAACCTGTCCGGCTGTTTCAAACACATATTCATAGCCCTTACCACCGGTAATTGCCATAGCCTCTTCCATATAATTCTCTTTGGTTGTATTGATAACTGCATCTGCGCCCATTCTCATGGCAAGATCCAGGCGTTCCTCACTAATATCAAATACGACAACCTTCTTGGAACCAAAGATCTTTGCCCACTGCATTGTGAATATACCAATTGTTCCACATCCTAAAATTGCCACGCAGCGACCGCCCTGATAATCATTCTGAAGGAGTCCATGAAGAGCAACTGTGGATGGCTCGAACATTGCACCCTGTTCATAGGAAATAGACGGATCAAAAGGAATCGCATTCTGCTCTGGAATTACTACATAATCCGCATTACTTCCCTGCTGCCTGGAACCGATAAAACTGTAATGCTTACATAAGGAGAAGTTTCCATTCTGACAGTCATCACACTTCATGCACGGAAGAAGCGGAGCCCCGGAAACGCGGTCGCCAACTTTCACCTTAGTGACCCCTTCGCCAACTTCTACTACATCACCAGAAAACTCATGTCCAAGAACGATAGGATAAAAATGAACACCATGATTCAATACTCGCGGAACATCAGAGCCACAAATACCGGAAGCTTTTACTTTAATCTTTACCCATCCTGGTTTTGCCTGCGGTTCTTCGATTTCCTGGTACTGTACATCCTCGTTTGCAACTACAACTGCTGCTTTCATCTTGAAATACCTCCTTACTTCCGTACCATCATAGCTTTCAGAGATTCATATAAATCCCTATATGTACGGTATGTCTTATTATAAACTTCTTTATTCTCAGGATTGGGCTCATGGCGTCTTGTCTCTTTCACTGTCATGGAAACCGCTTCCTCGTAATCTTTATAAAATCCAACTCCTACGCCAGCCAGGATTGCAGCACCTAATGTGGTTGCTGTATCGGAAGCAGGGACCACCACTGCCTTGCTTGTCACATCAGCCTTAATCTGAGTCCAGAGAAGGGAATTGGCTGAACCTCCCATAGCACGAAGAACTTCTGCTTTAGCACCTGCTGCTTCAGCCACCTCCAGATTATGGCGCAGGGAAAATGCTACGCCCTCCATACAGGCTCTTACCATGTGTCCCTTGGTCTTAGCAAAATCAAGGCCATAGAAAACACCTTTGGCGTATGGATTCCAGACAGGGGATCTCTCCCCGGACATATAGGGAAGGAACACAACGCCTTCACTTCCGGCTGGTACTGCCTCGGCAATTTCATTCAGTTGTTCCAGAGAGGATTTCCCGGTATCCGCCTTGCGGCTCCTCTCATAAGCTGCAAATTCTCTCTCAAACCAGCGCATGACACCGCCGCCTCCGGTAGTTCCTCCCTGAAGAAGCCACTTGCCTGGCACTACGTGATATCCTAAGATCAGACTTGGATCTGCTTTGTATGTATCTGTGCAGATGCTCATGCCACCAGCCTGTCCACCCTGCTCCTGGGTCTCCCCCGGATGGATCACACCTGCACCAAGTGTCCCACAGGCTGCATCCAGACCGCCGGCCACTACAGGAGTTCCGACAGTCAGTCCACTCTGGGCTGCCGCCTCTTCCGTCACAGTTCCCACTACCTTATCGCACGCAACAATCTCCGGAAGAAAATCCACAGGAATTCCCAGTTTCTCACACATCACTTCATCCCAGGTACCAGTACGCATATCAAAGCAATGCAGGCCATATCCCTGTGAAAGATCCTGTGTGATGGCACCAGTCAGTCTGTAAGCAATAAAGCTGTTTGATTGAAGGATCTTGTAAATCTTATTATATACTTCAGGCATATTCTCCTTATACCAGAGAATCTTCGCTGTGGTATAAGAAGGCTGAAGAGAATTACCTGCAACATTGAAAATATTCTCACTGCCGATTTCATTATTGAGTCTGTCGCAGATTTCCTGGGCTCTTGTATCCATCCAGATAGGTGTATCTGTCAGAACATTTCCCTCATGGTCAATGGCAATAGCCGACCAGCTCTGCCCATCAATTCCCACTCCAGCAATCTGCTCTCCTGAAATATTACCTGTCTTCAGGCATTCGCAAATAGCGCCGCAAACCGCATGCCACCATTCATCCGGCTTCTGCTGCGCCCATCCCTCATGAGGATAATAAACAGGGTAATCCCCATTGGCGGAAGCCATCACCTTTCCGTTCTTGTTAAATATGGCAACCTTGCACGCGCTGGTTCCAATATCAATTCCTAATAAATAGTCTTTGCTCATCCTTGTCTCCTTATGGATTTCCCCATAAAAATATCAGTCTGAAGTTTCCGTACAATATGGTCAGGAAGCTCCTCTCTTCCTTCAAGCCGTTCCAGCATGATCTGTGCTGTTTCCCTTGCAATTTTCTCTGTGGGCTGTGAAACAATGGTAAGTGCAGGTCTGCATGCACGGGCAAAAGGCAGATTGTCAAATCCCACCAGGGAAATCTCCTCTGGCATGGATACTCCCATCTCGTTAAGCCCGATCACTGCCCCCATAGTCATCTCATAGTTTGTCACAAAAACAGCTGTCATATCAGGATTCTCTTTCACCAGCTCTTCTACTGCCTGAACCCCTCCCTGGATCGTGTAATCACCATGACAGATCAGCTTTTCATCAACCGCAATTCCATGAGCCTTAAGTGCTTTCATATATCCTAACATACGCTGTCTGGCAGTGAATACCTCATCCGGGCCACCGATCAGACCGATCTTCTGATGCTGTTGTTCTACCAGCATGCCAACAGCTTTCTCAGCTGCATTTACATTATCCACCAACACGCAGTCGCAGGATATTCCCTGGATCATACGGTCGATAAGCACAATGGGCTTACCAGTTTTCTGAAATTCATTCAGATGGGCTCCTGTCATATCTACCGGCATATTGATAATTCCATCCACACGTTTCCGGGTAAGGAAATCCACTGCTTCTTTTTCAAGCTTCTTATCTGTTCTGCAGTCACAGACAATCGCTGCATATCCATGGCTTCGGAGGATATCCTCCATTCCACTGATGATTTCTGCGCAGAAAACATTGTTCAGCTCTGGAATCACAACCCCCACTGTCTTGGTCGCATTGGTCTTCAGACCGCGGGCAACTTCATTTACTTCGTAATGTAATTCTTCGATGGCTTCTTCGATCTTGATACGGTTCTTCTCTCTTACATTCCCCCCATTGAAATAAGAGGAAATCGTTGCCAGACCAAGTCCTGTCCGTCTGGCAATATCTTTCATCGTCGCTGCCATAAATCAGCCTCTTACTCAGCCTTTCCGTCACAGCCGCAAACTTTCATACGGGCCATTACAAGCTCTTTCACAGCTGCAATTCCAGCCTTGCCATATGCCTTAGGATCAAATACCTTCTCATCCTCAAGTGTCTCTCTGACAGCCTTGGAGTATGCCGCACGAAGCTCGGTGGCAAAATTAACCTTACAGATTCCTCTCTTTACGCAATCCATAACATCCTCATCGCTAAGGCCGGAAGCGCCATGAAGAACCAGAGGAATATCTACAACTTCACGAATTTCACTTAAACGCTCCTTATCAAGAACAGGAGTTCCCACATAGAAGCCATGTGCTGTGCCGATTGCTACCGCAAGAGAAGTAACGCCGGTGCGCTCTACAAATTCTCTGGCTTCCTGTGGATCGGTATTGGTATCTGCAACTGCAACCAGGTCGTCTTCCTTACCACCTACCTTACCAAGTTCTGCCTCGCATGGGATTCCCATAGAAGCTGCTACGTCAGCCACCTTCTTGCTCACCTCAATGTTTCCTTCATAATCCAGCTTAGAACCGTCAATCATCACGGAAGTATATCCAGCCTTCAGAGCCTTCATGGCGAGATCAAAGCTACTGCCGTGGTCAAGGTGCAGGCAAACCGGAACGGAAGCCTTTGCAGCTTCTGCTGCAACGATTGCCTGATAGGTCTCAAGAGTGCCATATTTAATAGTAGATGGAGTAGTCTGGATCATAACAGGTGCTTTCAACTCCTCAGCTGCCTGAATGATCGCTTTCACCATCTCCATATTCTCTGCATTAAATGCACCCACTGCGTAACCGCCCTGCTGAGCTTTCAACAACATTTCCTTAGATGTAACAAGTGGCATATTCTCCTCCTTCTGCCTGCTGATACAGGCCGTGAATCTTCTGTTTTCAAGAAACCGAAACGTTTCTGTTTTAGTTCATATTAACTCTTTTCCAAATTTCTGTCAACAGTAAATATTTCATCTTTTTGCGTAAAATTTTACCTTGAAAAATCCAGCAAAGAAAGGTAACTTATAGAGTAGAATACTTTCGGAACCGGTATCAGTTTTTATAGATTACTGTGCCAGATTTCTGAGAAAGAACGAAGGGAGAATATATTATGTTAAAAGGAATTCCAGAAATACTTTCACCACAGCTTTTAAAAGTTTTATGCGAGATGGGACACAGCGACCGCATCGTTATCGCGGACGGCAACTTCCCAGTAGAATCAATGGGTAAAGATGCAATTGTTGTTCGCTGCGACGGACATGGAGTTCCAGAACTTCTGGACGCTATCCTTACTGTTATCCCTCTTGATTCTTATGTAGAGAAACCAGTTACCCTGATGGAAGTTATGCCTGGCGATCCGGTAAAAACTCCAATCTGGGATACATACAAAGAGATTGTTTCCAAACATGATGAACGTGGCGCCGAGGCAGTTGGAAATATCGAGCGTTTCGCATTTTATGAAGAGGCAAAGAAAGCATATTGTATTATCGCTACAGGTGAGAAAGCTGTTTACGCAAACGTTATGCTTCAGAAAGGTGTTGTTATCAACAAATAATTTTTTATTTCAGCTAAAAAGCTCCGTCGGATTCCCGGCGGAGCTTTTATTATTCATGTTTATTATGATTCACTATTTTTTCCTTTTTTCTTAAGAAGCCAGATTACCACTGCGATGCCAATGATAATAACTACAACCAGAATCCAGATAACAGAATTCATTCCCTTATCTGTGCTCTCCACATTTTTGCTGGATGCTTCCTGTTCTGCACTTTCTGAAGGAGCAGCTGTTACTGCTGCCTCTTCTGTAGGCGCAATAGTCTCAATGGGTTCCGGGGTAGGAGTACTTGTCTCAGTGGGTTCCGGAGTAGGAGTACTTGTCTCAGTCGGCTCCGGGGTAGGCGTGCTCGTCTCAGTCGGCTCCGGGGTAGGCATACTTGTCTCACTTGGCTCCGGGGTAGGCGTACTTGTCTCAGTCGGTTCTGGAGCAGGAGTACTCGTCTCGGTTGGCTTCGGAGTAGGAGTACTTGTCTTCTCAGGCTTCGGGGTAGGAGTGCCTGTTGGCTCTGCCTCCGCATCACTGATACCTTTGCCTTCGGTACCTGCTTTTCCAACTTCAGAAGTATTTTCTCCATCCTGAACAGACTGGGAACCATCTTCCGCTTCTTTCTCAGTTTCAGGAACAAGTTCTACTGTACTCTCTTCCGTATTGGTAGCTTCTGCAATATTTACCCAGCCAGAAACATCACCAGCCTCTGTGTGTCCCCAGATACCGTCTTTACCAGTATCTACTTCTGTATCAATATATAACTTCTCACCGTTCGCTATATTACAGCCTCCGGAAACTGTGCCATACTTTTTCCCAGGTCCTTTATACAGACATACAGAACCGTCTTCCTTAGCATTCACTGTAATACTGTAATTCGCATCCTTGCTTCCGTATAAGACAAGCTCTGATGCCACTGCCTCGGCAAGAGTGGCCGGCTTCAGATAATTCTCTTCCAGAAAACCAAACATGCCATGAAGCTGAGCATATACCCATACCTTTCCAGCTTCATCTGTGGTCTCTCCTTCTACATGGATTGCAGTTCCATTAGGAATCAGCTCATCATTCAGCTTCGGGCTGGAAGTATCTGCCTCTGAATACATGTCAACACCGCCATCAGGCGATTCTACGATCATATAGTAATCTGTTTTGTAATCTACCTCCTGTGTCTTTCCTGCATCTGCAAAAACTCCCACAGTCATGCAGAAAGTAAGAAGCACAGCCAGCAGCATTCCCAGCTTTTTCTTCATATATATCCTCTTTTCCCTCTTATATACATTTTCTGTTTTTCATTGTAACACACCAGGAAAAACTTGCAACCATTTTTCTCATATTTTCCCATTATTTTACAGCAACAGTGTTACTGTTCACTCCGTTCACAGTAACGCGCTTCGCGATGCACAGAAATCATGCGAATGTATGTCCGATAAAGATTCCCAGACAGTAAAAGAGCGAGACAAAAGTCCCGCTCTCTCACAGCTTTCCTTCATTGTCCTGGGGGAGTGAAAGAAAGCAACTAAGTTATAAAAAGCTAATTATTTATAAAGAGGTCCATAGTTCTTGCAAGCTCTGAAATCTGCACCCTCTTTATCCATTCCAAATGCATTCCAAGCAGCCGGACGGAAGATATCAGTTTCCGGTACATTGTGCATGCAAACCGGAATTCTCAGCATAGAGCACATTGTGATCAGATCAGCACCAATATGTCCATAAGAGATTGCGCCATGGTTAGCGCCCCAGTTATTCATAACATCATATGCACTCTTGAATGCACCATCCTTGCCATCGCATCTCGGTACGAACCATGTGCATGGCCATGTATAGTCAGTACGTTTCCAAAGTGTATCAGATACAGCCTCTGGAAGCTCTACTGTCCAGCCCTCTGCGATCTGAAGAACCGGTCCAAGTCCTTTTACAAGGTTCAGACGGATCATAGTTGCCGGCATAGTAGCTCTTGTCTCAAATCTGGAGGAGAATCCGCCGCCACGGAAGTATCCGTTATCAGCTGCATTCCAGGTAGTAGCCTTCATGATGGCTTTCTGATCTTCTTCTGTAACGTTCCACCACTCTTTCATAACGCCTTCGCCGTTCTCATCCTTAACAACACCGGAAGCGTCAAGACAGCATGCACCAGAGTTGATCAGATGGATAATACCATCGTTCTCTTTTGCAACACCTTCAAGATCATATCCTGTAACTCGTTTAACAGCATTTGCGCTCCAGTATGTACGAACATCTGCAAACATCTGAGCACGTCCGGTAAGGAGTTTCATGAACAGCATTCCCAAACCGTTGAGAACATCATTCTCTGTAGCAAGGATGTATGGCTCTCTTGCGCCATCCCAGTCAAAGGAAGTATTCAGCATAGCCTCTGCGAAGTCACCATTCGGATAGAAATCAGTCCACTGTCTCTGTCCCTGGAAGCCAGCTGCAATCGCATTGTGTCCGATTGCTTCCTCTGAGAACTTCGGATCAAGGTTATCGCATCCATTCATAAGCTCTTTAATAATAACAGCCATCTTAACTACAAACTCAAACTGCTCTTCTTTCTGCTCCTCTGTCATCTGAAGTTCCGGTGGGTTCTTGTCAAAGCCGATGGTGCAGTTTTCTTTTGCCCATTTCATAGCTCTGTCAAATTCTTCATGATCATAGATGCCTTCTGTCATACGACGGATAATTTCAACCTCATCAACAGATTCAACACGCATTCCAAGATAGGACTCGATGAAATCAGGATCGATAATAGATCCGCCGATACCCATTGTAACGGAACCGATCTGCAGCCATGATTTGTTTCTCATAGTTGCAACAGCAACAGCTGCACGACCGAATCTTAACATTTTTTCTTTAACATCTTCTGGCATCTCTGTGTCATCAGCATCCAGAACTTCGTGTCCGTAGATACCGAATGCCGGAAGACCCTTCTGTGCATGTGTAGCAAGAACGGAAGCCAGATAAACAGCTCCTGGTCTCTCAGTAGCATTGAATCCCCAAACAGCCTTGATGGTCTGTGGATCCATATCCATTGTCTCTGCACCGTAGCACCAGCAAGGTGTAACTGTTACAGTGATATCAACACCTTCATGTCTGAACTTGTCTGCACAAGCAGCTGCCTCACCAACGCGTCCGATTGTGGTATCAGCGATAACAACCTTTACAGGCTCACCATTTGAATATTTTAAGTTTGCCTCATATAATTCCTTAACGGACTTAGCCATATTCATGGTCTGCTCTTCCAGAGATCCTCTTACGTCGAGTGCTCCTCTACGTCCGTCAATAGTCGGTCTGATACCGATTACAGGGTAGCTTCCGATTAATCTGCTCTTTGCCATAGTAGTTTCATACCTCCTGTTATAAATATAAATTAAATTGTTCGTAACTGTTCAGCATTTCGTAATTGCCTGCTGAATAATTACAATAGCTTTCTTAACTCTGTTTCAGGCACTCTGCCTGTGTGCCGCTGACTAGAAAATCTATTTTTTCTCTCAGCCTCTCATATTTCACATTATAAGATTGATTCCAGAAAATTACTTGTGATATAATAGCAAATAATAGTACAATATTCACCTTTTCTGTAGAAACAATAAAATTTCTATAAATTCTTGACTGGAGGAAAA